>Ga0209401_1001916_pt1 | contig 13584 bp, 11 predicted proteins | sample M_140807_MF_Meta_FD_187318 | JGI IMG/M metagenome (GOLD analysis project Ga0209401, IMG submission 187318) | Freshwater microbial communities from Lake Montjoie, Canada to study carbon cycling - M_140807_MF_MetaG (SPAdes) (version 2) | ecosystem: Environmental > Aquatic > Freshwater > Lake...
TTACTTATTTCTTCGTCTAATTCATCATCTTTATAATCATCTCCATATTCTTCTAAATATTTATTTCTATAAGCTTCTAAAGTTTGTAATCTGTCATTAGCATTTCTTAATTGTGTTCTAACTAAATATGCATAATCTGATTCATTTTCAGGTAATATTGGTTCTTTACTACGTATATCAATAAAATCTTGTTCTACTGGAGGTGGTGCTGTTAAGAATTCTTGTAAATTATTAAACATATCTCGAGCATCTTTTATTAATTGCGTGTTAACTTCTAATTCATCTGTTACTCTTTTTCTTGCATTAACAGTTTCTATTTCTTTCTCAATACGTCCTACTAATTCTCTATAATATTCTGTTTTATTCTTCAATGATTCGAGTACTGAATCTCTAATTGATTGGTCTTTAAGATTAAATAATACAGAATTTAATTGATGATCTACATTATTTTTCATTCGTCTAATGTTTGTTAAATATTCTGTTAAATCAGAAATATATCCATTTACATCAATAGTTACTTCACCATTTAATCCTTGAAAGTCTGGTAAACCATTTTTATATGCAGTAATATTTATCTTTTGAAAAGGTGGTGACATTTCAATTAGTTCTTTCATACTTGTCATCATATTTAATGTAGTTGCTAATTGTGGATTACGAACACTAGTTAATTCAAATATTAAATGTTTGATAGGTTCTAATAATCCTTTTAATACATCACTATAAAATCCAATACTTTGTTGTGATACAGTTCTTCTAGATGCAAAACGACCATCTGGCATTGTTACTTGATTTATTTTATCTATGATACCATTATATTGTGTGATAATATCATATAAAACATTTTCAGTCGCTTTTACATGTTGAGTTCTTGATTTTTCTTCTTCTAAAGAAGTTCTATCCTCTTTACCTCTACCAAAGTAACCTCTAGGTTTACCTCTACCACTCATAGCTTTAGATACAATATCTTTAATTCTATCCATTATTCGTGGGTCTTTTATTTTTAAAAATTGTGTTTGTAATTCTCTTGTATCACCTGTAGTTTTAAAAAATCTTTTTATTGCTCTTTCTAATAACACATAAACTGGTACTATACTTTTAAAATAACTATCTTCATCAAAATTTGCTTCACTATTGTGTTTGACATATTCAGCGTTAATTTGGTCAATTCCAGCTGATATACTATTTAATACATCTATTAATTTTTTATCTGTTTCTTGTTGAGGAATAATAGGTGCTGTATATTTATTTTCTTCATCAATTATATTTGGTTCTGGAAGTTGGACTGCACCTACATGGTCTGTTGGACCTTCGCCTCTTTCTTCTTTATTTTCATTTTCTTCTTTTATATCTTGTTTTACTTCTTCTGTTTGAGGTACACCTACTTGATTTGTTTCTTCTTTAGTACCTTCATTAGATGGTGCATCTTGATTATTATAATTTTTTTCATATTCAGCTTGTAATTCTTGTGCAGTTTTCTTTGTTTTTTGATTTATATATCTTGCATTAGACCCATCTTCACCTGATTTTAAATCTAATAAACGTGTTGCTGTACTTGCATCATTTTTAGGATATTGTTCAGAAGCAATACTTGTAAGTGCTTCAGCAATCTTTGCTTTTAAAGCATCAATAAGATTACCTAATATTGCTTCAAACTTAATATCTCTATTTGATGGAGGATTTCTTTCATCATTGAAACGTGATACTTGAGCTATTTCTTTATCTAAAACTATTCTATTCATAGCACGTTCATAGTTTAAAATTTCTTGAATTTGTTCTTGCCTAAAAGTACTCATTATATATTTATATTTAGAAAATAAAAAATCAAAAGTTTTTTATTTAATAAAGGTTGTTAGATTTTACATATTTAGAAGCTTCAATCATACTTAATCCTTTTTTTGCCATTATATTCTTAACAATTTGTGCACGTTTATTATTTTTTTTACCAGCTCCTTCAGCAACGACACCTTGTTCTTTTAATTCTTCTTTAGCTTTTTCTTGTTGAACTGCTTCATGTCTAATTTTATTTTGTTGTTGTGTAGTCATTGAAGCTGTACTTTTTGGTATGATATAAAACTGATTTTGAGCTGAAAGTTCTGCTTGTTTTTGATTTAATAATTCTTGTTTTCTTTCTTCTCTTTTTTTAGCTTCTAATTGTTCTATTTCTGACATTTTTGATTCTTTTTCATTTTCTAAATCGTCTAAATCTTTTTCTTTTTTATTTTGTAATTCATCTATTTTTGAAATATTACTATCTTCAAGAGCTTCTAAATCATCTATTAATTTATCTTCAATCTCATCTAATTTTTCATATAATCTATCATACATCATATCTTGATACGCATCAAAATCTGCATCAAAATTAGCTTCAATTTCAGCACTTACTTCATCAAATACTTTATCTGCTTCAATGACTAATTCACCTTTATATATTGCAATTATTCTTTCTATCATTAATTTTAATTCTGCTTTTTTAGCTTGTTTTTCTCTTTCTCTTTTGTCTGCTCTATCTCGTGCAGTTTCAGTAAATGCATTTGATATACTTGCCCATAAATCTTCAAAAAATTTTTTAATTTGAGGTCCCCATAAATCTATAACTAAATCAGCAACATCAATTGCAATTGAAGCTAATCCTGTTTTTACAGGTCTCACACGACCTCCTATTATTTTGTATTTTTTAACTTTTTTTGATGCATTTCCAGTTTTTTTATATGGAGATTCAATAGGTGAATTCATTATATAGTTTTTATTAATTAGATACATCATGTCTGAAATATTACCTCCTGATACTGTTTCTTCTTCATCTTCGTTTTCATCTTCGTCATTATATTCTTCTTCTACATCTTTTATTATTCTTTTTTTACTTTCTAATGCATTTTGTTTAGGTGCAGTTTTACTACATCTTGTTCTAGTTTCTTTTGCTAATTGATTTTTAAAATTTTCAATTGCTTGAACAGCTAATTGTTCTATTTCTTTGGTATCTAAGATTTCTTGGTTTTGTGTATTAATAGTTTCTTCATTTTGTTTATTTTCAATTTCTTTAGCTGATTTAGTTTTTTCATCTTCAATTTCTTTAGCTATTTTTAATTTTTCATCTTCAATAGCTTTATCATTTTTTTCTTTTGCTTTAGCTTCTTTGGGTTTATAAGATTCTTTTAATTTAGATTCTAATTCTTTAGCTATTACATTATCAAAATTAGTTGTCCAATCAGTTTTTTCTTTTGCTAAAACAGCTTCAAAATTTTTAATATCATTATCAAAACCATCATCTACTTCTTTATCAGCTATTTTTTTCTCTCTTTCTACGTCTTTAGTGACATCTTTATCTCTCCAATCGAATACATCATACTCTTTAGCTTTTTGTACGAGATTTTTTTCAAGGTCTTCTCTTATTTTTTTATTTTTTTCTTTTATCATATTTTTAAGAGTATTATTAAATGTTGGTTTATTTTTTATTATACGACTTACAAACGAACCAAATACTTCAAATGCATCTGAGTCTGTAGCTTTTACTAAATATGGGTCTTCAAAATAAGGTTGTCTCATAAAATATACAGGAAAAAATCCACTAGCTATATTCTTAAGTTTAGGTATTGAATTTATATCAAATTTAAATCCATATTCTAAAATCCATCCCCATGACCAGTCTTTTATATCAGTCTCAATTAATTCATCTGGATGTCGTTTTCTAAAATATTCTAATAATGTATCTATATATTTTACTACATCTTCATCAGTTATATTTTTAGATAATGTATTAACTACAGCATCATCTATATCTTCACCTTTACTATTGTACATTATGTATATATATATATATATATATATAAAATATTTATAAATATTTATTTTACCATAAAATATTAATTGCAAGATTATTGGCGGAGTATTTATTTTTTTCCCAATTACCTTTGATATTAGTTGCCCGTGCTCTGTATAATTCTCTACGTTTATCTGCTGTACCTTCATCTACTTCTCCTTTATGTTCTAAAAAACTGTAAATAATATAATCAGGATAATCAGGATTACCAAAATGTACAAATCCATCTGGACTTTCATACATAAGTTTATTTTTTCCTGTATTACAGAATAAAACTTTTGATGGGTCATAACCTGTTTTACTTGCCATTTCTTTTGCTTTCTTTAAATATAGTTTTGGTTTAAATCCCATTTTACTTAGTTTCTTTTGGAAATCTGGAATACTACCTCCACAAAGACCCTCACATCCATTACAAACTTTATTTAATTCTGCACATTGGTCTTTTGCTTCTTCAGAAAAAAATTTAACGAGTTTTTTATGTTCTTTAATAAATTCATCTTTTGGAATACATACACTATCATCTGTTATTTTCATACCACCTCGTAAATCATTATCATGTTTAGGATTACCATCTAAAAATGAATATACACGTGCCATTGCCCATTGTTCTTTTGATAGTTTTTTAGACATAGGAGCTTTTATATTTTTTACATATGAATTTTTTAATCTAACTGATGTTGGATTAGTTTTATATGCCCCTATACCACGATTATATACTTCTTGTAGAATATCTAAAGGTACTGATGAAACTTTTGATAATTCTTCTAATGAATGTCCATTATCTTCTAATTCATATTTTTTTAAAATATTATCTCTATGTGTACCACCTGATATTCTTGGTTTATAATTCATAATAAGATATTCTTTTACTTTTTGTGTTTGTCCTCCTCTTGATTTTTCACCTACATATTTAGTAGAAACTGTTACTATATTGTATGGTTTGAATACTTCTTTTTTGACATCAATATCAGCTATGGATAATAAGAACTTACCTTTTATAGTTTTCAATACATTTAATAATTCTGGAATATCAACAGCAGTATATCTATAGTTACCTGATGATTCTCTTGCTGGAGGGTCTAAGAAAAAAAATGTACTTGGTTTATTATATTTTTCAATTATTTTTTTATAGTCTGTATTGTATATTGTTGTATCTTTTAATCTATCTTGATAACCATTAAAATTAGCATTAATTCTTGGTTTACCGAATGATAACCCTCTTCCAAAATAACTTAATCTATACAATAAAAATGTTTTTAAGAACTTATTATATGCACTTGTAGGTGATGAATTTTTAATATCTTCAAAATCTTTACTATTATAATCTCCATTTATATCATTTGCTATTTTACTACCTGGATAAGTTTTAAACCCTTTGAATATATCCATAATATCAGGGTCTATGTCATTAATAACTTCTTTATGACCATCTTTATTTTTATAAAAATAAATACTACCACCACCTACAAATGGTTCTACATATGTTTCATAAGAACTTGGTGATGGAAAATAATCATCAACTATTTTCTTTTTTAATAAAACTTTACCACCAACTCTAGAAGTTAATGGTTTGAGACCTCCTTTTAAACCTGACATAATAATTGCTTTTTCTTGTTTCTCAGCTCTTTCTTTTGGTAATCCATCATTACTAAAACATTTATCTGGTTCATCTTTTTTACATACTTTATAACCATCTTTTACTTTCTTTATGAAATAAGGCATATTTATATATTTATATCTAGAAAATAATTATGATTTAACAAGATGTTCTCTATCTTTAAAATAATTACTGCCGTATGATACAAATATTTCTTCATTAGGTAATATTTTTTTTTTAGCTACTATTTTTATTTTATTTGTGTCTATAGTTGTCCAATACGCATTTGGTTTATCAGAGTGATTATACATACCAGTGTAACCACATCCTATTAATACATTATCGTTATTAAGAGAAAATGTGTAGTCTCCTAGATTTCCAAGATTAAATTTTGCTTGTTGCATTATAGCAGGTGCTATTTCAATTATATCATCTTTATCATATTCAACATTTGAAAAAACACCACGTCCTTCTATTTTGTTAGAATATCTGATAGATACACATGGAATAATATATTCATCAATTTGTGATAATTTACTAAAATGTTGTGCTAATTTAGTAATGTACATTATATATACTTTACTAGATTTTTTTTATTTTTACAATGTTATTGTTTTCTCCTCAGTGGGAGCTTCCACGTTTTCATCTTCTGGGATGAATGTAAAGTTTGATTTTTGAGCAACTGCAATAAGTTCGTCATTATCTGTAAAAATTCTTGATAAAACAGCTCCATTCGGTCCATAATATTTGTATTGTTTCAATGCTCTTTCTAAATCTGTAAAGAACACATATCTACAACTTTTTTTTAAATCTTCTTCTTCATTTTGAGATAATTCATAATTAGGTAAATCAACTCTATATACAACAATAAATATTTCAGTTAAGTCTTCTATTTTAACAGCATTTGTGTATTCTTTAGTTATATTAAATTGAGGTTTATCGGTAAATATTTTATTACATTCCATTAATATTATATGTTATTTAAACTTTTTGTTATACATTTATATTTTTTACTTTTTATACTCTAATAGTTTTCCATAAATAAGTGTTGTTGATGGATTAATTTTTTTACTTCTAAATGTGTTCCTTTCAAACTTTTGTTTTGGAACATTTCTAAAACGGAAACTTGTCTTAGTTTCTCTAAAAAAATTCTTATCATGTCTAATAAAATTTTTTGCTATATTTTTAGCTTCAGTCATATTAATTGGTTTATGGACAACTACTGCATGTAAATCATAACCTTCTTTCTTTTTTTCTTCAGGTATACCTGCACCTTTTAAATCTTGATATTTTGATAAAAAATGATTTAACGATTCTTGTCTTGATACACCATCGTTTTTCATTTTATTTATATTTTTATACCATAGTTCTGGTTCATATATATATGAGCATTTTAGCTTCTTTAATACTTTTTTATTATCTGACCAATACATAGAACCACCTATTTCAAGATTGGACTTTCTAATGTATTCATCATATAATAAATCTTTTTTATATACGTTATTAATCATATCTTTAAGAATATTTTTTGTATCTTTATTTGTTTTATAAAATTGAAGTTTACTATAAAAGTTAATAGTATTTACTTTTTCGATGCTTTCTAAATGAATATATTTTATTTTATTATTCTGTGGTTCATTAAACATTTTATCAGCTATTAATCCTTTTAGTTTTTCAAATAATATAGATGTTCCACCTGTTCCACAAGTTGTTGATATATATAATTCATCATCTTGAGGCACTGTACCAAAAATAAATGATTTTATAATAATTGCATTATTACCTCTTTTTACACCATACATATTTATATCTGTTGTTCCTGGATTTCCAGCTGACTTTATATAACTAGTATTTAATGCTTTTTGACAAAGTACATTATTTAATAAACTTGCATAATAAATAATAAATTGTTGTAATAAATCAATGCTTGCATAATCAGTTTTGTAATCAGTTTTTCCAGTAGCAGGTTCACTTTCTAATATTACAGTCCATATATTGTTCGAATCTTTTTCTGATAATGCATGATATATTTCTTTAGTTGTCTCTTCTAATATTTTTACAGCATTATTTTTTGATATTTTTCCATTAGAAAATTTAGATGTATTTCTTATAAATTCATCAATAGATATTTCGTAAAGTTTTTCTTCTTTACTTTCTAGATAGACTTTTACCATATATTATTATTTAGATAATAATCATTCTTATTTTTGAACCTCCATAAAGTTTTATTTCATTTGGTTGTTTCTTGTTATTTTCCTCGTCTTTTTTCACAATCATTCCATCCTCTTCAATAATTAGATTATCTTTGACTAAGTTTAGCAATTCCTCATCAGATGTGAAATTATTAGGTAATGCTCCATTTATTTTTAATGAGTAGTAATTACATAGCTTTAAAAGTTGTCTTTTTGATAACATATCAAAGTTAAATTCTAATTCTTTGTCCATATAATAAAGCTTTATAAAAAATATTTTATAATATTTGTTATATATGAATGCTAGAAAATATATTAAAAATCTTATTAACAATGTGGTTAATACCAAGTTGGTTAATCGTCCTCCTATACGTCTTAGGATTCCAGTTAACAAAGAAGGAAGATGGATAGGATGGACTGAGGAACAGATTGAAGAGTTTTTAGAATATCTCAGGAAACTTCCACAAAAAAATCAATATCTTAAATAATAGCGCTTATCGGCGGATAAAAAAGCTCACTATTTCATCATAATCCATTCCAGATGATTTTTTTGTATTATTCATAAACTTGTGGTATGCATCTAAATCATCACCATCTAACATACGTTTAATTCTCATACAACAGTGTCTACCACATGTTTGTATATCACTTCCTTTTTCTTGGTATTTTACAGGATTATAGTTTACCTTATATCCTGAATTTTTAAGTAATTGCGTCAAGGTTTTATTAGCTTGACCTAATTCCTCTCTTTCTTCCATAGGTGTCCATTTTAATTGAGAATCTGGCGCGCCTCCATAAGAATCAAAAAAGTTTATTTTATTATTTAATTTGTCTATGCAAACCCAATGACCTCTTTTAGGACTATCTTCAATAAGAATAAATGCATAAGATTTATTATTAGGTAGTAGCTCATCGATATGTTCCATATCATTTAGTTTGTTGTAAAGTATTATTTTTGCATTAGGAAAGTAAGTTTTGATATCATCATCTCCCATGGGTTTCTCTTCGATCTGTTCTAATTCCTCTTTATCCATATATAATATAGTTTAGATATTTTTTTAATACATCAGTCCATAGACCAACCAAAATTTACCCTCCATACCTTCCATCCATTGATGTGAACCATCGAAAAATCATGAGTTTAATATAATATATGTAAAATATCCCATTTAAATATACATCAATGGAGGGTATGGAAGGTATGGAAGGTATTTGACAAATTATATATAAAAAACAAAAAAATTTTTCAGAAAAAAAAAAATTTTTTTCTATAAACTGATATAGGAACCGACCCTCCACAAAAAAAATGATGGTTTTTAGTTGTGGAGGGTTTTTTATAGCTACCTTCCATTGATGGGAGTCGATGAGAGCTAAAAATGCACTTTTCAAAAAAATCTTTAGAAAAAATCGTTTTAAAAATATTTTTATCTAAATATGTATATATATAAATGTCTAAGATAACTGACTTAATTAAATATTCTGCTCTAATCTCATCACCTACTCCTTACACTAATAAAGACTATCGTTGTGCTCCTGGATGGAAACAGATGCATTTTTTTGATAGTCTAAAGTTATATGAAAATGAGGACTATAAAGATTGGAAGGGGTCAATGATAAACTTAATAGGCACGACAATGCAATATATCGTTTTAGATGTGGATGATGAGAAAGCTAATAATATTGTTAGACAACATTGTATTGAGAATAACTATAATATTGTATCTACTCCATCCTACTCACATATAAATAGCAACATCAAATACAAAAATCATTATTGGTTTAAGCTTCCATCAACAGATATTACTATCAAAAAGAAAGTATCAAAAGACCACCCAAAGATGTTAGAGAAGTTTGGATTATTAGATATTATCATTCAAATCGCCGAACACAAAAATTCTATTATTGAATTTCACAAAATCCCTACTATTACTCAGGAATCTTTGAAATACTTCTATATGATTGAAGAAGACGACCAAAATGAGGCAGAAATTGAGGATTCAGAAAATGAAGAAGTCCCCAAAGAAGAACATAGCGAGGATAAAATAACTGATTTATTAAAACTTTTGAGTAATGAAAGAGGCAACTCACACGGTGAATGGTTGACAATCGGCAGTGCTTTAAAAGCTATTGATAAAAGTTTTGTTGTGTTATTTGATGCATTTTGCAAGAAGAGACAAAACTATAAAGGCACTAAGGATATTGTATTTAGATGGAATGGGCTACCAAAAAATCAAGGTATAGGAACCTTATGCAATATGGCCAAACAAGATAACCCAGAAAAATATTTGAAGTGGAGGGCTAAATATTGTAAAGTAGAAGTTAAGGAAGAAAAATTGAAAGAGAAGGAGAAAGCAAAAGAAGAAAAAGAAAAAGAGATTAAGGACGAATACCTTTTATTAAAGGATGAAATAGAAGAACATTTATTTATGACAACTAACCCCATCAGTTATAGATGGGTAGATGATGATGAAATTATAAATTATTCGTTGAAAGAACTAGGTGAATTATTAGCACCTAAAAAAATAGAAAAGAAAAGTTTTGTCGATTTATGGCTAGAAGATGAAAACAGAAGAACATATAAAAAAGTAGATTTTACTCCTTTATCAACTGATGAGAACATATTTAATACTTTCTTAGGATTCAAACATGACAATGAAGATCCCATCAACATGAAAAAAATAAAACCTTTTCTAAATCTTATAAGTGATTTATTAGACCACGAAGAAGAAAGTATAAAATGTTTTCTCGACTGGTGCGCATGGATACGACAACGACCAAACAAAAAAACTAATAAATCTATTGTTCTTTACAGTGAAGTCCAAGGCGTGGGAAAAAATACTATAATCATTTTATTAGAAAAAGTATTTAGCGGATACGCGGGGAAACTTGAACGAATCGAAGAAATCACAGCTAAATTTAATACTCATTTAGCTTCTAAACTTTTCATTTATGCTGATGAAGTCCAAGCAAAAGCCCGAGAAGTCAGGGAAGAACTAAAAAATATGATTACTAGAAATGTAATGAAGGTAGAAGGTAAAGGAACCAATGCCTATTATATGCAAGATTATTCTAATTATATATTTACAACTAATAATAGAGATGCATTTTTTATTGAAGCATCAGACCGTCGTTTTTATATGTTTAATCTATCTAATAAAATTATGACAGAAGACGACAGTGTTAAATTATACAAATTATTAGATGATAATGAAACGATTAGAAGTTTTGATTCTTTTCTGAAAAATCGTGAATTACCTGAGCAACTACCGAAGATGATGAACAAATATAAGGAATCTTTGATATCAAATTCATTACCTGCATATATTAAAATGGTGTATGATAATATTGATTCTTATGCAGAAAGAGAATGCACAACAGCAACTTTATTTAAGAGGGCTCAACAGTATGCAAAAGAGAACGCTTTACAATGGACATTTTCAAAAGATAAATTTCAAAAAGATTTTAAGAAAGAATTCAAAGAATTTCATAGAAAAACAAGTATTCAAAATATCTATAAATTTCCTTGTAAAATTGATTTGATCCAAATATTGATATCAAAGAGACGCGAACTAATGAGCGATTATATTTTAGACGATGAGGCGGAACTAATACATGACGACGAAAGTGAGACAGAAAATAATGATTTAAATCTTTAAAAAAAATATATAAAAAAATATCTAAAGAATTTTTTTATATAGTATAGTATATAATGACTTTAAACCTGACGAAAGAGGAAAAAGAGGCGCGATTCAAAGCATATGACGCACGATATTCTAAGATGTATTATAATGAACAAAAGGCGCAAAATAACGACCGCTACCAGGAGACACTAAAAAAAGCCCGCGAGCGATATTATAAAAAAAAGATTGAAAACAACCCAGACGCCGAAATTAAAAAATATAAAAAACGGGATTTAATGGGAGAAATGGATGAACCAGCTAATTAATAATTAAATTCTACGAGACGGAAAACGAAACACATTTTTTAAAGTATATATCTTTAAAAAATAGGTTCAAAAAACCATATTAGATCCCTTGATAATTGAATGATATTTTTTAATAATATAATAATATATTATTAGAAATAATTATAATTTACTTTTTTTAAGTTCTTCAAGTTCTTTTTCCAGTTTTTCCGACCTGTCTTTATACATAAATTTCGATAAAATATGATGTTCTAATTTTATTATTAAGTCCTTGAAAGTGTATTCTTTCTTTTTGTCCATTTCTTCAGATGTTAATAGATAAAAACTTAAAATAAATTTTCTGTCTTTCGCGTCTTCGGCGTTCTCTTGTTGTAAATCTGATAATTCTTTTTTAATATCGTTTAATTCTCTTTCAAAGTTTTCTTTCAGAGTTGTAATTTCTTTAAAATCTCTTCTTATACATCCTAATTCACTTTTATAATTACATCTTTCGATATCTACGTCTGAAAGTTTTCTTTTTAATTCCTGAATTATTTTATCTTTTTCATCAGTTTCTTTTTTTCTTTTTCCTACTTGGTTCAGTGTTTCCTGTCTGAAATATTTTACTTTTTCGCTTAGTTCTTCGTTCTGTTTACAAATGATTTCTTTTTCTAATTGTAAACATGTGATAGTGTCTTCTAGTTCTTTTATCATTTCGGCGTCTGCTTCTGCGTTTTGTTTTGCGTCTTCTAGTTCTGATAATATTTTAGTATTTTCATCATCTAATTCTTTATACTCTTTATTGACTCTAAAAAAGTTCTCTTCATTGTCATTTGCGTAAATTTTAAGGTCTTTTATTTCAGTATTTAAATTCTCGTTGGTTAATTTTAATAAGTCTAATTCGTTTTTAAGGTCGTCGCGTTCTTCGATTATTTGTTGGTTGTCGTTCTCTTCATCTTTTAATTTTCTCTTAAGTTTGTTATTTTCTTTCTTAATAAATATTAGATCTATTTCTAGATTATCAATTTTATCATCTTGTGCAATATTAGCGGTATTTAAACTTAAGGCGTCGGCGGTTGCTTTTTCTAGTTGAAATTTTAAACTAATTATTTCTTCATCTTTCTTTTTGGCGATTTCTAAGAGGTCCAGGGCTTTCTCGCGGGCGTCTGTTAGTTGAATTTTTAAGCCGTTGATTTCTTCGTGTGCTCCTTGATTTTCTTCTTTCAATGAATTATGATAAAATAAAAGTTTTCTGTAGTTGATTTCAAACTCTGCATATGTCCAATCGTCGGTGGGCTCTATAAAGTGATCTTCATCGCTGTCATTTCCTAGGTCGTCGTCGCTTTCTTCGTCGCTTTCGTAGTGGGTGCAATTGCACCCTTCATTTTTTTTATTGCAACGGGGGCACTCGATGGGGCAACCGTTGCAGATACAGTTAATTAATTTCTTTTCACATTCATCACATGAAGAGGTTCGAATCTTGCAGTTGCATTCATCAATTAAATTATTGCAGTGTGTTTCATCACATTTAGAGGTATCGATCTGAATCTTGATTATTTTTTTAGTAGGCTTTGAGGGTTTAGAGTTTTGAGGAGTCTTTGAGAGTTTAGAGGTTTGAGAGTTTTTTACAGTACGAGGCATTTATATAACATAGTATAGAAAATAATCTTTAAATGATTTTTCTAAAGTTTTTTTTTAGAGTTTTTTTTTTTGATCAAAAAAATATATTTTGATCAAAAAAATTTCACATCATAATTCACATCGGAAAAAATAAATCATAACTACTAACCAATCCGAACTACTGACCAATCCGAACTACCAACCAATCCGAACTACATACAAATCCGAAGAGCTACCCAATCCAAAACTTAAAAATCAGAAGAGTAGACAAATCCGAACTACTGACTAATCCGAACTACCGACCAATCCGAACTACTGACCAATCCGAAGAGGAGACAAATCCGAAGAGCATACAAAATTGGTAGCTGATCTGATTTTACTTTTTACCAAAAATGACTTAAAGAGTAGTTTTTTTACTTTAAAGAAAATAAGTTTCTTTAAAGTAAAAAAAAAT
>Ga0209401_1001919_pt1 | contig 13574 bp, 14 predicted proteins | sample M_140807_MF_Meta_FD_187318 | JGI IMG/M metagenome (GOLD analysis project Ga0209401, IMG submission 187318) | Freshwater microbial communities from Lake Montjoie, Canada to study carbon cycling - M_140807_MF_MetaG (SPAdes) (version 2) | ecosystem: Environmental > Aquatic > Freshwater > Lake...
TGATGGGCCTCCAGGATTCGATCTGCGCCGCTCTGGCGGGTTTTGATGGCGAAGGCCAGTTCCAGGAGGAGAGTTGGGTGCGCCCTGAGGGCGGTGGTGGCCGTTCCCGGGTGATGAAGGCCGGCCGGATCTTCGAGCAGGGCGGCGTGAACTTCTCCGAGGTGGAGGGGGAGCGTCTGCCGCCTTCCATCCTCAGCCAGCGACCCGAGGCGGAGGGGCAGCGCTGGTTCGCCACCGGCACCTCCATGGTGTTGCACCCCCGCAACCCCTTCATCCCCACGGTGCACCTCAATTACCGCTACTTCGAGGCCGGGCCGGTGTGGTGGTTCGGTGGTGGCGCCGACCTCACCCCCTACTACCCCTTCCTGGAGGACGCCCAGCACTTCCATCGCACTCTCAAGGGCGCCTGCGACAGCGTGGATCCGGCCTATTACCCGGTGTTCAAGCCCTGGTGCGATGACTACTTCTTCCTGAAGCACCGTGCCGAGACCCGCGGTGTGGGTGGCATCTTTTACGACTACCAGGATCCTGGCGGCGTTCTCTACAAGGGCTCCGATCCGACCGGTCCGGCCGCCGCCGCCAGTGCCGCCACCGGAGCGGTGGAGCACGACTGGGAGAAGCTGTTCCAGCTGGCCGGAGCCTGCGGCAACGCCTTCCTGCCGAGCTATCTGCCGATCGCCGAGCGCCGGCAGGCCACTCCCTGGGGGGAGCGGGAGCGGGACTTCCAGCTCTACCGCCGCGGCCGTTACGTGGAATTCAACCTCGTGTTCGATCGCGGCACGATCTTCGGCCTCCAGACCAATGGCCGCACCGAATCAATCCTGATGTCGCTGCCGCCGCTGGTGCGCTGGGAATACGGCTACCAGAGTGAGCCCGGCAGCCGTGAAGCCCTGCTCACCGAGGTGTTCACCCGGCCCCAGAACTGGCTGGAGGATGGCTCCCTGGTGGAACGCTGCGCGCCCCACCAAGCCGTGGGGTGAGCCCAACCCCTTTGCCGGGCCGGCCAGAGCTGGCTCCCGCTTAGGGACCGGCGACCACGGGGGGTTGAGGAGGGAGCCCCGGAGACGGGCCTATGGCGGTGGTGCTTCCGGGCGTGGCGATGCCGCGCTGCAGGGCATACACCACCCGCTGGGCGATGTACTTGATCGTGCGCTCCCGGGTGCGGGGATCCCGCAGGGAGGCCTCCAGAGGGCCTTCCAGCTTGCCCACCTCCAGCAGGCCGATGCCCCGCTTGGGCCCCCCGAGCCGGTCGCGGAAGTTCATGGGGAAAGCGCCGAATTCCCGGGCCAGGCTCTCATCGATCGTGCTGAACGGCTGGTGCAGGGGGGGGATCAGGCCGGAGCCCACCCCGGCGCTGCCATAGGCATCGAAGTGAATCTCAAGGGCGTAGCCCCCAGCCGCGGCGTGGTCGCGGCCCACGCTCCAGTTGGTGCCGGCTTCGTCGCCGCTGAGCATGGTGCGCACTGGCGGTATGTGAAAGTTGATGTTGAGACCCCGCTGCCGGCCCAGCACCGCCACCGCATGGGCCACCTGCAGGCACCAGTAGTGCTCATCGCTGATGCCGGGCCGCATCGGTGCGGCCCCGTAGAGCCCCACGGCCTCACCACTAGTGCCCGAGCCCCCGATTCCCTGGGCATCGGCATGGCCGGCCAGCATCAGGATGGGGATGGTCGGGCTGACGCCGCGGCTGCCGACCCAGTCTTTGGGGAGCGCCGAGCGGGGTCCGAGCAGGGGATCCACCGCAGGGGCAGCCGTGGCGGCACCGAGGCTGGAGACGCTCTGGGCTTCCGCGGCGCCTTGCAGCGGCACCACCAGGGCCGCCAGGCTCAGCAGCGCCGTGGCGAGCCGGGGAATCAGATCGCGCCGTTCCGTGGAGAGGGTCAGGAGCGGAGGCATCGGCCCGGGAAGCGAAGGAATGATGGGGAGGATCAGAAGCAGTGGGCCTAGCCGACAGCCGGCGCTGCCCGCGATGAAGGCGCTAGATCGGCGAAGAGAGCAGGCGGCCATCGCTGGCGAGCAGCAGGGTCGGCCCGAGTTCCGTTTCGATGGCGATCAGTTCATCGCGGTGGGCCCGCAGCCGCAGGGTGCTGCCCTGGTTGGCGTCGCCCTCCATGAGCCGCAGTTCGAAGGTCTCGGCCCGCTCGGCCCTGCGGCGGTAGATGAGCCCAGCCGCAGGCCCTAGGAGGGCTAGCAGCAGGGGCCACCAGCCAAGCTGGGGCAGCACCTGGCGGATCACCAGTCCCAGGCAGGCGGCCCCAACGCTGCCGAGCACCGAGAGCAGCACGGCTAAGGGAGCACTGGCCCCTACCTCACCCCGGAAGCGGAGCAGCTTGGTGGCGGGATCACCGGTTTCGGTGCGCCAGCCCCGGTTGGTGAGCCAGCTGCTCAGCCCATCCAGCACCTCAAGGGCGGGGCGGGGGGAGTGAACCTCCACCACGGTGGTGCGGTCCTTGCTGGCGGCCCGCAGGAAGAACACCAGGCCCACCGCCAGGAGCAGGGTGAGCAGCAGGGTGGAAGCCAGCGTGGGCATCGAGGGGCCTGCGGAACAGTGGGTTGCATTCTCCCCCATGCCCCAGGCCCCGGTCTGGGGCACGATGAACCCTTCCCTCCTCTCCGGCGATCGTTGCCATGACCCAGGCCCGCAGCGCCTCCGCCCCCACCGTGCCACCGGCCCGCTTCGCCGTGTTCGACGGCGACCTCGACGCCGAATGGCAGGAGCTCCTCGGCGCCGCCCGCGCCTTAGCGATCGACACCGAGGCGATGGGCCTGATCCATGGACGCGACCGCCTCTGTCTGGTTCAGATCTGCGATGCCCACGACAACGTGTGCTGCATCCGCCTCGCCCGCGGCCAGCAGGGGGCGCCACGCCTCAAGGCTCTTCTCGAGAATCCGGCGATCGAGAAGGTGTTCCACTTCGCCCGTTTCGATGTGGCCGCCCTGGCCCAGAACCTGGGGATCGCCGTGGATCCGATCTTTTGCACCAAGATCGCCAGCCGCCTGGGGCGCACCTATGCGCCGCGTCACGGACTGAAGGAGGTGGTGCAGGAGCTGGTGGGGGTGGAGCTGGACAAGCAGGCCCAGAGTTCCGACTGGGGCATGGTGGAGGACCTCAGCGAGACCCAGCTGGCCTATGCCGCCGGGGATGTGCGCTGGCTGCTGGCGGCCCGCGACCGTCTCGAAACGATGCTGCGCCGTGAGGACCGCTGGGACCTCGCCCAGCGCTGCTTCGGCTGTATACCCATCTTTGCCGATCTCGACCGCCAGCGGTTCGGCTCCGTGTTCGAGCACTGAGGCGGCGGAGGGCCTCAGTCCTCCAGCATGAAGTTCACATCGTTGCCCACCGCCTCGAGCTGGGCGGTGAGAAAGTCACCGTTGTCCACGCCAGCGGCATTCGCCTCCTCCAGCATCCGCTCAGCGATGGCCTGCCGGGAGGCGGTGTCCCGGAGTCCTTCCTGGGCGGAGCGGACCTCCACCTTGCGCCGGGCGGCCGACTGGCTGATGCCCAGGCGGGTGGCTAGCCGTCCGCAGGCGGCGTTGTAGCTGCGCTCGGGAATGCCGGCCATCGGGCAGGGTGGATCGGGGAGGATTCCATCATCCCCCGCGGCATCCCGATCTCAGGCCGGATCGAGCAGTTGGTCGGCGATCGCCCGGGCGAGCCGCTTGCTGCCCCCGGCAGGCCCCATGCGGCGCCGCCCGATCCCGCCAAGGCGCAGCCGTTCGGCCGGATCGGCCAGCAGGGAGTGCAGCCGGCTCCGCAGTTCCCGGGCGTTGTGGCAGGGCAGCACAGCCCCTCCCAGCAGGCGACTCTGGCGCCGGGCGAAGGCCGCCTTGAACTGGGGGCCGGGCCCCGGCAGGGAGAGGGCCGGTACCCCAAGGCCCACCAGCTGCTCGGTGGCCGTTCCGGCGGTGGCCAGTCCCAGCTCAGCCCAGCGGGTCCAGCGGTTGAAGCAGCCCGGGCCCACCAGAAGTTGCACCGCCCCGCGATGCCAGGCCGCGGCGGCCCCGCTGCTGGCGGGCGGGGAGCCCTCCAGGAAGCCGGCGGCGCTCAGCAGCGGCGCCAGTTCGGCGGGGGCCGGCCTGGAACCGCATGCCAGCAGCACGGTGGTCGGCTCCAGGCCGCTCGGTAGCCCCTCGAGCAGTCGGGCCAGGTTGCCGAGGGCCTCCGGCAGGCGGCTTCCCGGTAACAGCAGCAGGCGCCGCTGACCCTCCAGCCAGATCGGCAGGGCCACCTCGGCGAAGCCATCCATCATGGGATTGCCCGGGGCCAAGGCCGCCACGCCATGGCGACGCAGGCCGCGGGCGGTGAGGCGGTCGCGCACGGCTACCAGCCGGCAGCGCCGCTGGCCCATCAGGGCCCATTCCCAGGGATCCCACTCGCTGCCCTTGAGGCGGTGGTAGGCATCGGCCAGGGGCGAGCGCCCCCAGCCGGGGGGCGCCGGGGTGGCCCAGGTGTGGTCGCTCTTGGGGGTGCCGATGAACCCGTAGGGGCCCCCACCGGCCCAGGCCAGCAGCAGGGGGAGCAGGTCACCCACCGCCAGGATTGGATCGCCGCGGCGGCCCCAGGCCCGCACGAGCTGCCCTTGCTTCCAGCTCAGCAACGGCAGGCCGGCAGCCAGGTCGCCCAGCAGGCCCCGCAGGCTCTGGTTGCTGAAGCCGCCGCTCGGTAGATCCCGGCGGGGACCCACCCGCTGCAGCTCACCGGCGGCCTCGGCGCCGGCAAAGGCCTGGCCCTTGCCCACCAGGGGCAGCACCTCCACCTCCACCTCGGGGCGCAGACGCCGGAGGGCCTCCACCACCCTCAGGGCGATCAGGTCTTCCCCGTGGCCGTTGCTCAGGACCAGCAGGGGAGAGGACATGCCATGGCTGATACGATCCGATCCGGGGAGTTTGCTCCCGGGCCGGCGGCATGGCCAAGTGGTAAGGCAGAGGATTGCAAATCCTTTACCCCCAGTTCGAATCTGGGTGCCGCCTTTCTAAAAACCTGCTGAACAGCGGTTAATTCCAGTGTCGGTCAGCTGGTCTTACCTGCATGTTAGATCGCCAGGAACTCCATGGATCGCGTCCGATTGCTCCCCTGCTCCCCTCAGACCCTTTCGAGTCGGACGGATTAGCGACAGGCCCCAGAACTCGGGGACTCCTCTTACAAACTGAGACCCAGGGACGGAGGGGCCCCGAACGCTCCACGCGTCAGGTGCGGCCCTGGGAGACGGTTGGAGAGGCTGATAGAGCTTCATCGTCTCGCTGGCGCTGCCAAACTTCCTGTGCGGTTTCGAACAGCGAGTTCTGCATCTCGCCGAGGAAGCGCTTCAGGCGTCGTCGGGTGTCGCCACCTTGGGCCAGCTCGTCGGAGAAGGCTCCGGCATGGCAGAGGTCGACCAGCAGGGCGACCTCATCGGAGCTGAGGCAGACTAGGTGTTCGTCGTTGCAATGGGTGACCTTCATGGCGCCAGCAAAGGCACGAAGGATGTTCTAGGCCGATCTCGTGGGCGGGTGAAGGTGGGAAACCGGCCGCGGTAGACAGGCGCTCCAGATCAGGCCCAGGGGAGCAGGTGGGTGATCAACTCCACCATCGCCAGACCGATCAGGGCCATCATCGCCAGCAGGGAACTTGGCTTTGACATGGTTCCGCCTCGCTGTTCAAACGATGGGCGAACCATAAAGGAATCCTTAAGTTCCTGGCTGGTGGGCCGTTGGAATCAGCTCGAAGCTCCACATCGCTTCACATCCGTTGCGGAACAGCGGCGTTTCTGCCGCTTCAGTAGCCCGAATCCGCCACGCAGGTGCCTTCGCAGCTGATGCCGTTGCTGGCGGTGCGGCCGCAGTGGCGGCAGAGGATCGGATCGGCGTCGGCCTCGCTGGCCTGCTCGGTCGCCGGATCCCGCGGATGGTTCCAGCCCCCGTCGGCGAGGGAGCCGGGAGGAAGGTGGCTGGGGCTGCGGGACGGCACGGTCGACTTGATCTAGGGAACGATCATGGCGCCCGGAGCCCACAGCCGTTGCCGCCATGCCCCTCGCCACCCCTGCCAGCCCCGCCATCGGCGTGGGCACCTGGGCCTGGGGCAACCAGTTCCTCTGGGGCTACGCCCCCGAGCAGGACCAGCAGCTGGAGGCCTGTTTCCAGCGGGCCGTGGAGCGGGGCCTCCACTTCTTCGACACCGCTGATTCCTACGGAACCGGCCGCTGGAACGGCCGCAGTGAGTGCCTGCTGGGTCAGTTCGTGGCGGCGCTGCCTCCGCGCCAGCGCCAGGACCTGTGTGTGGCCACCAAGCTGGCTCCATTCCCCTGGCGCCTGGGGCGCCGCGGCTTCGAGGGGGCCCTGCAGGCCTCCCGCGGCCGTCTGCAGGGCAAGCTCGACCGGGTGCAGTTGCACTGGAGCACCGCCCGGTATGCACCCTGGCAGGAGGGACCCCTGTTGCAGGGTCTAGCCGATCAGGTGCTGGCCGGGGCGGTGGCCGAGCTGGGCGTCTCCAACGTCGGTCCGGAGCGGCTGCGGTGGATCCACGGCGATCTGGCCGCCCGGGGGGTGCCGCTCCGCAGCCTGCAGGTGCAGCTTTCGCTGCTGGCACCGGAGCCGATCCGCCCTGGTGGCCTACGAGACGTGTGCCGCGAGCTGGGCGTTGAGCTGATCGCCTATAGCCCCATGGCCCTAGGGCTGCTCACCCGGATGCCAGGCACGGAGCCGTCGCTTCCCTCCGGACCGCGGCGGTGGCTGTTCCGCAGGCTCTGGCGTGATCTGCAACCCCTGCTGGAGGCCATGGCCCAGATCGCCGCCCGTCGGGATGCCTCCCCGGCGGCTGTGGCGCTCAACTGGTGCCGTGCTCACGGGGCTATGCCCATTGCCGGCTTGCGCAGCGTGGCCCAGGCCGATGCCGCGGCCGACGCCCTGGCTTGGAGCCTCGAGATCGGGGAGCGGGAGCTGCTCGACCAGCTGGCCCTGGCCCTGCCCACCGGGGCCCGGATGCCCGCCAACCCCTTTCAGAGTGCCTGAGCCCCGCGCTGTCGAGCGAGGCCCTTGGAGCGATCGGTTCAGACCGCGTTGCTGCGGGGGGGGTCGGGGGTAAGAACCACCGGCATGGCTTCTGCCCGGGCTGCAGGTGGGATGTTGCCTTGGAGCAGCCGGATCACCTGGGGATCGTGGGAGGTGGGCGCGTGTCCCTCCGGATCGGAGGGATCACAGGCGGAGAGAGCCTCCTGCAGCAGGGAATCGAACGTCGCTCCCGGCAGGCGGTGGCGGGCCAGCTCCAGGAAGGCGCGGGAGAGGGACTCGCCGGCCGCCGCCCGTAGGGCGGGGTTGCTGCGGCGCAGCTCCTGCTCCTGGGCGATGGAGGCCAGGAAGCGTTCGGTCACATCCCGCTTGGTGGTGGCGCGGATCCGGGTGTCCTGGTCGACCTGGCTGAGGGAGAGCTGGTTGCGAAGTTCCTCCAGCCTTCGATTGAGGCTGTCGAGCACCTCATCGGCCTCCCGCGCGATCTGACTCAGCTGGCCATCGGAGAGCCGGGGCAGGTCGGCCACATAGACCTTTCCGTGATCCCGCAGCGTGAGGAAGGTCGGTCGCTGCCCGCCGCTGCCGGCTTCCCGTGGCCCGCTTAATTCGCGAAGACGGGGGCGGGGCTGCTGGGGACGCTGAGGTGGAATGGGACCGGCGGAACTGCGGCGGCGTGTGATGCGGCTGGACGTATCGAACATGGGCTCTGCGGGGGTATGGGGCTGCGGAATCACCACCGGGCCAGGCGGCTGAACCTGCCTTTGTAGCGCAGGCGACTTCTGGAAACCTTAAGGAGGTACGAACGCCACGGACCATGGCCCCTTCAGTACGGCAATCCGGCCAGCGAGCCAACCCCTGCAGCACCGGAACTTTCCGCCGCGGCGCTGCCGGCTTCCACCTGCCCCAGGGCCCAGGCTTGGTGGCCCTGGGCTTGGCAGCTGGCCAGCACGCTCTCCAGGGCCTCCGGGGGAACAACCAGGCAGAAGCCCACGCCCAGATTGAAGGTGTTCCAAAGGTCGGGCTCCGGCACCTCCCCCTGCTCCTGCAGCCACCGGAACAGGGCGGGACGCTCCCAGCTGCAGGGATCCACCCGGGCGTGCACCCCGCCGGGCAGGCAGCGGGGCAGGTTTTCCGGCAGGCCTCCGCCGGTGATGTGGGCCATCCCATGGATCGGGGCCCCCTCGGCCAGCAACTGCTGCACCAGGGAGGCGTAGAGGCGGGTGGGGGTAAGCAGGCTGGCGATCAAAGGCGGACCATCGCCGCCAAGCCGTGTCTCGGCTGTTGTGCCGCTGGCCTCCAGGATGCGGCGCACCAGGCTGAAGCCGTTGCTGTGCACCCCACTGCTGGCCACGGCCACGATGCGGTCGCCGGGCACGATCTGACGGCCGTCGATCAGGAGGTCGGCCTCGACCACGGCCACGCAGAAGCCGGCCAGGTCATAGCGGCCGGGACCATAGAACCCCGGCATTTCCGCCGTTTCACCCCCCAACAGGGCGCAGCCGCTCTGGCGGCAGCCATCGGCGATGCCCTCCACCACCTCGGCCATCGCCTCGGGGCTAAGCCGGCCGGTGGCGATGTAGTCAAGGAAGAAGAGGGGGGCGGCGCCGCTGGTGATCACATCGTTCACGCACATCGCCACGAGATCGATGCCCACCCCGTGGTGAACACCATGGGCCTGGGCCAGTTCGAGCTTGGTGCCCACCCCATCGGTGCCGGCCACCAGCAGGGGGTTGCGCAGACCGGCGGGCAGGCGGCAAAGCCCCCCGAAGCCGCCCAGCCCCCCCACCACCTCCGGCCTGCGGGTGGAGTCCACGCTGGCGCGGATTCGCTCCACGAAGGCGCGACCGGCGACGACATCCACTCCGGCACTCCGGTAATCCATGGCATCAGGCCCTGCTGAAACCGATCCTGCATCGGCAGGGTCCCGACCACTCCCGCCCTGACACCCCCCAGCTCCGCTTTCGACCCCTCCCCAGATCCACTCGCCAGTGGACGATCGAGCCATCGTCACACCAAAGGATCAGCCCCGCTGATCGCAGGGATCGGATCTTCTGATGAAAGCGCCGTGGGGCTGGGGCCACTCGGGCCAGTGGTACAGGGATCCCAAGGAAAACATGAAGAAAACTGATCAGTCATCGCTTCGATGCCCCGCCTGTTGATCCGCTGTTCGCTGCCATTACGTTGCCTGGGTCGTTATTTCCAGTCAGGAACTCGCCACGGCGGATTCATCAATTTTCGATGCCCTGAGGGCCTCGGAAATGGGAATTCAGCCTCGACGCCTCGGAACCCTCCGATGTCCAGGTCTCCAGCCAGCGTGTTCCGCTTGCCATGCGTGCAACTCAACTTCTGGGCGCCGCCGCCCTCCTGATGGCCCCCCTGGCGACCACCGCCCCTGCGATGGCCGCTTCCTTCTCTTCCCTTTCCACTCCGGCCGCCGATGCGGTGATCCGCGACGTGGCTCCTTCTCCTTCTTGGGAGGACAGGTTCCTCAGGCAGATGCCGACGGCACCCAAGGGTCTGCAACAGCTCGCCGCCGCCTACACAGGCCAGGCCAGCTGGTACGGGCCCGGCTTTTACGGCAATCGCACCGCCAGCGGTGAAGTGTTGCGTCCCGGTACCTACACGGCCGCCCATCGCAGCCTTCCCTTCGGCACCCGCGTGAAGGTCACCAACCTCAACAACGGCCGGTCCACCGTGGTGCGGATCAATGACCGCGGCCCCTACGCCGGCGGTCGGATCATTGATCTGGCCCATGGTGCCGCCACCGACCTTGGGGTCACCGCCAGTGGTGTCGCCACCGTGCGCCTTGAAGTGCTCCCCTGAGCTCCAGCCTTAGGTTGGCTCGATCCGGCCCATCTGCCCCAGGCAGGTGGGCCTTTTGCTTTCAAACAAGCGCGTGCGATTGATCACCACCCGCGCCGAGCTGCTGCTCTGGCGCCGGGAGCATCCCGAACGTCCCCTCCACTTCGTTCCCACCATGGGGGCGTTGCACCAGGGCCATCGCTCCCTGCTAGAGCGGGCCTCCCAAGCGGTGGAGGGGGGCTGGCCACCGCGGGTGCTTTTGAGTGTCTTCGTGAATCCTCTGCAGTTTGGGCCCTGCGAGGACTTCGAGCGTTACCCCCGGGATCCCGCCGCCGATGCGGCCCTGGCGGCGGCGGCCGGCGTGGACGCCTTGTTCCTCCCCTCCCTCGCCACGATCTATCCCGGTGGTGAGTCGGACCTCACCCGGGTGAACCCCCCTCCCCGGCTCATGGCCCATCTCTGTGGCCGCTCGCGACCGGGGCACTTCGATGGGGTTGCCACGGTGGTGTGCCGGCTGCTGGCCCTGGTCCGGCCCGATCGCCTCTTGCTGGGCGAGAAGGATTGGCAGCAGCTGGTGATCCTGCGGCAGGTGGTTGCCGATCTTGGCCTGCCCCTCAGCGTGCAGGGATGCGCCACCGTGCGGGAGAGCGATGGGCTCGCCTCCAGTTCCCGGCTTCGCTATCTCTCCGGCGACGAACGGCGGCGGGCTCGGGCCCTGGGGGATGCCCTCGATGCGGCCCAGGACCTTGGTCGGGGAGGCGAGGATCGCTCCGACCAGCTGATCGCCGCCGTGGCCGAACACCTCGGCTCGGCCGGGCTCAAGGCCGATTACGTGGAGGTTGTCGATCCCCACCGGCTGGTACCGGTGGCGCGCACCGGTAGCTTCTCCCTATTGGCGGCCGCCGTGCACTGCGGCGCCAGTCGTCTGATCGACCACCGCTTCTTGATGTCCCGCGCCCCGATCGTTGCCATCGATGGTCCCGCCGGGGCCGGTAAGAGCACCGTGACCCGGGCCCTGGCCCAAAGGCTCGGCCTCCTTTACCTCGACACGGGCGCCATGTACCGGGCCCTCACCTGGTGGGTGCGGGAGCAGGGGGTGGATCCCGCCGATGCCGTGGCCGTTGCCCCCCTCCTGCAGGATCTCGACCTCCGCCTGCTCGGCGGCGCCGATGGCGAACAGCAGGTGCTGATCAACGGCCACGACGTGAGCACGGCGATCCGCAGCCCCGAGGTCACTGCCCTGGTGTCCACCGTGGCCGCCCATGGCTGCGTGCGGGAGGCCCTCACGGCCCAGCAGCGCGCCATGGGCCTGCGGGGCGGCCTGGTGGCGGAGGGGCGCGACATCGGTACCGCCGTGTTCCCGGATGCTGAGTGCAAGGTGTTTCTCACCGCCACGGTGGCGGAGCGGGCCCGGCGTCGGGCCCTGGATCTGGAGCAGCGGGGCTTTCCAGTGCCACCCCTGGTCGAGCTGGAGGCAGCGATCGCCGAACGGGATCGGCTCGATTCCACCCGGGAGGTGGCCCCTCTGCTCCAGGCGGAGGATGCCGCCGAGGTGATCACCGATGGGCTAACGATCGAAGAGGTGATCGCGGCCCTGGAGGATCACTTCCGGGCGCGGGTGCCCGAGGATGCCTGGCCAGGGCCAGCCGCCGCCGGGGAAGGGAGCGATCTCCAGGCTTGAGGCGACCGCCAGCCCCGCTGCCCCCGCTCCGTTCCCGCCGCGAGGTGGCCCCCTGATTCAGGCCGAGGATGCGGCCGCACTGGTGACCTCTGGCCGCTGCATCGAGGCGGGGATCGCCCAGCCACCCCTCAGGCCTGGCCCCGTTCCCGCATTAGGTCCTCCAGCAGGCCGGCGCAGGCATCCTCAAGCAGGTCAAGCACCCGTTCGAATCCGTCCTCACCCCCGTAGTAGGGATCGGGCACCTCGGGGGAGCGGAGCCGGCGGCAATGGTCGATCAGGGGGCTGATCCGGGCCTTTCCGGGTGCCTGGCGCTCCAGCCGTCGCACCGCGGCCAGGTTGTCGGCATCCATGGTGAGGATGTGGTCGAAGCGCTGCAGATCGGCGGCCTCGATCTGGCGGGCCCGGCTCGGAAGGTGGATGCCGCGATGTTCGGCGGCGGCGATCATGCGGCGATCGGCCCGATGGCCCACGTGCCAGCCGCCCGTGCCGGCCGAATCCACCGTGAAGCAGTCCTCCAGTCCTGCTTCGGCCAGCAGGTGCAGGAACACCCCTTCGGCGGCCGGGGAGCGGCAGATGTTGCCCATGCAGACAAACAGCACACCGGTGGGTGGGGACTGGCCGCCGCCGGATCCGCTCTTGGCGCTGGGTGTGGGCATGCTTGGCATGGGGGATTTTTCTGGATCAGGCGGCGGGGCCGAGGCGCCCTAGGGCCTGGTTGGCCCGCAGCCGCACCACCGGGGCGCTTTGATTGGGCTGGCTGAGCAGGCTGAGGGTCTGGAGGGCGCGCTCCTTGAGATCACTTTCGGAGCCCCCGGTTTCAGGTCCGAGATCGAGGGCCAGCGATTCGAGGCCCACCACCACCGCATAGCGCACCACCCATTCATCGTCGGCCGCAGCGGCCTCAAGGGCCTGCAGGGCCCGTTCCCGAACCTCGCGCCGCTCCTGGGCCGGCAGGGCATCGCAGCGCAGCTGGCCCAGGCCGCGGGCGGCGGCCCTGCGGACGCTGGGCCCGATGTCGCCGCCGAGGGCCTGCTCCAGCAGTTCCAGGCCCCGCACATCGCCGATCCCCGCCAGGGCCCGCACCGCCCAGGCCCGGGCCCCGTAGTTGTGGGCATCGAGGTTGTCGAGCAGGGGGGCCACCGCGGCATCACCGCAGGCGATTAGGCCGTCCACGGCGGCCACGGCGGCGCCGGGATTGTTGAAGCCCAGCACCTGAACGAGGGCGGCGATGGCGGCTGGGGCCGGTGGATCCCCGCCGGCCAGATGGCTGGCCAGGCGGGCTGTCGCGGCTAGCAGGGCGGTAGCGGTGTCGGCCTGCTCCATCGCCTCGATCAGGGGGCTCACGCTGGCGAAGGGATCGGTCATCGGAAAGGAGAACATCGGCCGACTTCAGAGCAGGTCATCCATGGCGCCCAGCAGGGCCTCCAGGCCGGGCTCGCCGTTGCCCTGCTCCACCAGGCCCCGCAGGGCGATCAGTTTGAGGCTGTTCTCCGCCAAGGTGGCGCGGATGGGCTCAAGGGCTGGACGCCAGCCCACCGCGCCCAGGTCCATCAGGGCGGCCCGGCGCACCTGCAGTTGGGGGTGCTGCAGCAGCTCCAGCAGCACCTCACCCCAGCGGACTTCGCCGGTGAGCTGCAGCAGGGCCCGGGCGGCAGCGCTTCGAATCAGCGGACGGTCATGGGCGGTGAATGGCTCGATCAGCCCGACCACGGCAGGATCGGCCACGCCGATCGCCCCGAGGGCCTCGATCAGGGCCTCGCAGGGTTCCTGGAGCTTGGGGCTGTTGGTCTGGGGCGCTCCGGCTCCGGCTGGACCGCTGGCCAGGCGAGCGCAGATCGGCTCAACCGCTTCAAGGGCCCCCAGTTCGCCTAGGGCCCGGGCCGCCGCCTCCCGCAGACCATCGTCGTCGTCTTCGAGGGCGGCCAGCAGGTCGGGCACCACGCTGCAATCCTCCAGCTTGCCCAGGGCCCGGGCCGCGTTGCGGGCCACGGCGTTGTGCTCTACACCGGCGCCGGGATCCCGCAGCTGGCGCTGGCGCAGGGCGGAGCGCAGCAGGGGCACGGTGTCGGGGTGGCGGCTGCGCATCCGGCCCAGCCACCAGGCTGCG
>Ga0209401_1001923_pt1 | contig 13556 bp, 15 predicted proteins | sample M_140807_MF_Meta_FD_187318 | JGI IMG/M metagenome (GOLD analysis project Ga0209401, IMG submission 187318) | Freshwater microbial communities from Lake Montjoie, Canada to study carbon cycling - M_140807_MF_MetaG (SPAdes) (version 2) | ecosystem: Environmental > Aquatic > Freshwater > Lake...
CTTCGCCCAGACCGACCTGGAGGCCTATGCCCACTGGGCCTCGATCCCGGTGATCAATGCCCTCACCGATCTGGAGCACCCCTGCCAGGCCCTGGCCGATTACCTCACCCTGCAGGAGGCCTTCGGCAGCAGCCCGGCCGACCTGGCCGGCCTGACCCTCGCCTACGTGGGTGACGGCAACAACGTGGCCCACTCGCTGATGCTGTGCGGCGCCCTGCTGGGGGTGAATGTGCGCATTGGTTGTCCCGAAGGCTTTGCCCCCGATCCCGCCGTGCTGGAGCGGGCCCAGGAGCTGGCAACGGTTGGCGCCCGGATCAGCGTGGTGCACGATCCGCTGGAGGCCGTACGGGGCGCCCAGGCGCTCTACACAGACGTCTGGGCCTCCATGGGCCAGGAGGAGGAGCAGGCCCAGCGGGAACGGGCCTTCGCCGGCTGGTGCCTCGATGAGGCCCTGCTGAGCGAAGCCGATCCGCGCGCGATCGTGCTCCACTGCCTGCCGGCCCACCGGGGCGAGGAAATCAGCGCCGGCGTGATCGAAGGCAGCGCCAGCCGGGTCTTCGACCAGGCGGAAAACCGCCTGCACGCCCAGCAGGCCTTGCTCGCCACCCTGTTGGGCGGCCTCTAGGACGGGGTCATGGCCGCTCCTTGGGCGTTATCTCACCAAGCCCGAAGCCCTTCAGGCCAACCTTTCGGCGGCAAACCCATGGACTCGGCACACAAGAAGCCTGGACAAAAACGCCCCAACCTGGCAGAACAGGGATGGTTCATCCGTACTGCTCGTGTTTGCCCCGTCGTCCGGCACCAGCCCCGAGTCCCTCACCAGCGCCCAGCAGGAGCTCTACGACTGGCTTAACGGCTACATCCACCAACACCGCCACAGCCCCTCGATCCGCCAGATGATGGAGGCGATGGGGCTGCGGTCGCCGGCTCCCATCCAGAGCCGGCTGCGGCACCTGCAGCAAAAGGGCTGGATCACCTGGCAGGAGGGCCAGGCCCGCACGCTCCAGCTTCTGGGTGAGCGGGCGGTGGGGATTCCGGTGCTGGGTGCGGTGGCGGCCGGCGGCCTGATCGAAACCTTCGACGACGTGCAGGAGCACCTGGACCTGGCGCCGGTGCTCGACACCCGCGGGCTCTTCGCCCTCACCGTGAACGGTGATTCGATGGTGGAGGCCCACATTGCCGATGGCGATGTGGTGCTGATGGAACCGGTTGCCGACCCCGCCCGGCTGCGCAACGGCACCATCGTTTCCGCCCTTGTGGCCGGCAGTGGCACCACCCTCAAACACTTCCACCGCAGTGGCGGCGAAGTCCGCCTGGAGGCCGCCAACCCGGCCTATGCCCCGATCGTGCTGCCCGCCGAGGAGGTGATGGTGCAAGGCCGCCTGGTGGCGGTCTGGCGCCAGGTCTGACAGCGCCACGATCACCGCGAACTCCCCCGACCGGCCGCGTTGTAAGCTCAGCAAGCGCCAGGCAAGGCCTTCGGGTCGGCCGGAATGGCGGGTTACCGACAGGCAACCCCACCAGCATTCCGGACGCCGCACGCATCCCACGGGGCCATAGCTCAGCTGGTAGAGCACCTGCATGGCATGCAGGGGGTCAGCGGTTCGAATCCGCTTGGCTCCATCCTCGGTCAACCTTCACCGCCTGGCTCCTAAGCCAGGCGATTTTTTTTTGGAGCTGGCGGCCTCCGCAGGGGCAACCGTCTCAGAAGCCCGCCACCCGGGATAGCCCCATCGATAAGGCCTTGAGCACCACCTGGGCACGGGTGCTCACCCCCAGCTTCTTGCGTAACGTGCTGCCATAGCTGCGAACGGTCGCGTAGCTCACGCCCAGCCGATCGGCCACCTCCCGATCCCCCAGCCCTTCCACCCAGAGATCAATCAGCTGCTGTTCACGGGCGGTCAACTCCGGTGGCAGGTTTCGCCAGTCCTGCTCCTCTTCAACCAGACATGCTTTCACCGCTGGGGAGCGGTAACGCTGGCCCAGAGAGAGGGTGATGATCATCGTGCGGGCTTGTTGATCGGCGCCAAAGCACTCTTGCTCCGTGATAACGGCATCGACTTCGGAGCGACCTGCCGCCAAGAGATCGTCGTGATCCTGATCACAGATGACGATCGTGCGGATGTCGGGCACCACGGAGCGGGCCTGTTTCGCCAGGGCTAGTCCGTCGCCCTGCTCGAGTTTTGGGGTGAGAATTAACACCCCGGGTCTGTGGTTGTTGAGCCCCTCCATCGCTTCAGCTGCGGTGGTGACGATGAAGGTCGCCCGCCGACGGTTGTGAGCCGATTGATAAAGGCCATAGAGCAGCAGCCTGCGGGAGGAAGCAAAGCCGGCGCTGAGGCGAATCTCACTGCTCAACAGCCAGCCCATGGTGGGTGCCAACAGCCCTTTGAGCCTGGCCATGTTGCTGAGCAGATTCATGGGGGAGGCAGTGGAAAGCGCGTCGACAGGTCTGGCCAGGCTGGCGATGGCGGGACCGTGCTGCCGCGGCCATCTGCGGCTGGGCTCAGGGCACTCAAGCGGGTACCCCTGCATACACCCCGAACCGGCGGGCGCAGCAACCTCTCAATAGCAACAACTTTACCTGACGTTGGCCGCCATTGTTCCTCTGATTTGATGGTCGACCAGCTGGAATTTCAATGCCCTGATTCCGGTTGGCACCCCCCAAGGCTCGGCTCAATCGTGCCTATCAGGGTGGCGCGCAGCGCCGCATTCACCCACTCGAAGGCCGCTGCGGCGAACGGCATGCACCTCGAAGCTGTGCCCCATGCTCAGAGCGCCAGAGACACCCATTGCCCCCACCGCGAGAGAACTCACAGCCCCCACATGCAACGCAGGGCCTGGATGGTGACAACTCCCAGGCCAAGGCTTAGCTACGATTTGGATCTGGTTCTGTGATCTCAGGCTTCCGGGCCCCATACCCACCATGGCGGAACAAACCCACACCCTCGCTGCGCTTCAAAATAGCGAAGCTCCCTTTGTTCTGGCCGATCACAAAGGGGTGGTTCTCGCCATCAATCCGGCCTTTGAACAGGTCTACGGCTGGAGCGAATCGGAACTGGTGGGCACCCCCCTTGGTCGGATCCTGCCCGAGGCCTTTCTGATGTCCCACGAACTGGGCTTCAGCCGCTTCCGCGCCAGCGGCACCTCCAGCGTCCTGGGCCACCCCCTGCGTCTGAGCACCCGCTGCTCGGACGGCTCCGAAATCGTCTCGGAACATTTCATCCTTGCCGAGCAGCGAGAAGGTGCCTGGGTGTTCGGCGCCAGCCTCACCCCCCTGCCGGAGGGCACACCTCCAGACCAGTCCTCGCCGCATGAATGATGGGCCCGCAGGGCGCGGCCCGATCCTGGGGGAGCAAGCGTTCCGCCTCAGCAGGGTCGAGAACGTTGCCGTAAAGGAAGCCCTGGGCCCAGGCACAACCCAGGGCGGTCAGGCGGGAATCCTGCAGTGCGGTCTCCACGCCTTCAGCAACCACAGTGATCCCGAGGGCATTGGCCAAGCCGATCACGGCACTGACGATGGTTTCATCCTCCCCATCGGTGCCGAGCCCATCCACGAAGGAGCGATCGATCTTGAGAATGGCGATTGGGAAACGACGCAGATAGCGGAGGGATGAGTAGCCGGTGCCAAAATCATCCACGGCCAAACGCAGGCCAAGCTGATCCAGGCCCTTCACTGTTTGCTTGGTAACATCAATATCATCAACCAGCACTGTTTCGGTGATTTCGAGATAAAGATTATTCACGGGCATCCCAGTTTTTACCAATACGTCACTGACCCGATTGGCGAGATTGGGATCCTGAAAACTTCGCCCTGAAACATTCACGGAAAGGTGCAGATCATCAAAGCCTCGCCTGATCCACCCCGCCATCAGGCCACAGGCCTTCTCCAGCACCAGGGCATCGATCGCCACGATCAGACCCGATTCCTCCGCCAGGGGCACAAACTCCTGGAGCGGCAGGGTTCCATGCACGGGATGGTGCCAGCGGGCCAGGGCCTCGAACCCCACCAGGGGACGGCCCGGCTGGAGGCTCACGATCGGTTGCAGATGGCAGGCGATCTCGCCGTTGGCGATCGCGAGATGGAGGTCAGCCTCCAGGCTGGCCCGACGCTGGGCGTCGAGGCGCATGCCCGCATCGAAGAAGCAATAGCGGCCCCTGCCCTGCTGCTTGGCCCGATACATGGCCATGTCGGCATTCTCGATCAGCCGTTCCGCGGTCTCGCCGGGCGAGAAGGTGGCGATACCCACCGAGGCACCACTGAGCAGGGTTTTGCCCTGTACCACCAGGGGCTCCATCAGCCGGGCGATCAGGCGCTGCGACAGCTGTTCCATGGCGGCCGGATCGGCCGCCGTCGCCACCACCACGAACTCATCACCCCCCAGGCGTCCAACCAGATGGTCGGGCTCCACCAGCTGCCGAAGCCTTCCAGACAGGGCGATCAGCAGACGATCGCCCACCGCATGACCATGGGCGTCGTTGATGATCTTGAAGCGATCAAGATCAATGAAGAGCACCGAACAGGCGGCCGCATCCCCCTGACCCAGCAACCGCTCCAGATGGCAGATCACCTGGGCCCGGTTGGGCAGACCGGTGAGGGCATCGTGAATGGCCTGCTCCTCCGCCTCCCGCCGGGCCGTCCGCTCCGCCGCCATGGACCGCAGGAGCTGCAGGCTCATGGAGAGGCTGCGGGCCATGGCTCGCAACAGGGAGCGCTCCTCCAGATCAAAGGCCTGGGCCAGCCGCCCCACCACCAGCTGTTCAGATCCCTCGATCGGCGACCACTGGCACAGCAACACGCTGGAGGTGAGCTGAAGCTCCTGGGGGCGCTGGCCGCTGGCCGCGATCAGCAGGGCCATATCCTGCTGGCCCAGCCCGATGCCATCGATCAGACGCCCCGGGGCCAGCAGGGCCACCACCTCGGCATCCACGGCCTCGCCGACGCGATGGATCACATTGCGCAGAGCGTCTGGATCCTCAAGGTCGAAGGCCGAAAGGAGTTCCGAAAGCAAATGCAGCGACCAGGACGGTTCTCCCATCAACAGAAGGGGTCGCCGAAGATATATCTCATATAGGTTTGTTGTACATAAAATGTTGGAGATTCCTGCCCTGGTGGCTGGTTCGCCAATGTCACGACGAAGCCCCCACCATCCAGCCAGACCACCTTAAGCAAGAACCGCATTGGATCAGAGATGCAGCGTTTTACCACGGATCGATGAGCTAACAACCGGGAAGTGGAGGGGGAACCAAACTGACGCGGACCATGATCGGGGGGCGGGCTCATCACCGCAACGGCAACGCATCAGAGCGACCGTCGCCGTCGCGGCTGCCCGGGGGCCCGCAAAGGTTCAGAACCAGGGCGATTGCCAGGGCGATCAGCAACGGCGCCTCTCCCCAGCGGGCATAAAGGGTGAGCTGGCTGCGGGGCCGCAGGGTGAACACGGCGCTGCCATTCCGGCCGGCCGGCAACTGATCCCTCAGCCGGCCCGCGGCATCCACCAGAACGCTGGGACCGGTGTTGGCGGCACTCACCAGCCAACGGCCCGTTTCGATCGCCCGCAACCGGGCCAGGGCCAGGAACTGCGCCTGGAGCAACGGGGGATAGGGATCGAGGTTGGCACTGGCGAGCAACCACCCCGCCCCCTCGCGGCTGGCCCGGGCTAGGGCGACACCATCGGCGATCTCGTAGCAGATCGCAACGCCGATCGAACCCGCCGGCCGGCTCAGCAAGCGGTCCGGCGGGCCCGGCTGTAGCCCCCCCACGGCGGAGAGGCCGTTCCAGCGCCAGAGATCCGCCAGGGGAACCCACTCGCCGAGGGGCACTAGGCGATGCTTGTCCACCCAGCCCGCCGGGTCGCGCCCTCCCACGGCAAAGCGGAGCAGGCTGCTGTGGAGCCCAAGACCCTGCTGCCGGAAGCCACCACTGAGCACCTCCACCGCCGCGGCCTCCGGCAACGGCTGCCCCGGCGCCAAGGCACCCTCGGGTAGCAGAAGGCTCTGAACAGGTCCATCAGGGAATCCGGGAGCACTGCGCCGCTGGGCCAGGGCCAGCTGATCCAGCAAGCGGCGCTGCTGAGCGGCCTCGAACTTCTGGCGGGTGGGGATGGCGGGCTGGAGCACCAGCAGGTGCTCCGCGGAGCTGGATGCCCCGCCTCCGGCGGCGGCGGCGTCCAGCTCCGCGGTCACCGCGGCCAGGCCCGCTAGGCCAAGCAGATGGGAACCCAGCACCACCAGGCCCACCAGGGAAAACCAGCCCCTGCGGGAGCCGCTGCAGCTCACCAGGCGCCACAAGCACCAGCCAACCAGCAGCTGCAGCGCCGCCACCAGACCGGCCCCGCCCAGGGCGGCAACCCCCGCCAGGGCCTGATCGCCGGGGAGGGCGGAACTCCCCAGCCCAATCCAGAAGAGGGGGCCGCGGGCGAGCAGCACCTCCGCCAGCCCCCACAGGCAGGAGGCGGCAATCGCCGTGGTGGGTCGCGCGGCCCTTCCCTGGCGCACCAGGGCCAGCCAGCCCTCCACCAGCAGGCCCCCCGCCAGGCCGCAGGCTCCCAAGAGCGTCAGACAGAGCGGCAGGCTGAGGGGTCCCGGCACCCCGATCCAGTCGAGGGGATGGAGCCCGAGCAACCAGCGGTGGCTCACCAGCACCGCCGTGCCCCCCCAGAGAAGCCCGTACCAGCGGCGCCCCTCTGGTGCTCCACCGGCAGCTGACGGATCACCGGCCAGGGCCCAGAGCACCGCCAGGCTGATCCAGATCAGGGGCGGAAACCCCAGGGGCGGCAGGGCCAGACCGGCCAGGCCTCCAGCCGCCACGGCCAGAAGGCGCTGGCGCGTGCAGGCCCGGCCCGCAGACGCGTGACGGTCATCTCCCATGGCGATGGAGCCTAGGAACCTTCAGGCTCGACAAGGCTTCGGCCACCACCTCAGGGCCGACCACCGGCTCGCCCCCCACCGAACACCACCATGGATCAGGGCAATCTGCTGCAGATGCTGCTGCTGCGCGGCCTCGGCACCACCTCGCTGGTGGGGGACCGCCTCCGCAACGTGAGCCAGGACTGGGTGATGAGCGGCCGGCTGGATCCCGCCCAGGCCTCGGCGCTTGTGGATGATGTTCTCAAGGCCCTGCGGGGGGAGACCCCGGAAGTCGAGCAACAGGCGGAGCGGCAGCTCGAGCGCAATCGCGACCAGTTGCTCCAGGATCTCGGGCTCGCCCGTCAGCGGGAGGTCGACGAATTGCGCGGACGCATCGACCGGCTGGAACAAACCCTGCGGCAGCGCCAGGGCAACGGCGACCGCATCGACTGAGGGCGCCACAACTGAGGACTGTTCGACTCCAGACGGCCCCGATCGCCACCTCCTGCGGAGACCGGCGGGGAAGGAGAGCCAGTGGCAGAATTCAAAACGTGTTGATGGTTCCGCCTTGCGCGACATCCTGATCAGTTCAGCCGTCTTCCTGGCCTGCCTGATGGTGGCTTTCGTGAGCCAGCTGGTGGCCCCCACCCCGGCGGTTGCCTCCGCCCCGGCCGCGGCCCCGGCGATCGCCATGACACGCCCCGCAGCCACGGCCCCCCAGGCTCAACGCTCAGCGGTGGCGGCCCCCTACGAGCTCGATCCCACGGATCCCAACCCCTTTCTCTTCACCATGGCACCCGAGACCCCTTCCTCCAACGCCGACCAGCTCGCCTCCGCGGCGAACCTCGGTGGCGAACTCAACTCCCCCAAGGAACGGGTGACCCCCAGTGGCCTGCGCATCACCGATCTGGAGGTGGGCACCGGCGCCGAAGCCATCGCCGGCCAGAGCGTGACCGTGAACTACCGCGGCAGCCTCACCAATGGCAAGGAATTCGACAGCAGCTACGGACGGGGCCCCTTCGGCTTCCGCCTCGGCGGTGGCCAGGTGATCCAGGGCTGGGATGAGGGCGTGGCGGGCATGAAAGTGGGAGGCAAGCGCAAGCTGGTGATTCCGCCCGACCTCGGCTACGGCTCCCGCGGCGCCGGTGGTGTGATTCCCCCCGATGCCACCCTGATCTTTGAGGTGGAACTGCTGAAGGTGGGAGGCTGAACGCTGGCGGACTGAACGCTGGGCCCAGCCGGGGCGTCCTCCCAGACTTCGCTGATCCCCGTCGTTGTGCACCGGCCTGATGTGTTTCAGCCCGGGGTCATCTGCCTTTCCTGGGCCGGGGCTGGCCATCATTAAGATGCCGCCGGAAGGCCCACACCGGATCGCCGCTCCAGTTTCGGCCGCCACGCTGTGCTTCTCAGCCGGCCGGGGACCGTCCCCGCCCGACCCCTAACCCGATTTCCCCGAATCCCCCCAACCATGGCTCACCAGCTGCCCGCGCTGCCCTACGACCTTGACGCGCTCGAGCCCCACATCTCACGCCAGACCCTGGAGTTCCACTACGGCAAGCACCACAACGCCTACGTGACCAACCTCAACAACCTGGTTGCTGGCACCGATCTGGAAGGGAAGAGCCTGGAGGACACGATCCTGGCGGTGACTGGTGATGCAGGGAAGGCTGGCGTGTTTAACAACGCCGCCCAAGTGTGGAACCACTCGTTCTACTGGCAGGGGATGAAGCCCGGCGGCGGCGGCAGCCCGAGCGGAGCCCTGCTGGACAAGATCAACGCCGATTTCGGCAGCTTCGAAGCCTTCGTGGAGCAGTTCAAGGCGGCCGGCGCCACCCAGTTCGGCAGCGGCTGGGCCTGGTTAGTGCTCGATGGCGGCACCCTGAAGGTGACCAAGACCGGCAACGCCGATCTGCCCCTAGCCCACGGCCAGAAGGCCCTGCTCACCATGGATGTGTGGGAGCACGCCTATTACCTCGACTACCAGAACCGCCGGCCCGATTACATCACCACCTTCCTCGACAAACTGGTGAACTGGGATTTCGTGGCCGCCAACCTGGCCGCCTGAAGGCCGTCAAGCTGCGCCCCGAACCGCCAGCCATTCGCACCACCGGTGCAGCCCTGACCCCGCATCAGCGGGGTTTTTTACTGGATGCCGATCAGGCCATGCTGCTGGCGGCCCCGGTGCCTAGGTTGGGCCCCCATGATCACGCCAGGGCGGGAACCCCATGGACCTATTGGTCGACTTGTTGCTCCTGCTGGCGGCCTGGACCCTGTTGGCGCGCAGCAACAGCGAACTCGACGAGGTCTGGGCCCTCTGCCTGCGCCTGCTAAGCGCCGCCTCCCTGCTGGCCGTCATCAGCAGCGAGCGGGGCCAACCCCTGGCGATCGCCCTACTGCTCTTCGCCTTCTGGCTGCCTGGAGCGGATCGATTCGAGAAACGGATTCGACCCGACCGCGATGGCAAGCTGCCCCCGATGTGATCAATTCTCCCGGCCGGCCTCTCCGCTTCCCCCTCCCGATGCGCCAGCGATGATCAACCAAGAAGGACCCGACCTGCTGGAGATGATCTTCGTGGCCTTCGTGCTAGCAGGCATCGCCTACAGCTTCACCCACTGAAGCCAGCCGAGCCGGCCTCCCCTGAACCCGGCGGGATGGCGGGGCGGGCGAAGGGCAGCACAGCCTCCGGTGCGATCCACGTGGCATCGCCATAGGAGTAGAAGCGGTAGCCGGTGGCGATCGCCTCCCCATAGAGGGCGAGCAGCTGGCGGCGGCCGATCAGGGCGCTCACCAGCAGCAGCAGGGAACTCTTCGGCAGGTGGAAGTTGGTCAGCAGGCCCTGCACCACGGTGAAGCGGAACCCGGGCTGAATCACCAGATTCACCGGACCGGCGTAGGGCAGCAGCCGGCCCCCGTGCAGGGCTGCCACCCCTTCCAGGCTGCGCACGCTGGTGGTGCCAATGGCGATCACCCGGCCGCCCCGCCGGCGACACGCCTCCACCGCCTCCACCAGCTCGGGAGTCACCTCCACCCACTCGCTGTGGAGGGTGAGCTGGCTGAGGTCCTCTCTCTCGACGGGGCGGAACGTGCCCAGGCCCACATGCAAGGTGATGCTGGCGCGACGCACACCGCGGGCCTCCAAGGCGGCCAGCAGCTCATCGCTGAGATGCAGGCCGGCGGTGGGGGCGGCCACCGCGCCGGGGCGGCTGGCGAAGCGGGTCTGGTAGCGCTCCTGGTCGGAGGGATCGTGCTGGCGGATGTAGGGGGGCAGGGGCATCTCCCCGTAGCGCTCGAGCAGGGCTTCGATCGCCTCGGGGCTGGTGCAGTCGGGGGGGAAGCGAACCACCCGGCCTCCGCTGGCCCCATCCACCGCCACGATCTCGAGCGGCACGGGGGGTTGATTGCCTTGCTGGAGCTGCAGCACCTCCCCCGGCCGGAGGCGCCGGGCCGGTCGGGCAAGACAGAGCCAGTCGGAGGGAGCTGGCGCGATCCCGTCCGCCAGGGGGGTGGCCAGGCCGGCGGGCTCCAGCACCAGGAGCTCCACCACACCGCCACTGGGCCGCCGGGCATGGAGCCGGGCCCTGAGCACCCGGGTGTTGTTCACCACCAGCAGATCGCCGGGACGCAACGCGTGTTGGAGATCCCAGACCGTGAGATGGCGCGGCTCAGCCGACTCCTGGGTCGCAGAAGCAAAGGGAGCCACCGCCAGCATCCGGGCCGCGTGCCGGGGTTCTACCGGCCGCTGGGCGATGGAGGTCTCGGGCAGGTCGTAGCTGTAGCTCGAAAGGCTGAGATCGGCCGGATCGGTGGAGCCGGTATCCAGATCCCGGGGTTCAGGAACCTTGCTGGTCATGGGCAGGGAATGGTGGGCCCTCAAGGCAGCGGCTGTTCGGTACCTCGCAGCTGCGGGGCCATCCGGACGCGGCGCTGTGGAACTCAGGGCACCAGCACTCAGAACGGCAGGCTGTCCAACTCAGAGCGCCAGGCTTTCCGGATTGGTCTCGATCAGCTGGGCCAGGTCCTTGAGGAAGGAGGCGGCATCGGCGCCGTAGATGGTGCGGTGGTCGCAGGTGAGGTTCACCTGCATCTGGCGCTTCACGCTGATCGAGCCATCCTTGCCGGCCACCACCGTGGGCCGGGAGGCGGCCACCGCCAAAATTGCGCCGGTGCCGGGCGGCAGGATCGCATCGAAGCGATCCACCCCGAACATGCCCAGGTTGGAGAGGGTGAAGGTGCCGGTGCTGTATTCGTCTGGCTTGAGCTGCTTGGCGCGGGCCCGCTCCACCAAATCGGCCCAAGAGCGGGAGAGGCTGTAGAGATCAGTGCGATCGGCGGCAGCGAGCACCGGCGTGATCAGGCCGCCATCCTCCATGGCCACGGCGATCGCCACATTGATGGCGGCGGGATAGGCCATGCCAGCTTCGGTGGTGGCGGCATTCACTTGGGGATGACGGGCCAAGGTCACGGCGGCGGCCTTGGCGAGCAGGGCCGTCATCGTGACGCCCTTAGCCTTCACCTGCTTGTAGAAGGCATCCAGCTTGTCGGTGGTGATGGTGTAACCCACCCGGAACGAAGGAACCTGCAGGCTGGCCACCATGTTGCGGTTCACCGCCTGCTGGAGCGTGTTGAAGGCCACGGTGTCGCCGGGGCGGCCGAAGGCCTGACCCGCGGGGGCGACCGGCGCGGCGGGGGCCCCACCGCTGCTGGCCACCGGGGCCACGGCGGGACCCGATCCCTCGGCCACCCGGGGCACGCTCACCGGCTGACCGGTGGCGGCGAGCACGTCCTCGGCCTGGATGCGGCCATGGGGACCGCTACCCCTCAGGGCCTCCAGGGCCACCCCGAGCTGCTGGGCGAGCTTGCGGGCCCGGGGGCTGGCGACAACCCGGCCATTGCCATTGGCCGAGGGGGCTGCCACCGCCAGCACCGGTGCCGGGGGCCCCGGAGCAGCAGGCGCTGGGGTGGGTGCGACTGCCACCGGTGCCGGAGCGGGGGCCGCAGGGGCGGGAGTGGCGGCTGCGGGAGCCGAAGCGACCGCCGGGGCAGCGGGGGCCTTGGCCTGCACTTCGGCGATCTCGGCCTGGGTCTCCACAATCAGCCCGATCGTTTCGCCCACCGGCGCGGTGCCACCGGCGGGCATCAGCACGGCGGCCAGAAAGCCCTCGTTGAACGACTCCACATCCATGTCGGCCTTGTCGGACTCGACCACGAGCACCGACTCGCCCCGCTCGACCTTATCGCCGGGTTTCTTGAGCCACTCCACGATCTTGCCCTCCGTCATGGTGGAGCTGAGGGCGGGCATGAAAATTTCGTGGGTGGCCAACGTGAAGGTCCCGCGGGATTGGGGGGGAGTTTACGCGGCTCGTTGCCCCGACTTCCGTGCCTGACGGGCCCTTACCGGCATGGCGGGGCCCGCGGGGTTGGCGCGCGCTGCCCGTCACGGCTCCGCCAGGACCCGCTCCTTCATGCCCCTCAACGACCTGGGGCCCGAGGATCCAAAGGGTCCCAACGGGCTCCCCGAACGGCCCCGTCCTCCGCCCCGAAGATCAGAGCGTGCTGCGAGCTCCTGCAACGGCCCGGCACCAACAAGACCCGAAGCCTCAGGCACCTGCTGGAAAAACCCTTCACAAGCCCAAAAAAAACCGACCCAGGAATGTCCTGGGTCGGGACCATCCACTTCGGCAGAAACGCGGCCAGGCGTCTGCGGTCGGGCTCAGGAGGGGGTCTCGATCGCTTCGATCACGCCATCGCGCACCAGCACGGCTGCCTGGAGCTTCTGCACCAGGTTGTCGCCGACATTCACATCGCAGAAGCTCTCGATCTGGCCCTGCTCCACCACCTGCTCGAACTCCAGGTCACGCACCTGGCGCTGCTGCTCGAGGATCTGGCGCTTCTGCTCCTCGATCTCGGCCCGCTTGGCGGCCACCTGCTGCTGCACCGAACCCACCTGCTCCGAGACGCGGGGGTCAAGGGGATTGGCGCTCTGGCGGCGAATCTCATCGATCACCTGCTGGCCCTCCTGCTCCAGCTGGGACAGCTGCTGGTCGAGGTTGGCGAGGGCAGCGCTGAGTTCGCGCTCGGCATCCTCCTTCCAGCGGGGCGTGACCACGGCCCTCACGGTGATGTTCCGCTTGATCGTGATGGAGCTGCCGTCGGCCATGGGAGAAAAAACGCAGTGCTCAGGCTGTCAGCCGGCCGCTCAGGGGTCAACCGGCAGCCAGGGCGGATGGCCGTTCCTCCGGGACTCCCTCAGGCCTGGCCGTAGAGGGTGGCGATGGCGGCCTGATCCCGGGCCGTGATGCGGTCGCGCCGCTGCTTGAGGGTCTGGGTGAGCAGCCCGTTGTCGATCGTGAACGGCGCCACCAAAGCCACCCCAGCCAGCCGCTCATCGGGCCGCGACCCCGCCCGGGCAGCCAGCACGCGGTTGCATTCGCGGTTGAGGGCCTTCAGCAGGGCCGGATCGGCGCCATCGCCCTGAGCCCCCTGGGGCAGGGAAAGTCCCTGGGCCCTGGCCCAGGCCTCCAGGGGCTCGGCCCGGGGCACCAGCAGGGCAGCGAGCTGCTTGCGGTCCTGCCCCACCAGCATCACCTGCTCCACCAGGGGGGAAGCCGCCAGGGCCTCCTCCAGGGGCCCCGGCTCGATGTTCTCGCCGCTGCTCAGCACGATCGTGTCCTTGGCGCGGCCGGTGAGCACCAGGCTGCCGTCGGCCA
>Ga0209401_1001928_pt1 | contig 13546 bp, 5 predicted proteins | sample M_140807_MF_Meta_FD_187318 | JGI IMG/M metagenome (GOLD analysis project Ga0209401, IMG submission 187318) | Freshwater microbial communities from Lake Montjoie, Canada to study carbon cycling - M_140807_MF_MetaG (SPAdes) (version 2) | ecosystem: Environmental > Aquatic > Freshwater > Lake...
CTATGTGAAGTTTAAGAGGTTGCGTGCCGTGAATCGCAACTACAATGATTTGACCAATTCGGGAGATAACAGTAATGGGTCGTATGTTCCTCTCATGGCAATCCGCAGACGTTAGAGTTTATAGGATTTACGTACTTAGTAGAAGGTAGTAAATCCGAAATTTTCAGGAGATGCGACGCAGGAGCATCGAATGAAAATGCGAATAACGCTCTCTAGAGCATCGAATATAAGTTCTCTTGAACCATTATAAGACAAACATCGACCAAGTATGTTCACATTTAGTTTCGGTCTTAATAATTTAAATAACGGTAGATTGACGGGTATAAAAGCAATGCCCGCAAAAGATTTAAGTTCGGACGCAGACGGTTCATTCTCCGCCGACCGAAAAGCGTACGCGAATATTTTTGCTACGGATAACGCGACGCCTTCCCCGAGTCAAATGTCGCAGAAAAAATGGATAGGTGGGTGCCGGGATTCTTCAGATGTTTCCTATCGCCGCCGCGTAGCAGCGGCAGGGTCGTCACTAAACCCATCCGGTGGTGCATTTTCATTCACCTCCAAAACCGAGAAAAACACCGTTATTGAAGCACTTAATAGGTGCCGCAATCAGGGCAAATGTGCCACTCCAAAAGTTAGGGCGAGTCCTTCTCGCACCAATGTGCCGACGCCAATTTGGAAGACCCCGAATTTGCAGAGGTCTCAGTTTCACGCGGTTTTAACAAAACAAACACCGATGGTCTATAAACGGGTAAACACGGTTAATGGATTTGCATAGACCAATGCACCAAATCTACGGATAAAATATATTATACTAAAGATTTAGGAGAATGCAAAAGTATATTGTCGAATTCTTCGGAACTACCCTGTTCGTCTATATTATTTTGGCGACTGGTAATGCTCTCGCTATCGGTGCCACTTTGGCACTTTTGATTCTTTTGATGAGTGGAATCAGTGGCGGACATGTGAATCCTGCTGTGTCCATCGTGATGGCAGCGGCGGGTAAGTTGCCCACTACTGATTTAGTGCCATACTGTATCGCCCAGGTTTTAGGCGGTTTAGTTGCACTGGAAATCTATAAACGCGTCCGGTTTTAAACGATTTTCATTCGAAACTTCCTCCGTCAGGAGAATCATCCAATTCCTACCGCTCTTTCTTCGCATCGAATAAAAATCCAAACAACAAATATTTATTTTCTTTATATAAGACAATAAGTTATATAATACGATGCCACATTCGAGAAGAATAAATTCGACTTACGAGATTCCCTCCGCTGCGCTAAAGAAATCTCTCCAGCGAATCCTTGAACACCTACCACTTCGTGTCCGGCGTTATACGCAGAACAAGCGATGCAAGACTTGCCAAAAAACGTCGGTGCCGAAATTTTTAAAAAAATGGGGGGTTGGAGGATGGAAAAAACGACGTACATTAAGATCACCAAAAATGCAAAGAATAACACCAAGGAACACAATATTTTAACTCCATAAATTTTCACATCACCGCTGTCTCCGGAAAAACTGACGTGGTCAATTCCGGAGCGAAGAATGAGCGACGGAATTGGATGAATCTATAGGATTTACGGACTTCGAAGAAGGTAGTAAATCCGAAATTTTCAGGAGATGCGACGCAGGAGCATCGAATGAAAATCCTGACGTAGGAAGTTTCTCAGGAGAATTTCCGGCGTTCTACGCAAATCCTATAAATAGCATAATTATATAACAGATGTCAAACGGAACAGCGCTTTATTATTACTACCCGTTTGATATAAATTACAATAATTATGCTACTGGTAATCCAGTGGCAGATTTAACGGTTAATGTAACGAATTTGCCCATAACTTCCAATGCTACCAAAATATATGCATGCTCTCTCTCCTTTCCATCGGCAAATACCACCGGATGTAACCTTCCAAATATCACATTTAACGCAAATGGTATTACGGTGGCATTTTGGGCAAAAATCACGTACTCTTCTACGAACGCGCTGAGTATGCGACTCATAGAATTTAGTAACACGTCGGCTAGTACGTTTTTTTCGATATATTTCGTCAATAATAATTTATGCTATTCAGTCAATGCTGGCGGTCTTTCTTCTACATTCACTCTTAATAATTCAAATTGGAACCATTATTGTTTGACGATTTCGTCTTCAAATGTCTGGCAGATTTACGTGAATGGAACGAGTCTCGGAATTAATTACACCGCATATCCAGAATTAGTGTTATTGCAATATTGTTATTTAGGTGGGTCGAGGTACGCAAGCACTGGACTTAAATACGCGAATATGAATCAGTTCATAGTATTAAATCGCCAAATAAGCGCTACCGAACTCTCGTATTTGGTAAATAATACTACTGCAGTAAAATTTAACAGTAATTCCGAAATTGTATTGAATGCAGACAGTTATAGCACAACCCCTTCCAGTTTAGCATACGGTTCAAGTAGCACATTTAAACTCAATTTTTCAAGTTCGTATTTAAAGTCTACCGCTACTTACACGCTTAAACAGGGTTCAACGACATTGAATTCGCAAGTGTATAATGGTTATAAACGGGCAGGATGTTATGGACGAAATGACTTGAAAAGTTTAACAGTAGACCAGAGTGGAATAGTGTGGATGGAACTTGGCATTAGTGGTATAGGAAAATGGGACGGAGACCTGGCAATTGCTGCTCCATATACGATTAATTATCCATCCACCCCACCGAATTATACAAATTCCCGGATACGCTATTACAACGGATTGATATATGTTACAGGACTTTATGGACTTAATAATAGTTACGGGTATTATGGAGTAATTAATACATCGACATATACAGTTTTATATTGGCAAATTAATAATACTTACCACTATACTGATATTGCATTTGGAAACGACGGATATGGATATATGCCGTCGGGTGTATGTAGCGATAACACCACTACATACCAATATCAATGGATAATAGATAAAATAAATCCACAAACCAATGAAATAACAAATGTCGTAACAGGCAGTAAGACTATATTTGAAAGTGCTTCCTCGATTTCAGCAAATTACGGATTACAGTCAATCGCGTTCGACTCGAACAATGATTTTTACATATTGACGAGAGGTTCGTATATATCAAAGTGGAGCAAATCGGGAACACAACTTATGACAGCGAGATATGTTGTAGACCCAAGCGGACTTAAAATAAATCCAAATACTTCATTTGACTGTGATATTACCACAAATTATTTATATTGTTTGGGAGGAGGACAAAATACTATTCAAATAAATACCACAACGTGGACAGTGACAAATTATTTTCAAGCATTTGAATGGGTTTATGGTACAGCGAATTATAGTATAGATAATTCTACCAGGCGATTATATTTCAATGCCGAGCAAGCGTATTCGCATCGATTAGACTTGAACCCGACGCAGACAATAACATTCAATGCTACCCTGGCAAATGTCGGTCTAGGCAATTCATTCCAAATATACGATGCTTCGGGGAACGCGTTTGGAGTACAGATTAATGTCACCGGTGAAGTGCCCTGTTTCCTGCAAGGCAGCAAAATACTCCGGTTAGACCCAGAAACTGACGAGGAATCCTATGTGCCCGTCGAGACCCTACGCCGTGGCGACTTGATACTGACGGCGACGTGTGGGTACAAAGCGGTCGCATTTATCGGGAGGGGTACTGTTCAGAACCCCGCCGACGACCCAGATAAGAAGAACCGCCTTTATGGGTTCCGAGATGCCAAAGGTAGACACCCGACCCTCTATTTAACAGGCGAGCATTGTTTGCTGTATAATAAATCGGAGATTTCTGAAGCGAAAAGGCGAGAGGTTCGGGAGCATATGGGCGACGATTATATCACCGAGACATATCACCGGGTTCCTGCGTGTTTAGACGAGAAGCGGGAGGCGTATAGGGGACATGGACCAGCGACGATTTGGCACTTCGCTTTGGAGCACAACAATCTGTACAATAATTATGCGGTGTTGGCGAATGGGATTTTAGTGGAAACTTGTAGCATCGATTTTCTGACGAAGAAGGCGAGACTGGAGTTGGTTTGATAGAAATATATGTATACAGTTCAATTATACATATATTATTTTTGCGGGATGTCAACGACTTGGTATTCACTAACATTTTCTAATATACCTTTAACGAATAATTATAGCGTAAGTTATTATTTTAGCGTTTTAAGCGGACTGGTTACTGGAATTTACAGATACGATACTATTGGAGTAAATATATTGGCACCGCAAACATTATTCGGAAATAATAGCGGGTCGGACAACGTATTTACGGTTGGCACGTCGTCTTTTAGTAGGACCGCCGGAACTAACTTTAATGACCCGATTTTGTATAATAATGTGGTTGCTGGAATTCCTACAGCAACCAATTATTTTAATTTCTTTTCCGGAACCAATGGAAACGCTAGTATATATTATTGGAGAAATACTGGAAATACAGGAGGGTATTTAAATGTGACAACTAGTATTGTAACCATAAGTTCTCCGCCTACTAACACATCATCATACAACATCAATAATACCAATTTGCTGTATTATTATCCATTTAATGTGGATTTTTTAGACTACAAAACCGGCACAGGCACTTCCAATTCCACCACCACGAATGTAACCATATCCACTGCAAACACGAAATTGACAAATGGGTCGATATTATTCCCAGGTTCCACTGGAACAAGTCAATTGGTCCAGATTCCCAGCACTACGCTTACCACGAACGGTGTAACAATCGCATTCTGGGCGAAAATCACGCTACAATCTGGAGTTTCTCCGCAATTCGTGTTCGACTTTGCTTCAGGCGCTGCAGTTAATACAGTTGGTATGTGGTTGTCGGGAACCGGAGCATTTCAACTTATGCTTTACAATGCATCGAGCGTCGGCAATAGTTATTCATTGAATTACACTTTGCTGGATTCGAATTGGCACCATTATTGTGTAACCGCTTCTCAGACTTCCGGTGTTTGGAGTTTTTATGTGGATGGGGTGTCCATCGCGGTTTCCATAACTTCGTACCCCACAACTGCTGCAATGACAACTCCATACATAGGAGCAAATCATCTTGGTAATGCGAATATAAATGGAAATATGAACCAGTTCTTGGTATTTAATCGAGTGATAACCGCAGATGAAATCTATTTTTTGGTGAATAATCCATCCCAAGTCGGTTTTTCGAGTTCGGTTACCAGTATCCCGATACTTCCCTACCCTTGTTTCCTCGAAGGCAGCAAAATACTCTGTCTAGACCCGATTTCAGACGTCGAATCCTACGTCCCCGTCGAAACATTGAGACCGGGTGACCTCGTGAGAACCTCTCTCAATGGTCACAAAGCGGTATTCCATATCGGTAAACGGACACTGCCGAATCCAGCGAAAGACCCCGAACCCAGGAACCGTTTGTACCGATTCCCCTGTCGAATTTCTCCAAAAATGACCGAAGACCTCTGTATCACCGGCGAGCACTGCCTCCTCCATAAAAAACTCTCACACGAACTCGAAGAACAAGTCCGCAGACACATGGGCGATATCTATATCACCGAATACCAATACCGTGTTCCTGCTTGTTTAGACAACCGTGCCATCCCATACTCCGACTATAACGACAGTAAAGAACCAGTAACCATCTGGCATTTCGCTCTCGAAAACCACAATCCTTACCATAATTATGGTGTTTATGCAAATGGGTTGCTGGTGGAATCGTGTAGTATTCAGTATTTGACGGAAATGGCAAATATGGAACTCGTGGAATAATGCATTCTCCTACGAAACTTCCTCCGTCATTCGACTTACGAGATTCCCTCCTGTGCGCGACGATATCAGATTTATCAAGATGGACGTGGAGAACAATGAATTAAATGTGTTGAGAGGTGCGTTAAATAGTTTAAGGTAATCGGGGTATCCTCCCATCTTGTTTGAATCGAATGGGGCGAACCCTGCCCTGTCTGGGTTTTTGCGAGAGGCACTGAAATACAAAATAGTCACGGTAGGCGGAGTCAGCAATATGTATCTTGCCTGTAGTGAATGAAATATTTAGAAATAATCGATGAGACAGTTGTAATATTATAATATATATTCGACTTACGAGATTCCCTCCGCTGCACTTATAGGATTTACGGACTTCACAGAAGGTAGTAAATACGAAATTTTCAGGAGATGCTCCTATGTCGCATCTCCTGAAAATCATAAATCTCTTCAGCGAATCCTCGAACGCCTACCATTATCCTTCGAAACTTCCTACGTCAGTTTCTCCGGATTTTCATTCGATGCTCCTATGTCGCATCTCCTGAAAATTTCGGAATTACTACCTTCTTCGAAGTCCGTAAATCCTATAGAATCATCCAATTCCGAGTGCTTATTCTTCGCTCCGGAATTGACCACTTCGTGTCCGGCGTTCTTCGCATGTTTATACAATAAAAATTTATAAACGTTTAATATACAAATGCCAACTCCAACTACTGTAAGTTATTCAGTCGCATTATTATCTAGTAGTCAAACAGGTACCATTCAGTATCAAAACGGGTTGTTGTTTGATTCTAGTTATGTTTGGTTTGGGTATAATGGAGGGACTAATTCGATTGTCCAATTAAACAAAAATACATTAACCATAACCAAAGTAACAACCCCCATTAGTAGATTGAGTTCTATTTACAATGATAATCTTTATTATGTAGCATCCAATTATGTCAAATCACTTAAAACAAATTCATTTACCGGAACAATACAATATGATGCATCGAATACATCAATAACTACAAGTTCAATTGCTTATTATGATGGTTCTTACCTATGGGTAAACCCGAGCGCGAACTCAATAGTTAGATACATAATGCCTACGCCGAATTTGTCTTCGGCAATATCTCCGGCAACAAGTGTATCTTTTCCAACAGGTTATCCTATCTCCAATATGCAAAGATTAATCGGTAATTCAAAATACATTTGGGTAATGTTTTCAGATGCAACAGCACAATGTTACATATATCAAATTTTAAAATCAACTGCAACAGTTATTAATACTATACCCATTGCTACAACTGGTGGTCACGGTATTTATGGTTATGGCGGATTATGTGTTGACAGTAGTTATGTTTGGGTAACAAGTTCATATTCTATTTCACCTCCAACTATATCTCAAATTCTAATAACTGATGCTTCGGTATCCTCACCTTTGAGTGTTATAACGTGTCCATATTTTAATGGCCAAGATATATCACAACAGGATTCCATTTATAGTGATGGGGAATTTGTTTATGTCTGCACTTTTACTAGTTCATATGTGAATGTTTTTAAAATCGGTTCACCTACGACTTATTTGTATAGCATGAACAATTCCGCTTTTGGTAGTTTATCATGGTCTGTTATAGGAGATTTGAATTATTTATGGCAGTCAAATGTAAATAATAACAATAGTTTAATAAATCAAACCAATATTTACGGTTTAAAAAATGTAATTATGCTTGATAATAGTGGCGCGGTTTGGGTTGCCGGGTTTAATAGACATGGACAACTTGGTATAGGAAACACTACATCGATAAACACCTTACTTGTTAAACCATCATTAAGCATTACTGGCAATGTAATTGGATTTGGGGGGGGAATGAATACCTCGTATATATTGAGTGACGATGGAACTATGTATGCGTCTGGGTTGAATATTGGAGGCAGCATGTTAAATTCATCTGGTTCAGATTCAAATACTTTTATACAATGTTCGAGTTTATCGGGTCTTTTGCAAGGTGGAGAAAAAATAACAAAATCAATAACTAATGGAGTTGATAACACGTGTTACGCATTTCTAACATCAGCAGGAAATGTTTATAGTATGGGCGTGGGTAATAGAGGAAATCAATTTGGAAATGCTAGTGTATCAAGTGCCCCAGCAGTTACAAATTCGGGAACATTTTATCAAATGACAAATACAACCGGAAAAACTCCGGTGGATATTCAGGTTTTAATAAACAATGTTGCGAACAATAAAACGTTATATGTTTTGATGAGTGACGGAACTCTTTATGGATGTGGATATAATGCGTTTTTGGGAACAGGATTAACCAGTGGAAATACAACTACCCTTACACAACTATTTACAAACTCTTATACATTTCCAAATCTTGGTGCAACTGAAAAAATATCGCAAATTTCTACATCAAGTTCGCATGTATTGGCAATAACAACATTAGGAAATGTTTATACATTATCAACTTTAATCCCATCAACAACTTCTGGATTTACTGCTGATTCCACTGCAACCGGTTACAGCACAGCTGTGCCACAATGGGTAAAAGTGAATGTTTCTGCGGCGAGTGCAAAATTTAGTGCAGGGTTCTCAATTAAACGTGTTGTTGCTGGAAACCAATATTCAGTAGTATTGTTTTCAGATGGCGCTTTATGGGGGTGCGGGGTGAATGTGCATGGACAACTCGGAACCGGTAATTACACTTCACCCATTTCATTTAGTGCGTGTTTGGCACTTCCAAACGGAAAACTCGCATCTGCGGTACAATGTTTGAATATGAATACTATTGTGTTAGCGTCTGACGGAACTGTTTATGCATGTGGATTTAATGATTACGGTCAATTAGCACAAAATAATACAACATTTAGAAATTCCTTGGTTCAAATGAACGCCACTGGAAACACCCCAATAACCAACATAAAAACATTAAATACAAACTACACACCAATTGTTCCAGGAAGTCCGCCTTCTGCTCCAGTAATAACTAGCATTTATTCAACAGATGGTTCAAATCAAACCATCGCATTTACTCAACCTACTGCTGCGCCAGCAATAAGTTATTATTTATATTCTGTTGGTGGAGGCGCGTATCAAACTACAGCTTACAGCACGAGTCCATTCACAATTAGTTCCGTACCCGGGACATCAGTAACAATAGAAGGAACCAATTCGGTAGGAACATCCACTGCATCAAATTCAGTTACAGTCGGTTCGCCTCCTACAATTACTGGAATTAGTTTAAGTTTTACATCAATCATTATCACTTTTACGGCAGGTGCTTCTTCTGGTGTTCCAACATTTTCCAGTAAACAACCATCAATTTCTGGTTATAAGGTTTCAACGGACAACGGTTCAACATTCCAGACTTGTACAGTATCACCAGCAACGGTAACTGGACTAACAGAAGGAACAAATTATAATGTTTTAATTCAAGCGTATGACCCATCATCATCCCTGTGGTATTCTTACAATACAAATAATGTTAAAAACATTACTACTTACAAAACAGGTAACGCTCCGTCCAATTTGATAGTTTCTAGAATTTTCAATTCGGAAACAACCCTAAATGTTTATTTTACCGATTCATCAGAAGGTGTGCCGGCATTAACTAAATACCAATATTCACTTAATGGTGGGGGGTTTTTGGACGCGACCGGAACAACGAGTCCAATTACAATAACCACTTTAACTAAAGGGACTTCATATTCAATTGTACTGAAGGCGCTTTCTGGAAGTATATGGACATCTTCAAGTTCTATTGCTTCTGCATCAGTTAGTACAAACAGTATAGGTTCAACGCCATCCGCGTTAGTATTATCTCCAGTATATGGGTCGGAAACAACTCTGACATTGTCTTTTACCGGTTCATCGAATGGAATTCCATCACTATCTGGATATAAATACAAGTTGAGTACCGACGCCAGTTTCACAGATGCATCTTCGAGTCCCATTATTATAACGAATTTGAATCCAAATACTTCCTACACAGTCAATCTCAAAGCGGTTTCTAACTCTGATTGGGAAACCAGTGTGTCGAGTGCAACTGCAACTACATACCAAATCGGTTCAATTCCGTATATTGTTGGCATAGATTCCAGTATAAACTCAATCATTGTTAATTTTGCACAAACATCAACCGGTAATGCTACACAAAAATATTATTATTCTTATTCGTCGGATGGGTCCAATCGAGTGGCGGCGACGTTATTAACGCAATCTTCGTTTAAAATCGCAACTACGACTCCACAAACCGTGTATATTATTGCAGATAGTTCTGCTGCAACACTAGTATCGACTTCTGGTGTATTAGGAACTCCTTACGTAATAGGAACCGCGCCAGTTATAACCAATATCACACCAGGATTAAACACATTAACGGTAACTTTTAATCCGTCTACCGGCGGTAATCCTTCTTCGCCAACCTATTATTATTCATACGATTCATCTGGGTCTCCAAATTATGGACCAGTAACGAGTCCATTTGATATTACCAATTTATCTAATGCAATTTCATACAAAATTTATATTGTTTCTGCAAACACAGCGGGTTATGCGATTTCCGACCCATCTTCTGCTACTCCGTATGTGATTGGAAATGCACCTGAAATTACGGAAGTCCAACCTGGTATTCAAAGTCTCACCATAAAATTCAAAAATTCCACGAATGCCAATCCTGCACCATACTACTATTATTCCTACGACGGTGGAATCACATTCGCAAACTCGACTTACAATTCAAATACAGTATCGATTTCTATTAGTAACTTAGACTTATACTTAAAGTCTTACTCTATTCAATTGAAGGGTGTAAGCGTTCAAGGAAACACCAATATATCAACTGCAACTGGTATTCCATATTTAAAAGGAACCACTCCGAATGTATTGGTTTCCAATGGCAGAGGTAAAATTACTGTCGGGTATTCGCAAGATGTGTCGGGAACATATGATACTACATGGTATTATTACTTGAATGATATTTCCTACAATGCACCTGCTAGTCCATTCGATATATCGGGTAGTCTATTGTTAAACACCTCTCCTTATTCGATTTATATGTTGGCGCGCAATCCCGCAGGTGATATTTCTTCCAATGATGTTTCTGGAAATGTATTTGGAAGTGACCCCTCATTTAATGTTACGAATGGAACCAGCAAAATAACTGTTTCTTATTCGCAGGATATTTCAGGAACCGTCCCGAATAAATGGTACTATTATTTGAATGATATTTCTTATTCCGCACCGCAAACAAATCCGTTCGACTTATCGGGTTCGCTCCTAACTAGTATATCTCCTTATTCCGTCTATATGTTAGTGAATAACCCTGCTGGTGATTTATCTACCAATATTGTCAGAGGCAATGTATTGGGAAGTAAACCAGTAATCACTTCCATTACACCTGGTTCGAATCAGGTAACTGTTACTTATTCACAGGCGACAGCAGGAACAGATACAACTGCCTTCTATTATAATCTGAGTGGTTCTGTGTATAGTGCGTCAGGAGGTTCAGTTACAGTGACTGGATTAACGAGTCTGTCTGCCTATTCCGGATACATCTATGCAGTAAATCCTGCAGGAACAATTAATTCGGATGCCTCTAGTGTGGTAGTGAAGGGAAGCAAACCGGTAATCACCTCCATTACACCTGGTTCGAATCAAGTGACGGTAACCTATTCACAAACAACTGCAGGAACAGATACAACCGCCTTCTATTATAATCTGAGTGGTTCTGTGTATAGTGCGTCAGGAGGTTCAGTTACAGTGACGGGATTAACAAGTCTGTCTGCCTATTCCGGATACATCTATGCAGTAAATCCAGCAGGAACAATTAATTCAGATGCATCCAATGTGGTAGTGAAGGGGAGCAAACCGGTAATCACTTCCATTACACCTGGTTCGAATCAGGTAATCGTTACTTATTCACAAACAACTGCAGGAACAGATACAACCGCCTTCTATTATAATCTGAGTGGAACGGTTTATAACGCATCAGGAGGTTCAGTTACAGTGACGGGATTAACAAGTCTGTCTGCCTATTCCGGATATATCTATGCAGTAAATCCAGCAGGAACAATTAATTCGGATGCCTCTAGTGTGGTAGTGAAGGGAAGCAAACCGGTAATCACCTCCATTACACCTGGTTCGAATCAAGTGACGGTTACTTATTCGCAGGCGACAGCAGGAACAGATACAACCACCTTCTATTATAATCTGAGTGGTTCTGTGTATAGTGCGTCAGGAGGTTCAGTCACAGTGACCGGATTAACAAGTCTGTATGCCTATTCCGGATACATCTATGCAGTAAATCCAGCAGGAACAATTAATTCGGATGCCTCTAGTGTGGTGGTGAAGGGAAGCAAACCGGTAATCACCTCCATTACACCTGGTTCGAATCAAGTGACGGTTACTTATTCACAAACAACTGCAGGAACAGATACAACTGCATTTTATTATAATCTGAGTGGAACGGTTTATAACGCATCAGGAGGGTCAGTTACAGTGACGGGATTAACAAGTCTGTCTGCCTATTCCGGATACATCTATGCAGTAAATCCCGCAGGAACAATTAATTCAGATGCATCCAATGTGGTAGTAAAGGGAAGTAAACCAGTAATCACTTCCATTACACCTGGTTCGAATCAAGTTACGGTAACCTATTCACAAACAACTGCAGGAACAGATACAACTGCCTTCTATTATAATCTGAGTGGAACGGTTTATAGTGCGTCAGGAGGGTCAGTTACAGTGACGGGATTAACAAGTCTGTCTGCCTATTCCGGATACATCTATGCAGTAAATCCAGCAGGAACAATTAATTCGGATGCCTCTAGTGTGGTGGTGAAGGGAACAACGCCTTTTATTACACAAATAACACCGGGAATAAACAAACTCACCGTCGATTTCTCGCAAAACATATTCGGAACATCCCCGACCACTTATTATTATTCTGCGAATGGGTCCTCACTACAAGGTCCAATCACATTGCCGCGGTTTGACATATCGAATATTACAACCACCACCACATTTTATGTAGTTGCGTCAAATCCTGCCGGTAATTTGGTTTCTGCCGACGCATCTGGAATTCCATACGTGGTAGGTACCACCCCGACCATCTCATCGGTAACCGCCATTTCTGGTTCGGAAACTACACTAAAAGTGTATTTTGCTGCATCAACGGGAGGCGTGCCGAATTTACAGAAATACCAATATTCGTTAAATGGTGGTACATTTAAAGACGCAACTGGAATAACGAGTCCAATAACCATAACGGATTTATCTGCAGGAACACCTTATTCAGTCACATTACAGGCAGTATCCGTGAACGCGTCATGGACGTCCGCAACATCCACATATGCATATGTGAGTACAAACCGAATAGGCACAAAACCATCCTCTCTGGTAGCGTATTCTATAGACAAGTCAGAAAAATCATTGTTGTTGTCTTTCACTGATTCTTCGGGAGGATACCCACCACTAACTAAATATCAATACACATTGGACAACGGTGTGACATTCAATGATGTCAGTGGGACACACACTCCTCTCACCATAACGGATTTATCTGCAGGTACACAGTATTCAATTCGTCTCAAGGCAGTTTCAGATGGAGCATGGGAATCTCTTTCGGATGTTTCAGGTACAGCAACAACAAATCGCGTTGGTTCGGCGCCATCCTATCTGGTAGCAACTGCTATTGACGGTTCGGAAACTGCATTAAGTGTCGCTTTCACGAATTCATCGGGAGGCGTTCCTTCCAACTTGACTGGATATCAATATTCTCTTAGCGGTGGTGTCTTTACAGACATATCA
>Ga0209401_1001931_pt1 | contig 13541 bp, 11 predicted proteins | sample M_140807_MF_Meta_FD_187318 | JGI IMG/M metagenome (GOLD analysis project Ga0209401, IMG submission 187318) | Freshwater microbial communities from Lake Montjoie, Canada to study carbon cycling - M_140807_MF_MetaG (SPAdes) (version 2) | ecosystem: Environmental > Aquatic > Freshwater > Lake...
CTGAACGTCTGGAATTAAATTGGTCCTACAGCGGACCTCGGTGGGGGCACCAAGACCCACTCTTGCTGATGGGTTCATGTTTTGCGGAGCGTATGGGGGCTCGCCTTCAGCGTCATTTGTTCGATGTCGTTTGGCAACCAGCCGGCACCCTTTTTGACCCTTTATCCTTGCACCATCATTTGCAGGCCTTTCTTCGCCTGGCCCGCGAAGGTGATCACGGTTTGGATCTTTTGGATTGGGTCCAAAGGGAAGGCGTCTGGCATCGCTGGGACATGCATTCGGACTGTTCCGATACCGACCAAGAGAGGGCAATCCAAAAACTAAAAAAAGCCCTGCAACGAGGAGCTGACCAATTATCGAGGGCCCATACCCTTGTTTTGACCCTGGGAACGGCCTATGTCTATTTTTTGGCCAGCAACGGTCGCCCGGTGGCCAATTGCCATCGATTTCCGTCTTCCAATTTTGAGCGCCGATTGGTAACGGTGGAGGAAATGCAAACCCTTTGGGAAGATGTCTTGGAAAATCTACGTGCCTGGAGGCCTGACCTTCAGGTTTGGTTTACGGTGAGTCCGGTTCGTCATGCCCGCGATGGTTTGGTTGAAAACAATCGGAGCAAAGCGCGTTTGTTGGAATTAGCGCATCGCCTGTGCGATGGCCACGATGGCCGAACCTATTTCCCTTCGTACGAATGGCAAATCGATGTGTTGCGGGATTATCGTTATTACGACACGGACTTGGTTCATCCCAACTATGCGGCCACTGCCTTTATGTACGATCGTCTCGTTCAATACGCCATGAAACCCGATGCCGTGGCTCTTTTGCCGCGTTTAGAGTCCTTGGTTACAGCCGATGCCCATCGTTCCAGACTGCCACAAAGTCCTGGTAATCAAGATTTTGAAAAGCAACGTGAAAAGCAATGGCAGGAACTTTTCCAAGAGCATCCGTATCTGGCTCAACGCCGCCATACGCCTTGGAAATGATGGCTCGATTTTTGATTTTAGCTATCTTGGTCTGCGGTTCGGCGTCGGCTCAATCCCTGCACGGCTTTGATCTCCAAGGCCATCGAGGCTATCGAGCGCGCTGGCCCGAGAATACCTGGGTCGGCATGAAAGCTGCCTTGGAGGCGGGAGTGACCACCCTCGAAATGGATGTGGTCATCAGCAAGGATCGTCAAGTTGTTTTATCCCACGAGCCTTGGATGAATACCGAAATTTGTGGAACATCGACGGCTTTGAATTTGTATCAATTGGATTACGCCCAAATCCGTTCCTACGATTGCGGTAGTCCAAAAGGCCATCCCCGTTTTCCAAAGCAACAGATAGGGCCATCCCCCAAGCCCCTGCTCTCGGAGATATTTGATTCGGTACGGGTTTATTGCGATGCTAAGGGACGGGTTTTGCCGCTATGGAATATCGAAATCAAGTCAAGAGCGGATTGGGACGGGGTTTTTCATCCCCACCCCGAAGAATATGTGCGCTTGGTACTGGGTGTTGTGGCAGCATCCGGCATGAAGGACCGCTGCATGATCCAAAGTTTTGACCGCAGAATTCCACGTTGGGTCTATGCGGTCGATTCCACGTTGGAGTTGGTGGTTTTGGAGGAATACCGTCGGACTCCCTTCAAAACCAGGGTAGCCCAGCGCTCTTTGGGCGATGTGGGTGTTGAGGTGGGAACCTATTCCCCGCATTACCGGATGGTAACCAGGCGTTTGGTTCGTCGGATGCACCAAAGAGGGATCCGTGTTGTACCGTGGACGGTTAACGAGCCACGGGTCATGTGCGGGCTCGTTCAAAAGGGCGTGGATGGATTGATTACCGATGACCCGGGCATTTTCATGGAACTTAAACACCCAAGGGCAGGCCAAACGCCTTAGTTTTGTTCGGCAAATAGAACTATTTGCCATGCTGGATTTTACACAGAGAATTGTCGGAGAGGGGTTGACCTACGACGATGTCCTTTTGTTACCCTCTTATTCCGAAGTTTTACCCCGGGATGTCAATATCACCGGTCGATTGAGTCGGAATATTGAACTCAAAGTGCCCATCGTTGCGGCGGCCATGGATACGGTCACCGAGTTTGAGATGGCCATCGCCATTGCCCAAAACGGGGGGCTCGGCATGATTCATAAGAATATGAGCATCGAGCGTCAGGCCCAGGAGGTCCGCAAGGTTAAGCGTTCCGAGAGCGGCTTGATTGTGGACCCGATTGTTCTTTCGCGCAATGCGCTGATTGAAGAGGCCCTGCGCTTGATGGCGGAGAATCGTATCGGAGGCATTCCTGTGGTGGACGAAAACCGCAAATTGGTGGGCATTCTGACCAACCGGGATTTGCGCTTTGAAACCGATCCCCAAAAGCCGGTTTGGGAGGTGATGACCAAGGAAAACCTGATTACAACCCCTGAAGGCACCTCCTTGAGGCAGGCCGAGGGGATTTTGCAGGAACACAAAATCGAAAAACTCCCGGTTGTGGATGCCGAGGGCCGTTTGGTGGGTTTGATTACCTACAAAGACATTCTCAAAATCAAGGATTTCCCCATGGCCTGCAAGGACCGGATGGGTCGTCTCCGGGTTGGTGCTGCGGTGGGGGTGACGGCGGATTTGTCCGAGAGGGTTCAGGCTTTGGTCCAAGCCGGAGTGGATGTGCTGACCGTGGACACGGCGCATGCGCATTCGCGGGGTGTTTTGGAGGCCTTGTCAATGGTCAAAAAAATCACCGGCGACCGGGTGGATGTGGTGGTTGGTAACATTGCTACCGGTCAAGCGGCCAAAATGTTGGTGGATGCTGGGGCCGATGCAGTCAAAGTCGGTGTTGGACCGGGCAGTATTTGTACAACCCGGGTTGTCGCTGGCGTTGGTGTTCCCCAATTGACGGCGGTGATGGAAGTTGCGGATGTGTTACGGGGAACGGGAGTGACGCTGATTGCAGACGGAGGGATTCGTTATTCTGGAGATATTGTCAAAGCATTGGCGGCCGGTGCGGATTGCATTATGGCGGGTTCGATGTTTGCAGGCGTGGAGGAATCGCCTGGCGAGACCATCATTTTTGAAGGTCGCAAATTCAAGACCTACCGAGGCATGGGTTCGATTGAGGCCATGAAAGAGGGCTCCAAAGACCGTTATTTTCAGGATGCCGAAGACGAAATCAAGAAATTGGTTCCCGAAGGCATCGTGGGCCGGGTTCCCTTCAAGGGCAACCTATCGGAGGTGATGTATCAATATATTGGAGGACTTAAGGCGGGGATGGGGTATTGCGGCGCTGTGAATTTGGAAGCGTTGCGCCAAGCCCGGATGATCAAAATCACCAATGCCGGATTACGCGAAAGTCATCCACATGGAATCGACATCACTCGCGAGGCGCCCAACTATTCTCGTTAATCCTTGTTGTAACATTCCTATAACAAACCCCGCATGAATCCAGAACAAGAACCTGTGGCACCCCTTTCCTGGGACGAAACTTTGGAAAGCCTGCGCCGCGAAGCGGCGGCCTTTGAGATGGGGGATGCGGCGGCGGCCGAAGCCTACCGCTTGCGTTTTCTCAGCAAGAAGGGCGAGGTCACCCGCTTGTTCGAGGCCTTCAGGGCCCTCAGCGGTCCCGAAAAAAAATCCGTGGGGCAGGCCCTGAACGCCCTTCGCGCCGAAGTCGAAGAACGCTGGAAGGAGGCTTCGGCAGGCACAGCCCAGGCGGCCGCCGCCTCCGGCGCGACCGCCCCCGCCGCCGCCTCCCATCTCCCGGCTCCTGTCTGGGGTCGCGGTTCCCGGCATCCTTTGTCCCTGACCCGCCGGCTCATGCTGGATTTCTTTGGGGAATTGGGCTTTCGCTGGTCCGAAGGCCCCGAAATCGTGGACGATTGGCACAATTTTGGGGCTTTGCACTTTGAAGCCGACCACCCCGCCCGCGATATGCAGGATACCTTTTTTGTATCCCTCGATCCGGTGTACTTGTTGAGAACCCATACTTCCTCGGTGCAGGTCAAGGAGATGATGAAGGGCCTTCTGCCCCTTCGGACGGTATCCCCGGGACGGGTCTATCGCAACGAAACCGTATCGGCCCGTTCCCACATGCAATTCCATCAGGTCGAAGGACTCTATATCGATCGTGATGTAAGCTTTGCAGACCTCAAAAAGGTTCTTTACGATTTTGCCATTCATCTTTTTGGACCCGAGGTTCAAATTCGTTTTCGTCCTTCCTATTTTCCGTTCACCGAGCCTTCCGCCGAAATGGATGTTACATGCTTCTTGTGTTCTGGACAGGGATGCAATGTTTGCAAACACAGCGGTTGGGTTGAAATTCTGGGTTGTGGGATGGTCGATCCACAAGTTCTTGAAAACTGCGGTATCGACTCCAATGAATACAATGGGTATGCCTTTGGTATTGGTATAGAGCGACTTACAATGCTTCGGCATCGTATTCCGGATATCCGACTCTTTTACGAAAACGATCTACGTTTTGTTAAACAATTTGGGGTTTGAGTACCGAACATGGTTTTGAAAGAGTCATGGTTGCCGGCGCCGGCACCATGGGGCAGGGAATCGCTCAACTCTGCGTGGAGGCGGGTTTACCTACCTTGGTCTACGATGTTTCGGTTGGCATGCTCCAAAAAGCAAAGGCCGGCATCGAAGCCGCTTGGGATGTCCGGGTTGCCAAAGGCAAATTAAACGAATCCGAGGCAAAACGTTTCAAATCCATGCTCCAATACAGCGACCGCACCGAAGATCTCCGTGGGGATTTGCTGATCGAAGCGGTGGTTGAATCTGCCGAGATCAAACGTGCACTCTTTGCAACCGTCGAAGCCCAGAACGGACCGCAAACAGTCCTGGCCAGCAACACTTCCTCCATTCCGATGGAGCAACTTGCCGAGGGCCTGGCCCGACCCGAGCGGGTGGTCGGTTTGCATTTTTTTAATCCCGCCCCGGTCATGAAACTGGTGGAAGTGATTCGAGGGCCTATGACCAAGCCTGATGTGGCTCAACGGGTGCATGCCTTGGCACAGACTATGGGCAAAATCGTGGTTCATGCGCAGGATTCCCCTGGTTTTATCGTCAACAGGGTCGCCCGGCCTTACTATGCAGAGAGCCTGCGCATTGTGGGCGAAGGAGGGGTTCAATCCCAGGACCTGGATCGTTTGATGGAATCGGTGGGTTTTCGGATGGGTCCGTTCCGACTCATGGATTTGATAGGGGTGGATACCAATTTGGCGGTGACTACCTCGGTGTACGAGGGTTTGGGCCGTCCACCCCGCTTTGAGCCCCACCCGGTTCAAATAAACAAAGTCGCCCAGGGGCACAACGGCCGTAAATCCGGACAGGGCTTTTACGATTATACCCAATCCCCCGCCTGATGGTTCATCCCGCCGGCTCGTCGGCCTGCCGCCCCCCTCGCCCATCCCGCCGCCCCGCCGCCCCTCTCGCTTCCTTCCTCCGCTGGATGGCCTCGGCCCTGGTCTTGACCGCCCTCCTTTTGCCAACCGAAGGCTGCAGGGGACGGGTTCCGGCCGACCAAATCCCCCAGGTTCCGGTGGATTTTAGCCTCAATCTCTTTCTGCCCACTTACAGCCACCTGCAATTGGTGGGTCAATACGCTTATTTGGATGCCGGCTACCGGGGAATCTTGCTGTACCGCTCGGGTTTGGATCAATTGCAAGCTTACGATCGCGCCTGCACCTACGCCCCCAGCCAAACCTGCCACCGGGTTTCGGTGATTGATTCCCTGATGATAACCCAATGCGCCTGCTGTGATTCCCGTTTTGGACTCCAAGATGGTCAGGCCATCCGAGGCCCGGCTGGTTGGCCTCTGCGACGTTATCGGGTCTTTTTTAACGAAACCAGCGGCTCGGTGCGAATTACCAACTGAACCTGATTAAACCTTGGGCTGGTCCGGTAGTCAACTAGGCATGAAAATCAGCCAGAACATTGCCATCTCCGAAAACGGATTTTTGTTTAACCCCGCCACCGGGGACTCTTTTAGCACCAACGATACGGGCAAAGAAATCGTCCGACTCCTGCAGGAAGGCAAAAACCAAGCCCAGATTCTGGACGCCATGGAGGGCCTTTTTGCAACCGATCGTGCTTCCCTCGAAAAGGACCTGGCCGATTTCCTCTACATGCTGGGTAATTACCGCATTCTGGACGCCAACACCGCCCAGTCCCGCTAATTCCTGACCCAGTCTCGATCCATCCCGACCCAGTCCTCTTATGGTATTAACCCCCAACGCCTCCGGGCGCATTCCCTGCACCGTGGCCGTCAGCGGCTTGAACAATGTGGACTCACCCGGTCCCGGCATGCCCGTCATCCGGTCCCTGCGCCAAAGCCAGCGTTATGATTTCCGCATCGTGGGCTTGAGTTACGACAGCTTGGAGCCCGGCCTGTATATGCACGATTTGGTGGACAAATCCTACCAAGTACCACTGCCCTCGGCAGGGACCGGCGCCCTTATGGAACGCCTGCGTTACCTGCAATCGGTCGAAAAAATCGATGTTCTGATTCCCAATTTTGACGCCGAACTCCACAATTTTATTCGTTTGGCCCCAGCCCTGGAATCGGAATTGGGCATTCGAACTTTTTTGCCCAGCTTGCAGGAATTCGATGCCCGTCACAAAGCCGTGCTCCACGAATACGGTCAAATGCACGGAGTCAAAGTCCCGGTATCAAGCACCGTTTTTACCATCAACGAATTTCACCGAGCCCTCGAAGTCTCGGTTTATCCGCTGGTGGTCAAAGGCAAGTATTACGATGCCCAAATTGCCCACAGCGCCGACGAAGCCCTGTCTGCTTTTTACAAAATTTCGGCCAAATGGGGTTTACCCGTTTTGGTGCAACAATATGTTCGCGGCACCGAAGTCAATGTGACGGCACTGGGCGATGGAGCTGGCCAATGCATAGGGGCGGTCCCCATGCGCAAGCTTTATATCACCGACAAAGGCAAAGCCTGGGCCGGGGTTTCCATCGAAGACCCTGAATTGATGCGGCTCTCCGCAGAGCTGGTAGCATCGGCGCGTTGGAGGGGTCCCTGTGAATTGGAATACATGCGCACCGAAGAAGGCGAATATTACCTGATGGAAATGAATCCCCGTTTTCCGGCTTGGGTTTACCTGGCGGTCGGTTGTGGACAGAACCATCCCGAAGCTTTGGTGGATTTGGCCCTTGGCCAAAAACCCCAAGCCATGAACGACTACGAAGTCGGCAAAATGTTCATCCGTTATTCCCAAGACCTGGTGGTCCCCATGCAGGAATTCGAAAAAATATCCACCCTCGGCGAATTATAATTTTCGCTCCTTCATCCATCTCCTTCATCCATCTCCTTCATCCATCTCCTTCATCCATCTCCTTCATCCATCCCCTTAGCCCAATTACTCCCCATGAGCAAACGAACCTACGAACGCCCCTACTTACGCAAGCTCAATGCGGGCCTGGGTAACAAATTTGGCACACGTCATTCCCAACTCCCTGTTACCGAAATAGATGGGGTACCGGTAGCCTCCATCATGGAGGAATACGGTTCGCCGTGTTTTGTGTTATCTGAACAAACCATTCGCCAAACCTACCGCAACGCGGTTCGCGCTTTTGGCACCCGTTATCCCAAAGTGCAGATGGCCTGGTCCTACAAAACCAACTACCTCAACGCGGTTTGCCGGATTTTTCACGAAGAAGGGTCCTGGGCCGAAGTGGTCAGCATCTTTGAATACCGCAAAGCCTTGGGGAACGGAGTTCCCGGCAACCAAATCATCTTTAACGGCCCCGATAAATCGGCCGAAGACCTGCGTTTTGCGGTGCAGAACGGGTCTCTTATTCACATGGACCATTTGGACGAATTGTACCAGCTTTCCGAAATCCTGGCGACCGAGGACCTCAAGGCCCGGGTCGCCTTGCGCATCAACATGGACACCGGCGTCTATCCCCTTTGGGATCGTTTTGGCTTCAATTACGAAAACGGGTCGGCCTGGACGGCCGTTACCAAAGTCATGGCCCAACCGCGCATGCAATTGGTGGGTTTGCATTGCCATATTGGAACCTATATGCTCAGCGCCCAGGCTTATGCTGTTGCCGCTAACAAATTATGCGACCTGGCCTTGGAAATACGCAACCAGTACCAACACCGGATTGAATACCTGGATTTGGGCGGGGGATTTGCTTCGGGCAATACCCTCAAAGGATCCTATTTGCAGGGCTCGGATGTGATTCCAACCATGGATGATTATGCCGAAGCCATTTCCGGGGCCATCCTCCAGCATCCCTTTGGGATGAGCGGGGAATTGCCCACCCTCTTTTTGGAATCAGGTAGGGCCTTGATTGACGATGCCGGGTACTTGCTGGGCACGGTTTTGGCCCTCAAACGCTTGGGCGACGGTCGCCGAGCCACCATTATGGACTTTGGGGTTAATTTGTTGTTCACTTCTTTTTGGTACGAACACCGGATATCCCCTGCTCAGGATTATTCAAGCCATCACGAAGACATGGTTTTGTACGGACCTTTGTGCATGAACATTGATGTGGTCCGCGAAAATGTTTCCCTGCCTTTGCTCCAGAAAGGCGATCGCGTTGTGGTACATCGGGTCGGGGCTTATAACATGACCCAGTGGATGCAGTTTATTCAAATGCGACCCAACGTTGTTTTGATAGACACCCGCGGCCAGGTGCATTTGATTCGACGCAAAGAAGACGTTCAAACGCTTAACAGTCAGGAACTTACTCCTGCTTACCTGGAGGCGAACAAGGGGTCGTAACATGGCCCTATCGACTGGAATTCTGCGGTTATGGAACGGCCCAACACGGGGCGTCCTTAACAGCTATGCCCAGTTGTTTTTTGCTCTCAATCCCATGTTGGGCTTGTTGGCCTTGGGGGTTAGTTTTTTGGATCCCGTGATGGGGGCTTGTGGTTTGTTTTCGGTGGTGGTCGTGCAGGCCTTGGGTCGGTTGACTGGTCAAAACCAAGAACTTTTGCAGGAAGGCATGTACGGTTTTAATGCCTTGCTCTTGGGGTTGGCGATGGCCCATCGATACCAGGTGGAGGCTCCAATGTTGCTGGTTCTCATGGCTGGTTTGGTGCTGTTGTTGACGTTGATTGTTTGGTGGAATCGGCATTTGGGTCGTTACGGTCTCCCTTACCTGACCCTCCCCTTTGTTTTCACCTATTGGGTCCTTATGGAAGGTTCGGATAGCCTTGCAGCGGTGGTTTTGCGGTTTCCGGGAGTGGCAGGGAGCGGTATGGCGGGCGCCGCAGGGATTGTTCAAGCCGATTTGCTTGCTTCCACAGGTTTGGCGCAGGCAGCGACCGATCCTTATTGGAAAAGTTTTTTACGAACGCTGGGCTCCATCTATTTTCAAGATTCCGTCATCGCCGGCCTAATCCTTGCAGTGGGCTTGCTGTTGCACAGTCGCTTGTCGTTGATGCTTGCGGTGGGCGGATACGCCTTGGCATTTGGAATGCTTCAGGCGATGGGCGCTTCCACGGTTCCCTTAACGGATTTTTTGGTGGGGAGCAATTTTGTTTTTATGGCCATCGCCCTTGGGGGTTTTTATCTCGTCCCCTCGACAGCCACCATGGGCTTGGTCGCTGTTCTGACCCCGGTTCTGGCGGTCCTTATGTTTGCATTGGAGGGCTGGTTGGCTCCTTGGGATATGCCTCCTTTTACCTTGGCTTTTAGCGGATTGGCGCTTTTGGTTTTGTATTTTTTGCAGGCCTCTCCGCCCATGCGCGGTCTGGTTCCGGTTGCCTTGCAGTATTATTCTCCCGAAAAAACACTTTATAAACATGCGGTCAACGCGCAGCGCTTGGCTCATCTCTACACGCCCCGCTTGCATCTTCCGTTTTGGGGAACTTGGACAGTGACCCAAGGATACGAAGGTCAGCACACCCATTTAGGCGACTGGTCCAAGGCCTTGGATTTTGAAATTACGGACGAAGATGGTCGGTTTCACACGGGGGATGGAAACCTTGCCGAACAGTATTATTGTTATAACAAACCCGTTGTAGCACCCCTTGACGGAACCGTGGTGGCCTTGACAAACCATGTTCCGGACAACCCCATTGGGACGGTGGACCTGGAACAGAATTGGGGCAATTCCTTGGTCTTGCACCACGCCAACGGCCTCTATACCCAGTATTCTCATTTGCGTCAGGACAGCTTCAAGGTTAGCCTGGGGCAGTGGGTGGTTCGGGGTCAAGTTCTGGCTAACTGCGGCAATTCGGGTCGGTCGCCACGACCTCACCTGCATTTTCAAGTGCAGGCTACTCCGGAAATCGGTGCCAAAACCCTGAATCACCCCCTGGCCTATTACCTCCTTCAGGAGGGCGAGGGCCGATCTCTGCGCCGTTGGACGGTGCCAACCGAAGCCCAAAGGGTTGGTTCGGTGGAGGCTGTACCCTCCATGGCATCAGCGTTTGCGTTCAAACCGGGCCAAACTTTGCGAATGCAGGCCGAAAGCAGTCCGGATCGGATGGTGGATTGGACGGTGGGAACGGATGCCTACAACCGTACGTATCTCTCTTGTGCTCTTACCGGTTCCACGATGTGGTATGTGAACGATGGAGTTATGTTTTGGGCCTATGATTTTGAAGGAAAACGTTCGTCTTTGTTGTATCGATTTTATTTGACCGTCTATCGTTTGTCGTTGGTCAGGGATGCCGGAACCGTCCAAGATCAATTGCCCTTGGTGCATTTTAGTCGCCCGTTGCTGCGCGTTCTTCAGGATGTCTTAGCTCCTTTTTGGATGTTTTACCGGGTAGATTACCGATCGGCTTGGCTTGCGGCTCCATCGGGCACGTTGACCGAAGCACTGCGTATCCAAACCTCGGTTGGTTCCAAGGTGGGCGGTCGCACGGTAAGGCAGCTGAATTTTGAACTTGAAATTCAAGAAGGCGCCCTTAACCGGTGGTTGCAGGCCCCGTCCAAAGGATCCGATTCGTCTCCAACCGTTTATCGATGCAGTTTGTCCTGAACCTCCAATGCAGGGCCAAAGCATGGCTCCTGAGTGGATTATGGGCTTGTCTTCCGGGAGGGTTTCTTCATGCCCAGGTTGGTTCGACGGACAGTATTACCCGGTATCATCTTGCTTTTGGAGAATACAAGGAATTGATTTGGGAGGGTCGAACGGCGGTCCATGGAGGCTGGGCTACGGCGGATATCCATCGGCGCATGGCCTTGGCGTATCGTATGTTACGTAACAACGAACGAGCCGTTTTTCATTGGAAGGCTGCATCCGACATGGTTCCTGGTTCGGCGTTGTTGGCTTCGGAGTACCGCCAAGAATTGTTCGATTGTCGCCGGATGGACGAGTGGCGTTGGGCCGTGGCCCATGCGCAGCCCGAAGAGGAAGGGTTGCTCGCCTTGGATTACGCTTTTTTGAACACCGGTCTTCAAAATCCGGTTGGATCTAGGGCTCTAAGAGATGAAATAAACCAGAACCCTTTGGCCTTGCGGCAGAAAGAAGTGGGTTCATCGACCTGGGCCTATGCCGAGGCGTTGATTCAGGGTCCGGTAGCGGTTTGGGGCGGGTCCGTGCAGGCCACTCTTCGGATGCCGGGTCGTCGAGGCCCGTACCGCATCAGCCTGCTGCAATCGTTCACGCGTTTTGATGCCCGAACCTACGGGAGGGTGCAGTCCGCTTATTGGAATCCGGTTGTTTTCCAAACCTCCGATACCACCCTCCGTGCCGATTATGTCTCGCATTCCACCCAATACGCCCAACGCTGGGAGGCCGCTCATTCTCGATGGCCCGGGTGGAAATTTGGCGGGGGCTTGATGGTATTTGGGGAAAGATCCCAGAGCCTTAGCACCGAGCCCTACACGGTTGATAGCGGTCTGAGGGCAGTGTCCACGCCCTATAGGCACAATGCCTGGGCCCTTTCGGGTTCGGTTACGCGACGGGTTACGGGCAAGGAATACCGAATGGGTTTGTTAAGCGGTACCCTCAACAGTCAAAGGCAATGGCAGGCCGATGCCGGGTTGACTTGGTGGCCCCTGGGTCATCAAGGATTTTTGGTTTCGCTGGATTTGTCGACTTTATCCAACGGAACGTTGAACACGGACAGCCTTGGCATAGAGATGGTCGGGGTGGGCCTGGCCAAGATCGGTTTGCAGCTTGGGCCTAGGATTTGGTTGGAAATACGTACGATCCAAGGCTCCACATTGAGGAATTATACCCAGCCTGGAACCTTTTGGGCGTTGAATACCACCGATCAACTGCGTTCGGTTTGGGCCCTATCGGGTCGTTGGACCCCGGCCTTGGGACAAGTTAATCCACCATCGAACCCACGATCCAACGCCCGCTGGTCCCTGGCGCCTTATATACAGCGATTTGTTATGGAAGGCAGTATCCATGGTCTCGCTTGGGCCAATGCATCCCAGGGAACGGTGGACCCCAATCCCCGTACGGTAACTCGGCCCTATACTTCGTTTTTTGGGGGCATCGCCCTCCTTTGGAACCCTGCTAACTTTTAAACTATTTTAAAAAAACCTTTTGTTATGAAAAATCAACCACCCAATCTAGGCACCCAAAGCACTCGAATCTTTCGTCTTTTTCTTTTGTTAGGGATGTTATGCAGTGGCTTCGTTTTCGCCCAAAACCCTTCCTCACCCAAAGACCGAGCTACTCAGGACAAAGCGGTTCGTGAAGCCTTTGCGGTGAGCTACAAGGCCGAAGCGGGTCAGGATTACCGGGGGGCCATCCAAGCCATGGAAACCCTGGGAATCGAAACCGTTCATGCCATCTACGAAGTCAACCTGCGGATGGGCTGGTTGTCATACAAGGCTGGAGATAACGACCGTGCCGCCCTTTATTATAGGAGGGCCATGGTTTTGGCTCCGCAAGCCACCGAACCATTGTGGGGTATTCTCATGCCGTACACAGCCAAGGAAGAATGGGTCAAAGCCGAAACAATTTACAAGGACCTTCTCAGATTGGATCCCAAAAACGGGACCGCCAATTACCAGCTGGGTCTGATTTATTATTATCGACAGAACTACCCCGAGGCCCTCAAATACCTGGAGGTTTCGTTAAAAATGTCGCCATTCGACTATTATTCGATGCTCATGAACGGGTGGACCCGGTATTTTATGGGCCAAAAAGAAGAGGCAAAGGTGCTGTTTGAGCGCGTGTTACGGCATACACCGCAAGACGCTTCGGCCTTGGAAGGCTTGGGCCTGATCCAAACGGGTTCGAAGTAGACCCGGACCGGGCCCGACGCAATCCGGGCCGGACCGGGCGAAGCCTTAGGCTGTCAGCTTGAAAGCCTTGCGGATAGCGTTTACATAATCCAAAGCTTCCCACGTGAAGAGTTCCACGCTCATGGTTTTGGATTGGTCGGAACCCGAACCCCAACGAATGGTTTTGTTAACCTTGGTATGGGGCCGACCCATGTGCCCGTAGGCAGCCGTTTCGGCGTAAATGGGGTTGAGGAGTTTGAGGCGCTGAATGAGCATGCCAGGACGCATATCAAAAATTTTGGAAATCCGGTTCGCGATTTCTCCATCGCTGAGTTTTTTGCCGGCCGCATCGCGGACGTGGGTTGTCCCGTAGGTATTCACATACAGGCCTACCGGTTG
>Ga0209401_1001932_pt1 | contig 13540 bp, 10 predicted proteins | sample M_140807_MF_Meta_FD_187318 | JGI IMG/M metagenome (GOLD analysis project Ga0209401, IMG submission 187318) | Freshwater microbial communities from Lake Montjoie, Canada to study carbon cycling - M_140807_MF_MetaG (SPAdes) (version 2) | ecosystem: Environmental > Aquatic > Freshwater > Lake...
TCATATGACTGAACAAAAAAACCTGGTCCCATTTCTACCCATTTATGGTGACCTGTCGTAGAGTTACGACCCACATAAATAAACTCATGTGTTTCATTGTTAATTACTAACTGAAAATAAACACAGCTTGCAGCTTTTACTTTGGTTTGTGCAATTTGTGCAAATGAACTTAGTTGAAATGAAAGGACAAACAAAGTTGTAAATGCGACAAATAGGATACTTTTTTTCATTTTTGGATTTTTTAATTGAATATTTTCTCAATTCTACTGAAATTTTAAAAATATTTTAACTAATTTATGTTACCTAATTGTTAAAATAATATTTTGTTTAAAAAATATATATGATTTTAAATATATAAATTAAACAATATTAGAACATCTTAAAAACATTAATAAAACATGAAATTCTTGTAATTTCATACAAATTTGAAAAATATATATACTTTTATATTATAAAAAAATTATTAGATGTTAGATTACCTTCTTAGTTTACCAAGATTTGCATTAATTCTATTATTTGCCCTTGTTTTTAATATTTTTAGTCAATCTTTTTTATTCATAATTAATAAATATTCTTTAAGAGGTTATTTAAAGGGAAAAGAAACTGGTTCTTTCAGTTCTGCTATCAATGGTATATTCTCCATTATAATTGCTTTTGTATTCATTGGCGTTTGGCAAAGTCATTCTAATGTAAATACAATAGTGCTTCAAGAATCAGAATTAATTTTGGATATTAATACTAATATAAATGGATATGAAGAGGATCAAAAAAAAATAGCAGTAGCTGCCTTTCATGATTATATTGAAGAAGTTATTTATAAAGAATATGACTCTATTACATTAAAAGATAAACAAGATATAAATGCTGTTAAAAAGCTAAATATTTTTAACAATATTATTTTAGCTTATGAGCCCAAAACAAATGGTCAATTAGCCTTACAGCAAGAGATACTTAAATTAGTGACAGAATATAAAAATATTCGTCAAGCTAGATGTAATAATAATCAGCCTTTAATTGCAAATATTTTATGGGAGGTATTGGTCTTTATTTCATTATTATATGTTATATTACTTTGCTTTTCTAATGTAGAAGATTACAAAGTACATGCCTTTTTAGTTTTTATTTTTTCATGTTCAATTAGTACCATTTTTGCACTGCTAATTTTATACGACAGACCATTTTCTGGTCCAGAGGCCATCAACTACCACTATCTCAAGGACGCCTATGAAATTTATATTAAAATAAAATAAGTTTTCAATTCTTTTTTAAATTACATTCATAGTCATAATTACTTTCAGATAAAACATTGCAATTTCTGGTATAATTGCATAAAATGCTCCCATTGTACCTTTGCATTAGCTAATATTTTTAGCCCGCTGAATTTCTGCTGCCTTTATAAATAATTTATTATAATTTTAATAAATATGTACTTATACAGTTTTATCAAATCTATTGGCAGTTTATCACTTAAAACCTTTTTAGGATTAAAGCAATCCGAAAAATGGGCTACCAAATATCTACATACAGTTGAAATAAAATTCGATGGTAAATTTGATCAAAAGACCTTAGAAAAAATTGTAAAGAGATATAGCATTCAACAACATTTTATAAATGATAGTTTTAGTAGTTTATATGGCCGCAATAATAATGCTAATGAAAAGAAAAGAAATTTACTTTATTTTATTATGGTTTCGGTCTACGACGATTTTTTTGATGATAAAACTTTAAGCCTTGATCAAATAGATTCCATTTTTTATCATCCCGAAAAATATAAAGCACAAACATTTTTTGAAAAAGTATTTATTTATACCCATACTCGTTTATTAAATGTGGTAGCAGACAGCGCTCAATATTTTAAAGACTATGAAGGACTTCATACTGCCCAAAAAGATTCCTTAGAACAATTCAATCCAGCAGTGACTGATGAGACTCTACTATCTATTACCACTAGAAAAGGTGGCTTTTGTTTATTGATGTGCAGACATTATTTAGATACCCCCTATCTTCCAGAAGCAGATGCCACCTGGTATGCCTTAGGGTGTGTGATTCAACTTACCAACGATTTGTATGATATTTATAAAGACATGCAAGAAGGTATTATTACCCTTGCGGTGAGGGCTAAACAGTATGAACCTATTTATGCACTTTACCATAAGCATGCAGAGGCTTTAAACGAAAGTATAAGAAAACTGCCTGTAGCGAAAAGTCGTAAAAGCGAATTATCTATTATATTAAATGTAATTGCCTCATTTGGTTATGTAGCTTTGGATAACTTAAATCGCTTACAGGCAGATTATACTAGTTTACCTGCATTTGAAACCTTGGCAAGAAAAGAATTGATCATTGACATGGAAAAAAATAGTAACCGATTCAAGTTATTAAAATTCACTTATCAGAATGCTAGCTTGTAAAAGCAATCGTGGTGGTTTGTTGAACTTCATTTATCTTTAATCTGATTGAACTAAAATTATTGATATTCTATGGTAATTGAAATGGAAACAAGTTGGAAAAATGCTTTATCGGATTTGTTCGATAAAGCCTATTTTAGCCAAATTGCCGACCATTTAAAAGCTGAAAAAGCATTAAAAACTACCATTTACCCAAAAGGCGGTCTTATATTCAATGCCTTTAGCTTAACTCCTTATGATAAAGTGAAAGTGATAATTTTAGGTCAAGACCCCTATCATAACCCCCAACAAGCAATGGGTTTAAGTTTTTCTGTACCTGATGGTATTAAGCCTCCTCCTTCATTAGTAAATATATTTAAAGAACTACATAAAGATATTGGTATGACCATTCCAAATTCAGGCAATTTAACTGCTTGGGCTAAGCAAGGTGTACTATTATTAAATGCAGTATTGACGGTTAGGGCTAATGAACCTGCTAGTCACGCTAAAATTGGTTGGACAAAGTTTACAGACGATGTCATTCAAACACTTTCTTTAAATAAAACAGGCTTGGTATTTATTTTATGGGGTAATTTTGCACAAGAAAAAATTAAACTTATAGACAGTTCAAAACATAAAATTTTAAAAGCAGCACATCCTTCCCCTTTTAGTGCTTACAATGGCTTTTTTGGTTGTAAGCATTTTAGTGCAACCAATGAATATTTAGTAAAAAATAATATAGATCCCATAGATTGGGCCATTTAAATTATGAAATTGATAAAAAATATCATTGCAAGAACATTAGCCATTTGGGCCTTATTGGTATTTATTTCTACCATGTTTATATTTTTTTGGTTTTATTTAATATGTTTTTTGTTACCAGACCCTTATAAAACCAAGTACCATAGAAATGTATCTCAAATATGGATGAGCATATTTTTATTTTTAATTGGATGTAGTTATAGTGTTAAAGGGAAAGAGGTTTTTAAAGGGATAGAAAACGCTGTTATAGTTTGTAATCACAATAGTTTGATTGATATACCCATAAGTACGCCATTTTTACCAAGAGCCAATAAAACTATTGCTAAGAAAAGTTTTGTATACGTGCCTATATTTGGATGGATTTATCAATTCGCCTCGGTGCTTGTCGATCGTAAAGACCACAATAGTCGTAAAGAAAGTTATGACAAAATGATTTGGGTTTTAAATAATGGCTTAGATATGCTTATTTATCCAGAGGGTACTAGGAATAAAACCAATGAACCTTTAAAATCTTTTTATGATGGGGCTTTTAAACTTTCTATAGAAGCGCAAAAACCTATCATTCCTGTTGTTTTATTGAACACTAAAAAAATCCTGCCTGCAAGACCTATTTTATATTTTACCCCTGGTAAAATTGATATGCATATACTACCTGCTATTTATCCACAAGGCCATGATAAAGACAGTTTGAAAAATGCCGTTTATGATCAAATGGCTAATTACTATTTAGCGCATAATGATAAAAAATAAATTTTGAATTAGTAACTAGACGAAGAGAAGGTTCTACTTCTATTTATTTTCAAGTCTCTTAGGATACCCGATTTAGGGTTCACCGTAATACTGAAAGAACGATATAAACCAATTGGTGTTACATTAATTGAGAGTTGCCAGCAGTGCATCTCACGCGAAATAAACATACTTAGTTGTTGAATACTAGCCTTGGCCACATCTACATAGCCTGTTCCTCCTAGTTTCCACTTAGGTGTTAAACTAAAGTCTCCATTAAAATTTAAACTTGAATAGGTTTGTAATTTAAATCCTGAATAATCTGGTTTGATTATTCTAGAAAATTGGAAAGAATAAGATACGGTTAAGCTCCAAGGAATATCAAAATCGGTAAATTCTGCGGGATTCGCTTTTACATATTGTAATTGTCTTTGTTGTTCATCTGGGGTCATGAAGGGGTCTAAAGGAATTTCTTTTTTCTTAGAGGCGGCATCGTCCTTGGATTTACTTTTAAATGAGGTAGAAATAGAAACTCCTCCATTGGTAATATGTCCAAATTTAAATTTAGTAGGGTCAATATCTAATTTATTCACCCTGAACCCTTTTGCATCATTGGCATAAGGGTCTAAGCTAAAAGAAGAAGAGATATTGAATTTGTCAAACAAGATGGTTCGCGCATAAAAATTAAAATTACCTAACTGAAAACTATCAGCTAGAAAATTATAATTAGAAGTAAAACCAAAACCTTCAATTAATTTTACTTTCTTAAAGTTTTCGGCACTGGTATCTTTCTTATCTTTTACTTTCATCTCCAATAAATTATCCAAACCAAAGCTCAATCCTCCAAAGGTTCCTTCTGAATAGGCGCCGCCTAATGCGCCTCCATCATATTTAGAAAAGCGGTAAGTTCTACCAGTGGAATCAATTTGAGTACTGTAATGATAAGATTTCGCTAAATCTGGTGAATAGTTAAAAGAGATACTGGGCCTTAATTCATGGCGAATGGCTTGTACATAATCGCTTTTAAATTTATAAGTACCAAAAACTCTAGTAGCTGTTCCTACTCCAAAACTCACATGGGGGGCTCTAAAAAACCCTTTTTCATAACTCGTATCTACCTTATTTAATCTGCTGTTCCAAGACTTCACATTTTGTTGACCAAACCATTTTTCATCAAAACCGATAGAGGGTGTAATTGTAATTGGCCCAAGTGATGGTAGCGAAACACTAATAGGAATATTATGTGTAGCGCCCCATTGCATGGTATCTAATAATCTGTTGATATTAAAAGCAGAATCATAAAATGCCATTTGGTTTTGGAAAGATCCATTGTACCCTATCCCTAATTTTTCATACCATTTTCCACTACCCACCTGATCCTTTGACTGAAAAGGATATAAAGTCAATGCATTAAAATTAATATTGGGCAAACTTAAATTCACTAAACCTAAATTATTATTCTGGCTATGATTCAAGTTAACAGATAAATTATACTTATTATTCCAAGACTTATTATAACTTATAGAAGAGCTAATTTGATTTTGAAAATTCTGATACGGGTTATTGAGTAAATAGCTATTATACTTAGTGCTTCCAAAATTCACATTGGCAGAAAAATTGGTACCCGGTAAAGCCCTTGCATCCATGGAGTGAGACCAGTTAATCATAAATGTTTTACCTCCAGTAAATTCACTAGCAATATTCACATTCCTATTTAATATTCTTGAATTTTGTAAACTCAAATTGAAATTACCAATGTATTTATAACGTAAAATATATTTACTATTTAAATTCGCACTCCATCCTCCATATGAATAAATATTACTTTTTAAAGTAGCATCAAAATTATCACTTAGTACTTTATAATAACCTAATCCTTCAAAGCCTAAACCAAAGTCTTCGCTCGTTGAAAAAGCAGGCGCCATCATACCTGAATGTTTCCCTTTAGATAAAGGAAAAATTCCAAATGGAATACCTATGGGAAAAGGGACACCCTCAAATTCTGGGAAAGCCGGGCCGGAAACACCAATTTTGTCTGTAATTATTTTTAATCTATTGGTTCTAAATGCAAAATGGGGGTCATCTAAATTACAGGTGGTAAATCTGGCCTTCCATGCATAAGCCTGGTCTTGGGTAACCTTTTTCATGGTGGTGGCATTGATAAAAATTTCACCTTGTTGAAAATTGGTATTTTTTGTCAAGCCCTTGCCAGACTTCATGTTAAAATAAATGGAATCATTAACAGATGTCATACTACCCTCTTTAAATTTTGGATTACTTAAAGGGTTACCAGTAGTATCCTTGGCCCCATAGGCTTTAATGTTTTGACTTTGTTGGTCATAAACAATGGTGGCTGCTTCTAATTCTGAAGTTTTATAAACGGTCTTAGCTTTACCATATAAAAAGAATTCTTTGGTTGACATAATCATCACGCCTGAATCTTCTGCATTATAATTTACTGGGGTATCAATACTATCTTTGGAAATTCTAAGAGAATTCATAGAAGCGCTATCCTTTTTCTTAGAAAGGGTATCTATTTTTACAGATTCTTTTTTAACCGAATCAATAGCTTTTGCAGCTGCCTGTATTTTTGACTGAGCAAAAACACCCATTATGGGCATTAAAACTATTGTTAATGTTAGTAAAATACTACCATTTACAATAGAACGCCTGTATTTTACGTTATTTTTGTATCCTGCTATTATCACAGCAGCAAAAATAAACTAAAACAGCATTAAGGCACTGATTATGAAGCAAAATAGACTGATTTTAGCAATAACTTATAGCGCTATAGCCCTTTTTACCCTTACTAGCTCAAGTTCTGTAGCCCAAAACTCATCCAAAACACTCAAACGTATCATCATTGACCCAGGTCATGGCGGAACTGATCCTGGTTCAAATGGCAAATATTCCACAGAAGCTGAAGTATCTCTGGCGATATCTTTAAAATTAGAGGAATATATCAATCAATCCATTCCTGATGTAGAAGTGATTTTGACGCGTAGAACTGAAATTTTCAATACAGTAGTAGAAAAAGCCAATATTGCTAATGAGGCCAAAGGCGACTTATTTATTTGTATACATACCAATTCTGCGAATCCTAGTAAAAGTAGAGAAATCATTGGTTATACCAATAAGACCTATACTGTAAAGAAAAAAGGGGTTAAAAGAAAAGTAACAAGAAGAGTACCTTTATATAAAACAACCTACACGCCAAGTTCTGCGAAGGGTACAGAAACATTTATATACAATGTTGATAAGTCCGAACAAAAAAAAGATATGGCCAATGAAGCCGTAGATGATGTAGTGGAGAAATTAGATTCCGCTTCAATTAACCAAATTAAAGAGATTGAAGAGGCCGACCCAACCCGTTCTATGATGATTAGTTTATTAACCCAACAATATTTTCAAAGAGCTGCAAGTTTAGCTTTAACCATAGAGGAAGAATTTAAAGCGGCTGGTCGTATAAGCAGAGAGGCCAAACAAAGACAGAAAGGAATTTGGGTGCTTGCTGCCGTTCAAATGCCTGCTGTACTGGTAGAAACAGGCTTTATTTCCAACACAGAAGATGAGGATTATCTTAATAGCGATGATGGTCAAAATCAAATTTGCCAGGTTATTACCAAGGCAATTATTAGGTATAAAAATTCACTGGAAAACCAGAAAAAGACAAATACAAATTAGCTCCCCTTTTTTAGCTAATTTTACATAAAGATTATTTAATTCACTCAAGATGAAAGTATCAAACGAAACCAAGGTGGGTGCACTAACCGTAATTGCCATTACCTTAATGATTATAGGATTTAATTTTCTAAAGGGAAAAACCATATTTCAACCAGGTAACTATATTTATGCAAAATATGCAGATACCAAAGGACTCATTGTATCTAATCCTGTATTTGTAAATGGTTACCAAGTAGGTACCGTTTTTGAAATTGAAAGCCAAAAAGACAATTTAGCCTCCATAATTGTTTCAGTTAAGTTGAATGATAATTTTAAAATTCCAAATAACTCTGTAGCTACCATTCAAGACAACCCATTAGGTATTAGCAGTATTAGTATAGTATTAGGTAATGCTACTAATTATATTAAATCGGGCGATACTATTCAAACTGCTCCTGCCGCCAGTTTATTAGGTGACTTTGTAAATACCCTTTCTCCTTTGGGTGAAAAAACAAAAAATGCAATTACCTCTTTAGACAAAGTATTGAATAATATTAATACTGTCTTAGATGAAAAAAATAAACAAAATCTAGCACAAGTATTAGAAAATTTAGCTGCCACTACAAAAACATTAAATAGTTCATTGGCTAATATTGAAATAATGTTGCAAAAACAAAACGGATCGGTGAGTCAATCATTTGATAACCTCAATTCTTTTACAAAGAACTTAAATAATAATAACGAGAAGCTAAATAATATCATCACTAATTTAGACAGCGTTTCAAAATCGGTAAAAGATGCCGATTTAAATAAAACCATCAAAACCATTCAATTAGCAGTGGCTTCTTTAAATACCAGTTTACAAAAATTAAATTCGGGTAATGGCACCGCTTCTAAATTAATAAATGACTCCACTTTTTATAATGAAATAGAAGGTACCCTTAAAAGTATTAATACACTTGTCGACGATATTAAAGTACATCCTAAAAGATATATTAATGTATCTGTTTTTGGCAAAAAAGATAAATCGAAACCATTAGATAAGCCTTTAGCTGATTCTGTGCATCATGAATAAATGGGCACTCATCATATTATTATCTGGTCTTAGCTTTACTGCTGTAAATGGGCAAACCCCCATTACACCCCCAACTAAAGACAGCCTAACAGCTCAAGCGTCCCCCATTGCTAACGGATCTAAACTCATTGAATTTCTATCTGCTGAAGTTTATAATGTCAAAAAAATGGATAGCATGGACTACTTAATATTTGTAGGACATGTAAAAATTCGTCAAGGTAAAACTTTATTATACGGAGATAGTATTATTTTAAATACTACTTTAAATACTTTAGAAGGCTTTGGGAATGTGCATATCAATGATGCAGATAGTGTTCATATTTATTCGACTTATTTAAAATACTTAGGTGCTTCCAAAAAAGCATTTTTACGTAAAAAAGTTAAATTGACCGATGGAAAAGGGGTATTAACCACCGATTCTTTAGACTACGATGTCAATGCTAAATTAGGTAAATTCAAAAAAGGTGGCAAGCTAGTGCGAAATAAAACAGTATTAACAAGTACTGAAGGTTTATACTATGGAGAAACAAGAGATGTGATATTTAGTAAGAAAGTGGAGTTAATAGATCCTGAGAATACTATAATTACCGATACACTTGAATACAATACCTATTCTCAACTCACTAATTTTTTAAGCCCCTCCAAAATTATAACAGGTAGCAGGGTTATTAGCACTAGCAATGGCAATTACAATACAGGTACTAGAAAAGGATATTTATATGACAGGTCAAATATAGATGATAGCACCTACCATTTTATTGCGGATGAAATGGCTGTAGATGATTCTTTAGAAATGGGAGAATTTAAAGGCAATGCCATTTACACTTCTAAAGATACCCTAGGCTTTGATTTAATGGCGAATAATATTAAGGCCAATAAACAAAAAAGTACTTTCTTGGCAACTGAAAATCCTATCCTTTTAATCAAACAAAAAAACGACACTTTATATATAGCAGCCGATACTTTATACGCAGGTAAAATTTCAGATTTAAAAAGAAAAATACCAAATGCAAGAGATTCAGTAGGAATCATTACCGATACCACACTCGATAAATATTTTGAAGCCTACCACCATGTGAAAATTTATTCCGATTCACTTCAAGGTAAATCCGATAGCTTATTTTATTCTTTAAGTGATTCAACTATAAGACTTATCTCCGACCCTATCATATGGGCCAACGACAACCAAATTACAGGCGATACACTATACTTATTTGTAAAGAATAAAAAGCCAGAACAATTGGTTGTATTTGATAACGCTTTTGCTATTAATAAAATAGATACTACTAGTTATTACAACCAATTAAAAGGAAATAAACTCAATGTATGGTTTGAAGACGGAGAAATTCATAAAATGAGTGCCAAAGGCAATGCGGAAAATGTATATTTCCCTTTAGACAATGATAAAAACTTTATAGGGGTCAACCATTCCAATGCGCAAATAATTGAAGTGTATTTTGAAAATACTGAGCCCGCGAAAGTAGTTTTTAAAAGACAACTCATAGGGAAAATGACGCCTCTGAACCAGACACCTCAGGAAGAACTCATTATTAGAGGATTTAAATGGCAAGAAAGCTTAAGGCCTAAAACTAAGTTTGAATTGATGAAGTCTCACGATTAACTCTCTTTTTCAAGCATTAAGTAAGCTTTAATAAAGCCATCAATTTCTCCATCCATCACTGGGCCAATATTACCTACTTCGAAGTCGGTGCGATGATCCTTAATCATTTTATATGGATGAAAAACATAAGACCGTATCTGACTTCCCCACTCTATTTTTTTCTTATTGGCATTAGTAGCATTTAAAGCTTCCTGTTTTTTACGCATCTCTTCTTCATATAATCTACTCTTTAACATCTTCATAGCTATCTCTCTATTCTCTCCCTGTGTTCTTGATTGTTGACATTCTACAATAATACCTGAAGCATGTCTTAATCTTACAGCTGTTTCTACCTTATTTACGTTCTGTCCACCCTTACCTCCACTTCTATAAAATTCCCATTCAATATCGGCAGGGTTGACAATAATTTCAATAGTATCATCAATTAAAGGATATACATATACGGAAGCAAAAGAGGTATGTCGTCTTGCATTACTATCAAATGGTGAAATTCTTACTAAACGGTGCACACCAGACTCCGCTTTTAAAAAACCATAAGCAAAGGGGCCGTCAAATTGTAAAGTAGCCGATTTAATCCCTGCGCCGTCTCCTTCTTGATAATCAATAGAGCTTACTGTCCAACCTTGTTTTTCGCCGTACATGGTGTACATTCTTAAAAGCATTTCTGCCCAGTCTTGGCTTTCAGTTCCGCCAGCACCTGGATTAATTTGTAAAATGGCGGGAAGTTCGTCTTCAGGTTTATTTAAAGTACTTTTAAATTCTGCTTCTTCAATAAAAAGGGTGGCTTTTTGAAAAGCTTCCTGGGTTTCTTCTTCTGTGGCATCACCTGCTTTCCAAAAATCAAATAACACTACAAAATCTTCTAAATGGGATTCAACATTTTGATACATATGTATCCAATACTCATTTACCTTAATTTCCTTCATGGTACTTGTAGCACGCGTATTGTCATCCCAAAAACCAGGTGACAAGGACAATTGTTTGTCGGTTGTTACTTTGTATAATCTGTTATCAACGTCAAAGAAACCTCCTTAGGACACTTACTTGGTCCTTCATACGCTTTATTTGTTCTATAGTCATGTATGATCAAGTTTAAGTTTCACTCTTTTAAAAGAATGAAAACTGATTTTAAAAAATACTACAAGCCTCATAAGCCGGATTCTGTTTCTAAACTATCATTTATCTAGCCCCAACATTGCTGGTGGAGTCTTGCTGCCTACCCTGGAACTTGAACGAGTCGTTCTTAAGCGCTCCTTTACGTGGCATTACAGCACCCAAGGTTTACCCTATAAAACAATTACTTGTCTTATCCGTGCGCTCTTACCGCACGTTTTCACCTTTTCCTCTTGCGAGGTAGTTATTTTCTGTGGCACTTTCTCTGTCCCGATTGCTCGAAACGCCGGCTATTCACCGGTGGGTTACCCTATGCTGTCCGGACTTTCCTTGGTAATTGCTTACCACGATAGCTCGGGTTTGTAGTAAGGCAAAGGTAAGTAAATAAAATTTGACGTAAAATTAGTACTCAAAAAACACTTCAGTGGCGCCATAGCCGTAAAAATCGGAGTATTGGTTGATGAAATTCTTCACTCCTTTTTTAACCTTTAATAAGTCATGAATTTCGCCCTTCAATTTGCCTGTACCTACTCCATGAATAATGGTGAATGTGGGCAAATGATGTAACAAGGCAAGATCGAACCACTTTTCAAACTCTGCTAATTGAATACTAAGTATTTCAAAATTAGATAGATGATCATGCCTATCTATTAACTTCTGAATATGTAAATCTATGACTGTTCTGGCCGTAGGTAAATTTTGTTTGATTTTTTGTGCATCATATACTTTAAAACCCGCCGATCTTAAGATATCCATCGGTATATGATTATCCTCTGCTTTATCGGGATAGGTTTCAAATAATAAATAGGTAATAGTTGCTTGGTTATTTTCTTTTAATGTTTCAATTTTTTGAAATAACTGCTTGGGCTTAATTTTCAAATTTGTCTCAAAATGATCCGCCTTCTTTTTATGCGGCTCCACCAAAGAAAAGTCGACAGCAAAACCTGGAGAATCATTCACGGCTGCAAATTGGATATCATGAATATAAAAATCGGTGAAGGGAAGTAAAGTGGATTCCAATGAAAAGCCTACTTCTCCTAAAAATAATTGCTCATACACAAATTTATAGGCTACTCTAGTATGATTAGACAAATAAATTTTCAAACTTTCTACCACTTCATCGTTAAAATCATCTAAACTAAATTTGGGAACAATATGAATCCAAACCCCATCTTCAATTTTAGTTTCTGATACTTTTATTTTTTCTTTGGGAATTTGGTCTAAATAAATTTTCTGTGGCGCTGCTTTTTCAGGAAATAATTTCTTTTGGGTAAATCTTTTAAAATAAGGAAAATCTATTTGATCCATATAGGCAGGGAACTTCACACCTCTTACTTCAATCATGACCATTTCTTCATTCATGATTTCAATAATACGTCCTTCTTCATTACTATGTAATACTAGAATTTCATCGCCTACCTGATACTTCATCAATTAATTTTTTGCTAAAAGACTATGCTTTTTAGAATATAAATTGTAAATCACCAAACCAATTGACATCCAAATAAAGAACCACATCCAACTTACAGGCGGAATCTCTATCATCAAATACAAGCAACACATAGCGCCTATAATAGGAATAATAGAGTATTTTTTAAGAAAGCTTAAAATAGCCACCACTATAAATATGAATGTAAAAACTAAAAATAAAATTTCCTGATACCCTTCGTTACCCACTTCGTTGAAAGCATTTAAAATTCTATGTTGTGCAAAATATAAAAAAATCATTGCCATTGCTGGAATGATATACTGACCATTAATGTAGGGCAATCTAAATGCTTGTCCTTTAATGGAAGGAGATAATCGAGGTAATACCAAGACACCAAAACAAACTAGTACAAATGCAAACAAGGTTCCAATACTGGTTAAATCTGTCATTCTCGAAATGGACATAAACATGGAAGGGACACCTACAAAAATTCCTGTGATGATGGTGGCAAAACCTGGTGTACCAAATTTAGGATGTACTGCTGAAAATTTCTTAGGCAATAAACCATCTCTACTCATACTCATCCAAATTCTAGGTTGCCCCAATTGAAAAACTAAAAGCACACTTGTGGTAGCTACTACTGCGCTGATTGAAATAATATATCCAATTTTATGTAAGCCAATTCTTTCAAACACAAAAGCCAAAGGATCATCTACTTTTAATTCTGTGTAACTCACCATCCCAGTTAAAACCAAGGCAATCAA
>Ga0209401_1001933_pt1 | contig 13538 bp, 13 predicted proteins | sample M_140807_MF_Meta_FD_187318 | JGI IMG/M metagenome (GOLD analysis project Ga0209401, IMG submission 187318) | Freshwater microbial communities from Lake Montjoie, Canada to study carbon cycling - M_140807_MF_MetaG (SPAdes) (version 2) | ecosystem: Environmental > Aquatic > Freshwater > Lake...
CATCACCTTTTGGTCCGGCAGTTCCAGTGTTTGATCCAGCTGGACCAGTTGCTCCGGTTGCACCAGTTGAACCTGTTGCCCCCGTTGCTCCTGCATCACCTTTAGCACCTGCAATTCCAGTCGTGCCAGCTGTTGCACTTGCTGCTGCGCCATTTTTTCCATCTACTCCTGATGGACCAATTGCTCCAATTGGACCACGCAGTGATACTGGCAGAGGCCAACGCTTATTTTTCTTTGGACCATAAATATTCATACTCTTTAAATCAATATAAAAATCGCCATCAGTTCCAAGTGATACAGATGGAACACCGCTGCCACTTCTTATGGTGTTCACAACATCACCGGCTCGTCCTGCTGCATTTGTGGTAGTTGGTATTAATAATGAAACAAGTACTACTGCTATTACTATCTTTGAAACTCTAATCTTTATATTAGAAAGTGCCATTTCTACCCTGCTCAATCCACCCTTAATTGGGGCCGTATGGCATAGCCTGATTGGCATTGCGTAACATAAATGATTGAATAAATTACGCGCGGTGACTAGAGAGGTGGCACCCAGCGTTAAATACTCACAGTTAACTCTCAGAAAAATGAGAGTTAGCACCTTCTTAAGTGGGGTTATGATTTAGCTAGTAAAAAATACTCTCACCTAGCACTCAGGTGTAATAGATGATCGCCACAGTCAAGGGTAGTTATCTACTCACATCAGGTGCAGTGGGTACTTGAAGAAATGAGGATCTATGAAAAAGAAAATCGTTGCAGCAATTGCAACTGCAGCAGTTGCACTATCGCTTTCAGGTGGTGCGGTTGCTTCCGCTGATGATAGAAAGGGTGGAGAGAAAATTACCTCTCTACTTTCATCCCTAGTAAGTAAGGGAACAATTACCCAGTCTCAAGCGGATGCAATTGTGCAGGCTGCTAAAGATGCTAGAGCTGCTGGCAAAGTTAAGATGGATGAAGATCGGGCTGCAATTGACGCTGTAATCACCACAACTCTTGGGATCTCACTAGAGACCGTTAAGTCCAGACTAAAGGCTGGTGAAACACTTGCTGCTATTGCAGGTGATAAGAAGGCTGCACTAATTACTGCAATCTCTGCTGAGATTAATAAGCAACTTGATGCTGCGCTTACAGCCGGTAAATTAACTGCTGCTCAAGTTACTGCCGAAAAAGCTAAGACCACAGAGCGCGTAACCAATATGGTTGAGCGAGTAAAAGGTTTTGGCCATAAAGGTAACAAGGGCGGATCACGCGCTTAAAAAGTATTAAATTCCTTCCCATCCTAGACATTTCTGGCTCACCTTATGAAAATAAGGTAAGCCAGTTTTGTTTTTATGCCAAACTAATCACATGAAAATTCATATCGGCAGTGATCATGCAGGTCTTGAATTTAAAGCAAAGATAATTGAACATTTAAAGAGTAAAGGTCATCAGGTGCAAGATCATGGACCTATTGAATATGACGCATTAGATGATTACCCAATTTTTTGTATTCCAGCAGCAAAAGCAACTGCTGCAGATCCTGCCTCATTTGGAATTGTCTTAGGTGGTTCAGGTAATGGTGAGCAGATTGCAGCAAATAAAGTAAAAGGTGTTAGAGCAGCCTTAGTTTGGTCTATTGAAACTGCCAAATTAGCTAGAGAGCACAACAATGCAAATGTTATTTCCCTAGGCGGTCGAATGCATGATGAGCAGTTTTGTTTAGAGCTGGTGGACACATTTTTGGCCACAGCATTTACTGGTGATGAGCGGCATGTTAGAAGAATTAATCAGATTTCTAAGTTTGAAAGTGATGGAAAGATTTAAAGCTTTACATACCTAAAATCAGTTACCTGATGTCCTTTTCGTAATCCTTGTCCTTCAAATTTTGATAACACCCGCCAGTCAGGCCTTGGGGTAATTCCCCCTTTAAAACCTTGATTGGAATCAAATCTAACCTTTATCCAATCAGCGTATGGCTGCCAATCAGTTGCAACATGAATAAACCCACCTGGCTTTAACTTTTCTAACACCATCTGTACAAACTCACTCTGCACAATCCGCCGCTTATGTTGGCGATTTTTTGGCCATGGATCTGGAAAGAGTAAATGAATTCCATCTAAGGATGAATCGGTAATGAAATGGGAAAGAAGATAAATAGCATCCTCCCTTATGAATTTAATATTTGTTAACTCTTTTTCAACAATTAGCATCAAAAGGGCAGCCAGGCCCGGTTCATGCATTTCAACTGCAACATAGCCAGTATCAAAAGTTGCTTGCGCAATTTGCGCACTTGCCTCCCCCATGCCAGAGCCAATCTCTAAAATAACTTTTTGCTTATCTGGAAATATCTGATTTAGATTTAAAGGCGGATCTAGCGGTATTGCATATTGATCCCAATGCGCATTTATCGCAAGGCTTTGGGCGCGGGTCATCCGATTACCACGTAGTGAGTAGCTGCGGATTGAGGGACGCTCCATCTTGGCTTAACCTGCAATCTCTGCTTGGATACAGACTTCAATAATATTGCAAGAGTAGTTACTCAAAAGAATAAAGGGAGTCCAAATGCCAGGTTTAAACTCAACTAGAGCAGAGGCAGCCCAGCGCTCTTCACATCTGGCGGTTGAAAGTTATGACTTAACCCTTGATTTAACAAAAGGTGATGAGATTTTTGAGTCTAAAACTATTATTAAATTTACCTGCAATAAACCAGGGTATGACACATTTCTAGATGCAGTTGGCAAGAATGTAATTTCTGCCAGCTTAAATGGCCAAGCAGTGGATACCTCTTCCTATGATGGTGAGAGCTTTTTTGTTAAGAACTTAGCTGCCCAAAATGAATTAGTAATTCATATGAATGGTTTGTACTCAAAAACTGGTGAAGGGCTGCAACGCTCTGTAGATCCAGTTGATAATGAGGTTTATCTTTACTCACAAGGTGAGACTGCATTTATCCGAAAGATGTATCCATGTTTTGACCAACCAGATTTAAAAGCGACTTTTACCTTAACTGTTACCGCACCAGATCACTGGCAGGTTATTTCAAATAATCCAGTAAAAGAAAAGATTGATCTTGGCGAGAAAAAGAGTAAGTGGAGCTTTACTACTACCCCAAGAATTTCTACCTACATCACCGCCCTTATCGCAGGTCCTTACTACAGCGTCCAAGATGAGTATGTTGGCAAAAAGAAGGTGCCACTTGGTATTTACTGCCGCAAATCATTGGCAGAGTTTTTAGATCCAGAAGATATTTTCTTGATTACAAAACAAGGCTTTGCCTACTTTGAAAAAGTATTTGGTCTTGAGTATCCATTTGAAAAATATGACCAGATCGCAGTGGTTGATTTCAACTGGGGTGCAATGGAAAATGCTGGCGCTGTTACATTTTTAGAGCGTCTCTTAGTATTTAGATCTAAAGTTACCGAGCGTATGTATAACGCACGTGCTAACACAATCTTGCATGAGATGGCCCATATGTGGTTTGGAAATATGGTCACCATGAAGTGGTGGGATGATCTTTGGCTTAATGAATCATTTGCAGAATGGTCATCATATTTGGCAATGGTAGAAGGAACTAGATTTAAAAACTCTTGGACTGGCTTTAATCAGGAGCGAAAGAATTGGGCCTATCGCCAAGATCAACTTGTCTCAACCCATCCAATCGTTTCAGATATGAAAGATATTGACACTGTTGCAGGAAATTTTGATGGTATTTCATATGCAAAGGGTGCCTCAGTTCTTCAACAATTAGTGGCCCACGTTGGACGAGATAACTTCATCTTAGGATTACAAAAATACTTCACTAAACATGCCTTTAAAAACACCACATTAGATGACTTACTTTATGAATTAACTCAAACAAGTGGTCGAGATTTAAAGCCATGGGTATCAACTTGGCTACAAACAGCTGGTGTTAATACTTTACGTCCATCCCTTGAAATTGAAAATGATACTTATAAGTCTGTAGCAGTTGTGCAAGAGGTGCCAACGATGCCAGCAGGATCATCTGAACTTCGCCCTCACCGAATGGCGGTTGGTTTATATGATCTAGTTGGCAGCAAGATCGCACTTAGAAAAACAGTTGAATTAGATGTGGCAGGAGCTAAAACTTTAGTTAGTGAATTAGCTGGGCAAAAGGTGGCAGATCTGCTTTTAATTAATGATCGCGATTTGTCTTATGCCAAGGTGCGATTTGATGATCGATCAATTGCAACCCTAAAAGCACACCTAGGAAAATTTGATGATTCACTAACTCGCGCTCTTTGCTGGTCTGCTGCGTGGGACATGTTGCGAGATGCTGAAATTAGCGCAACTGATTTTATTGATATTGCCCTGGCTGGTCTGCCAGGTGAGGATGACATTGCAACGGTTACAATAATTGCAAATCAATTAATCACCGCAGTTGAGTTATATAGCGCGCCAAATAAACGAGATTCATCTCGTCTTAAAGTTGGTAATGCTTATGAGCAGATGTTAAGGGCAGCTAAAGCCGGCTCTGATCACCAACTACAGTTTGCTCGAAACTTCACCTCATTTGCCTCCAGCGCTGAGCACAATGATTTAATCAAAGAATTACTAGATGCCAAACTACCTGGGCTTAAAGTTGATGCTGATTTAAGATGGACATTTGTAATTGCTTTGGCAGAGCGCGGTTTGATGGATAAGGCTGCTTTATCTGCTGAGTTATTAAAAGATAACACTTTGACTGGTTCCCTCTCCCATGCAACTGCATTAGCTGCGCTGCCAACAGAGCAGGCAAAGAGTGAGGTTTGGAAATCAATTACAACTGAGGAGTTATCGACTTCACAACGTGAGGCAAAGATTGCTGGCTTTATGCGAGCGCTACATCGCCCATTACTTGCCGCTTACGTTGATCCATACTTTGATTTACTTTTGGATACATGGGGTAAGAAGTCATATGAGGTAGCAAGTAAGTTTGTAATGGGAATGTATCCAACCTACATAACTACCAAAGAGACGGTTGATAAAACTACAACCTGGCTAGATACCACTGGCAAAGATGGGCAAGCAGGACTTCGAAGATTAGTTTCTGAAGGCAGAGATGCTTTGGAGCGAGCGCTAAGAGTTCAAGCTAAGGATAAATAACCTACTCAATTGAGGTTAGTGAAACCGGCTTACTTTTTTTCTTACTTCTTGTCTCTTTTGCAGTTATGTAGGCAAAAAATGAGATCACCACAAATAAAATTGTTGGCGCTGCCACAAAGTAGGTAAGTGTTTGCAAAATAGTTAAGCCCTCACCTGCAAAGGTTCCATCCTCAATCATGCGCTTGCTGCTCCCATCGCTTCGACCCCAAATGGTTTTAGATATGGAATCCAAATCCGATGTGGCTTACCTGTTCCTAAAATTCTCCAAGCTGCTCCTACTGGCTCACGTGGTGTGTGGCGAAGGCGCCAACCTAAATCTTTTAATGTCTTATCCGCCTTTAAGTGATTGCACTTATGGCAAGCTGAAACCACATTCTCCCAATTATGTCCGCCGCCCCTTGATCTTGGAATCACATGATCAATTGAGGTTGCAGTAACACCGCAGTAAACACAACGATTGTTATCACGGGCAAAGATTGCCCTGCGCGATAGTGGCACAGCATGGCGATATGGAATTTTTACAAATTTATTTAATCTAATTACCGCAGGTAATGTGATGCGCCCGCGAGCGTAGGTAAGAATGCGATCTGAATCTTCAACAGTTGAAGCGCGCTGATTTAAGACGAGGATCAATGCTCGTCTCTCTGATACGACACCTAGTGGCTCATAGGTGGCGTTCAGTACCAAAGTTTGTGACACTGAAAGCTTTCTCCTTTAAGAGGCAGCGCGTGGCTCGTGCTGCGTAGGCTTATCTTGCCTGAGGTTTGGCAAAAAGACAGCATTTCTGGGCAGATTCCTTCTTACAATTGGGTTAAGGTTTTCACTTAATAGCCATGAAACTGCCAAAAAATTTACAACCCGCCCTTGATTGGTTCACCGGGGCACCCCTAAACATCACCGTAATTATCATCTTGGCCCTTACTATCTCCGGCATTGGCCAACGCTGGATCACCGGGTTTATGAATCGAATTGCAACAGCTGATTTAATCCCTGGTCCAAAGCGTGCTGGCGCCAGACAAAAAGAGCGGGCTAAAACAACTAGCACCGTTTTAAAATCCACATTAAATGGTGTGATCTGGTTAATTGCAATCTTTATGATTTTAGCTGAGTTTGGTTTAAATCTAGGCCCCCTTATTGCATCCGCTGGTGTGATCGGTGTGGCATTAGGACTTGGCGCGCAAACTTTAGTGCGCGATATTTTATCTGGCATCTTTATGTTAGTTGAAGATCAATATGGTGTTGGCGACAAAATTGATGTGCTGGATGTGCAGGGCGTGGTTGAGACTGTAGGGCTTCGAATTACAACTGTAAGAGATGCCAAGGGCACAGTCTGGTATTTGCGAAATGGTGAGATATTAAAGGTTGGAAATAAATCTCAACCTAAATCAAAGCGGTAATTCTTACTCAGCGGCGTTTATCATCGCAGCAGCTGCTGCTTCTAAATACTCCCATAACTCACTCTTTAAATCGTCATTAATCTCAAGTCCATTAACGGCGTCCTTCATACATATTAACCAAGCATCATGTTCTATCCGTGAGATATGAAATGACGCATGGCGCATCCGCAATCTTGGATGGCCTCTTTCATCACTATAAGTAGTTGGCCCGCCCCAGTACTGCTCTAAAAACATTTGTAGCCTTCTACCTGCCCCATGTAAATCATTTTCTGGATACATCGGGCGAAGGATTGGATTAACTGCAACTAAAGCGTAGAAGTGAGAGACTAAATCATTGAAGGTCTTTTCTCCCCCTGCTCTTTCATAAAATGTTTCGCTCAAGATTTAACCTTCTCTTTTAAGGTAATTTGTAATACAAAGTAGCTAGTTACTACGCACATAATCCCAGTTACATAAAAAGCTGCTGCGTAATCACCAAATTTAATTCTTAATACCGCGGCGCCAAAGGCCGCTATTGCCCCGCCTACTTGGTGTGCTGCAAAGACCCAACCGTAAATTATTGCCCCTTTTTCAGGAGTTAATACCTGCCGACATAACAACACCGTTGGTGGCACAGTTGCTACCCAATCTAGGCCGTAGAAAATTATGAAGACTAGCGTTGATGGGTGAAGTGTTGAGAAAAGAATTGAAGGCAGCAAAAATAGTGAAAGGCCGCGAAGTAAGTAGTAGAAAAACAGTAACTTTCTTGGGTCAATTCGATCAGTCAAAAAGCCAGAAAATATTGTCCCCACCACATCAAAGACTCCAATTAATGCAAGCAATGATGCTGCAGTAACTGTTGGCATGCCATGATCATGAGCTGCTGGAATAAAGTGCGTGCCTATAAGTCCACTAGTTGAAAGACCACAAACAAAAAATGAGCCAACTAAATACCAAAAATTCTTAATCTTTGAGGCATCCCTTAAAACATTAATTGCTACCTTTGCTGCATTTCCTTTTTGTAAAACTGGTGGTACCCAATCCTTATCCGCGCCATATGGGCCACTTCCAATACTTTGTGGATCCTCTTTTAAAAAGAAAAAAATGAGCGGCACCATTAGATAAGCACCGAGTGCGATAACTAATGAGGATGCCCGCCACCCTGGATCTTGGGCAAGCTTTGATAGGCCTGGCAAGAAAACTAATTGACCAGAGGCAGCAGCTGCAGTCAGGATTCCAATTACTAGTCCACGTTTTTTAACAAACCATCTATTTGCAATGGTGGCTGCAAAAACAAGTGCCATCGAACCTGTGCCAACACCAACTACAACTCCCCAGAGCAGCATTAGATGCCAACTTTGACTCATCCAAATTGTTAAGAGTGCGCCAGTGCCAACGGTGGCAAGTGCTGCCATTACAACTTTTCGAACAGTAAAGCGCTCCATAAGGGCAGCAGCAAAAGGTGCGGTTAAGCCATAAAGTAAAACATTGATTGCAACTGCAAGTGAAATAACATCTCGCCGCCAACCAAAATCCTCCTCCAAAGGCAGGATTAATACAGAGGGAGCGCTCCTAAATCCTGCGGTAGCAAATAATGTGCCAAAGGTTATGCCGGCAACAATCCAGGCTGGATGGATTCTGGATTTAAGCATTTACTTAGGAAACTAAATATTGGGTTAAGAAAGCTCTTTCAGCCTCACTAATTGGACGAGATTTCATCTTGGCTAGGTCAATCATTACTTGAACTGTCTTCATCTTGGCAAAAACCACACCATCTTTTGTTACTTCATATGCCATAGTAAATGAAGTATTACCAATACTTTCTACCCAAAGATTTACATCATAATCAACACCAAATTTAGTAATTGGAAGTAAGTAATCAACCTCTGAGTGCGCAACAGTCATCTCAACCAATACAGAGCTTCCTTGCTTTGGCGCAAACTCTTTACCACCCCAATCAACCCGGGCTAACTCAGCGTATGTTAAATACACCGCATTATTAACATGTCCAAAGGCATCTAGATCTGCCCAACGCACATAAACCTTGCTTGTGTATTTCATTTACTACTCCTACCTATCTAGTTAACTTACGGTAGGTAGCACGATGCGGACGGGCTGCATCAATGCCAAGACGAGCGATCTTATTTTCTTCATAACTTTCAAAGTTTCCTTCAAACCAGAACCACTTTGATTCACCCTCATAAGCCAAAATATGAGTTGCAATGCGATCTAGAAACCAACGATCGTGGGAGATAACAACGGCGCACCCTGGAAAATCAAGGAGTGCGTTCTCAAGTGAGGTAAGAGTTTCAATATCTAAGTCATTGGTTGGCTCATCAAGAAGTAATAGATTTCCACCTTGTTTTAAAGTTAGCGCCAGATTTAATCTATTTCGCTCTCCTCCTGATAAAACTCCAGCTGGTTTTTGTTGATCAGGTCCTTTAAAACCAAAGGCAGAAACATAAGCCCGGCTTGGCATTTCAACATTGCCAACCTTTATGTAATCAAGACCATCAGAGACTACTTCCCAAAGTGATTTCTTTGGATCAATCCCGCCACGGGATTGATCAACGTATGAAATCTTTACTGTCTCGCCAACTTTTACCTCACCTGAGTCTGCTTTTTCCATCCCTAAAATAGTTTTAAATAATGTAGTTTTTCCAGCACCGTTAGGTCCAATAATTCCCACAATTCCATTGCGGGGCAGAGTAAATGAAAGGTCATCAATTAAAATACGATCATCAAAACCTTTTACTAGATTTTTGCTCTCAACCACAATATCGCCAAGCCTTGGCCCAGGTGGAATTTGTAACTCCTCAAAATCTAACTTACGTGTCTTATCAGCCTCTGCTGCCATCTCTTCATAACGAGCAAGACGTGCTTTAGATTTTGTCTGTCTGCCCTTGGCATTCATTCTTACCCATTCAATTTCTTCCTTTAATCGTTTGGCCCGCTTAGCATCTTTTTGTCCTTCAATCTTCATACGAGCTTCTTTAGTTTCTAAATATGTTGTGTAGTTTCCTTCATATGGATAAGCACGTCCTCGATCTAACTCCAGGATCCATTGGGCAACATTGTCTAGGAAGTATCTATCGTGGGTAATTGCTACAACAGTTCCTTCATACTTACTTAAATGTTGCTCGAGCCATAAAACAGATTCAGCATCTAGATGATTCGTTGGCTCATCAAGTAATAGCAGATCTGGCTTTTGTAATAGCAATTTACATAATGCAACACGTCGTCGCTCTCCTCCTGATAAAACCTTCACATCAGCTTCAGGTGGTGGACAGCGAAGTGCGTCCATAGCTTGTTCTAATTGTGAATCTAAATCCCAAGCATTTCGATGATCTAACTGCTCTTGCAATGTGCCCATCTCAGCTAATAATTTGTCATAATCAGCCTCTGGATTTGCCATCTCTTCACTGATTGCATTAAATCGATTTAACAATCCAATTGTCTCTGCCACACCCTCTTGCACATTCTCTAATACATTTTTATCCTCATTTAAAGGCGGCTCTTGCAACAAGATTCCAACTGAGTAACCCGGAGACAAATATGCCTCACCATTTGATGGTTGTTGCAGACCTGCCATGATTTGCAGAACTGTTGATTTACCAGCTCCATTTGGTCCGAGCACACCAATCTTGGCGCCGGGTAAAAACATCAAGGTGACATCATCAAGAATTACTTTGTCGCCATGCGCTTTGCGCGCCTTTTTCATCGTGTAAATAAACTCAGCCATAGGGTCAAACCTTACCTGTTGTGATCGGTAGACTTATCCCTGCAAACTCATCTAAATGCGCCTGTAGCTCAGTCGGATAGAGCAACTGCCTTCTAAGCAGTAGGTCGCAGGTTCGATTCCTGCCAGGCGCGCTTTTGGTGGTAGATGCCATTAATTGAGTAATTTAAATTGCTAGTATTTTGCAATGGAAGCAATCCTTGCCGCAGTTGCCATTTTGATAATTCTGCTGATGGCAAAGGATGGATCAAGTAAGCGAAAGTAAGAATCTTTTTTAATCTTTACTTAAGAATCAAATCCCAAGCCAAGCCGATCAAGTATTCGAAGCCAAAGATTTCGCTTGCCACCATTCTTATCTGCTCTAGTTATTGCCCATTGAGTAAGGCGGATGAATAGAAATCTAAATGGCTCTGGTGGAAATGGAATTGGTTTGTGTTTAACCATCGATAATTGCGTTGCTTCACTTTCAACACCATCTAGTAAATCAAGCATTACTGACGCGCCAAAACGTGTTGTTGCTACTCCTAAGCCGGTATAGCCAAGAACATAGGCAACCTTGTCATCAAATGCTTGTCCCCAAAAGGGTGAAAATCTTGAGCAGGTATCAATTGCCCCACCCCAACCATGGGTGAATTTAATGCCAGCTAATTGCGGAAAGGTTTTAAAGAAGTTAGTTGCAAGCTTTGCATAGGTTTCAGGACGAGTTTCATATTCCTGGCGAACCTTTCCTGCGTAGTTATAAACCGCGTCATAGCCACCCCATAAAATCTCATTCTCTTTAGTTAACCGGTAGTAATGGAATTGATACCCGGCATCAGATAATCCCTCCCTACCTTTCCAGCCAATACTTTCTAATTGCGCAGGTGTTAATGGCTGGGTTACTAATTGGAAGTCATAAACAGCAATCACATACTTTTTAACACTTTTTATAAGGGGCGTATAAACATTTGTAGCAAGTGCCACCTTCTTTGCCTTAATAGATCCATAAGCGCTCTTAACCACAACATGATCACCTTCATCTATTAACTCCTCTACTTTAGAGTTTTCATAGATTTTCACCCCCAGCGATAAACAAGCCTTTTCTAATCCCCAAACTAATCTGGCTGGATCTACCAAAGCTGTGCCATCATGATCAAAGAGTGCGCCTTCATAAATTGGTGAGTTAACTAATGCTCTAATCTGATCTTTATCTAAAACCTCAACATGATCTCCTGTTTTATTTCTAGCAATCGCCTCCTCTTTTAAACCAGCCATCTGCCATGGGGCAACTGCCATGCGAAGCTCACCATTTCGCTCAAAATCACAATCAATTTTGTACCTCTTTATTGTCTCTTCCATCGCATCAAGATTTTCTCGTCCTAACTTTTCAATTACCGCCATCTCATCTGGAAAGCGGGTGTAACCATTAACAAAACCATGAGTAAGGGAAGCGTTACAGAATCCACCATTCCTGCCTGACGCACCATTTCCAGTCTCGCGCATCTCAATAATTACTACCTCACGATTTGGATCTCGCTCCTTTGCTAAAAGTGCGGTCCAAAGTCCGGTGTAGCCGGCGCCAATAATGCAAAGATCAGTTTGAATATCACTAGTTAAGGCAGAGTGAGAGCTTGGCTCTAATGGATCAGCATCTAACCAATATAAAGATGGTTGTAGATCTGATAAAGAGTTTAAAACAATTGGATTGATCGCTGGCATGGGCTGACTCCGGTGTAAACCGGATTCCACCCCTTTACGTATTTAAAAGTGGCCCGGGTCCTCCGGAGTCCACACCCATAACGCAGATCTTTATCTAGCAATCTGTGGTTCGTTACAGCTACATCTTGATACTACCTGAGAAAATCAATAAATCCTAGTAATTAAATATAGACCGCAATTACCCTCTGCATAGTGCACCTACTTAAGCGCTAATGTCGGAATTTATCTAGAAGATGTAGGTAGCGGTAATCCTCTAGTTGTCGAGCTTTAATTGCAGTTTGCTGAGGGTCACTTTCTTCATAGACCTGCTCCTTAGAGAAGATAAGATCAATTAGATTTCTAACCGCTAAGTTAATTTTCATGAACCTATTTTCTACTTAGCAAATATCCAAAGAGTGAAGAGTGGAACTGGTTTTGGTAAACACTTAATGAAGGTGTGGGGGAATTAAAAAAACCCCCGCGCTCTAGGATGCGCGGGGGTCTTAGGGGTTAGTTCGGTGTTACTTGATTAAAGCAATCTGTGCCTTTGCTTTGTCATATAAAGCACCTGTGATTTGGGAGAAGCCTTTCTCAGGATACTTTCCAGGACACTTATCTAGAAGATATGTGTACCACTCGGCAACGATCTTTTGAGTTTCAGCACTCTTACCAGATGTATAACCTAATCCATAAGAAGTAATACCAAGTGAGTATGCACCTGGGATTTTCTTAGTGAAATCAACATCAACGGTTCCGTTGGCGTTAATTGTTCCGCCACCTAGGAATGCTGACACACCTGCCGCGCTCGGTGCTACGTACTCACCAGAGGCGTTTTTGATCAATGCTGTTGGCAGCTTGTTATCTGTTGCAAAGCTAAGTTCGGAGTAAGTAATAGCTCCAACTTTACCTGCTACACCAGCTGAAACTGCTGCTGAACCAGATGCACCTTGGAAGTTAAACTTAGTAGAAACGTTTATTGGCATTGCGTTGATAAATGTTGAGCTTTGGGCTTTTGGCCAAAGATCAGGATTCTTCGCAGCATTTGCACCCTTTAGATAACGTGCAAAGTTTTCGCTCGTTCCTGAGCCCTCAGAGCGGTAGTAAACAGTGATTGGCAAGTTAGGTAGGTTGGTGTTTACCTCAACAGTGTTGTACTTAGTAACTGTTGGATTACCATTCTTGTCTAACGCTGGAACTGTCTTTGAAACATTCTTTCCATTTTTATCTTTAACAGTAATTTTCTTAGTCTTGTAAACAGGCACCTTGACAGTTCCATCATTTACAGTCTTAAGTGCTGGGTCATTCCAGTTTGTGATCTCACCGGCGAAAATCTGGGCTAATACTGCCTCATCAAGATAAACCGGAGATTTAACGGTTGGAAGGTTATACATAATTGCAATTGGCGCTGCATAAACTGGCGCGTAGACAAAGTTGGCTGGTGCACCAGATGTATACGGAGCATCAGAACCAGCAAAATCAACTAAATTAGCAGCAAAATCAGAACGGCCTTTTGATGAACCACCAGCTGTGTAGTTAACGGTGTGGCCTGAATCTTTCGCAAAATCTACCTTACATGAATCGATAAGTGGTGATGCAAATGTTGCACCGCTGCCATTAACCGCTCCAGCAAATGCCGGAGATGTTGAGATTAATGCCAGGGA
>Ga0209401_1001935_pt1 | contig 13528 bp, 2 predicted proteins | sample M_140807_MF_Meta_FD_187318 | JGI IMG/M metagenome (GOLD analysis project Ga0209401, IMG submission 187318) | Freshwater microbial communities from Lake Montjoie, Canada to study carbon cycling - M_140807_MF_MetaG (SPAdes) (version 2) | ecosystem: Environmental > Aquatic > Freshwater > Lake...
GTTAGATGTAGCAAAGGGTTATGTAACAACTGGTTATTGGATATTACTTGTAGCGGTGGATGGTGAAGAAATCCATGGGGCTGCTACAATCCATTTCTACAACCGTTTAAACGATAGGGTAGCTTTCGTAACTACCATCGGAGGCAAGTTGATAAGCAATCCCGATACGTTTAAACAGTTAAAAGACTTCGCCGCCTCAAACGGTGCCACTGTAATAGAGGGCGCTGCCCGTGAATCAATAGCTAGACTTTGGTGTCGCTACGGGTTTAAAGAAAAACATCGGATAGTAGGAGTTAAATTATGAGCAACTGGAAACGGTCACTGCTGCTTAACGGGATACCCGAACTATCCCTTGAGGCGTTTAAACACAACGGAAGCGGTAAGATAACTTTGGAAGGTGGTGATCCCCCTCCGGCACCGCCAACTATCCAGACCTCTTATTCTGCCTCCCTCCAACCGGAGTTGATGCCCTACGGTCAGGATATAGCCCGGAAGGCTCAGACGCTTGCTGGAGCGAATTACACGCCTTACCAAGGGCAACGTATAGCTGACTTCAATCCAGAGCAGCAGCAAGTGTTTAGTGAGACCATGGGTATGCAAACTCCGGGTCAATTCGGTCAGGCCAGCCAAATGGCAGGAGCGTCTGGTATTGGCGGGCTAATGGCTGGTCAGAACTTTGCCAATCAAGCCACCGACCCTAATGCTACGGCACAGTACATGTCGCCATATATGCAGAATGTGGTGGACTACCAGAAGTCTCAAGCACTCAGGGATTACCAGATAGGTGATCAAATGAGGGCGGCACAAACATCCAAGGCTGGTGCTTTTGGTGGAAGCAGACAAGCGCTTGTTCAATCCGAAGCCCAGCGTGGTTTAAACAGTCAGCTTCAGGGTATTTCGGCTCAAGGTGCCCAGAATGCATTTCAAAACGCCCAAGCGCAGCAACAGTTTGGGGCGAACCTAGGTTTGCAGGGTATGCAACTGGCTGGTCAAAATGCCCAGACATTGGGAACCTTGGGAACCCAACTACAAGCGGCAGACATGGCAAGGCTGCAAGCACAAGGCCAAGTTGGCGCTACCAAACAGGCTGCAACCCAAGCTGGGATGACGCAGAGCTATCAAGACTTCCTGAAACAACAGGAATATCCGTATAGCCAGTTGGCGTTCTATAACTCAATGATTCGTGGACTATCACCTACAATGCCTACGACTACGTCTACTTATGCTCCTGCTCCTAGTGGTGCAGCGCAATTGGCTGGTCTAGGACTTGGGGCTTATTCTGTTGGCAAACTGATGGGGCCGTAATTATGAACTCATTCCAAGTAATGCGTTTTGTGGACAAAGCAACGCCACAACAGTTGCAGCAGATGGTTGCTGCCCGTGATCCCTATAGCTATATGGCGCTTTCCAAGCTTCAGGAGATTCGGGACAACAAGTTAAAGGCTGACGCAAAACAGCCTGAAGCACCCCCGTTGGCTCAGACCATTCCCCAGCAGCTTGCTCAATTGGATCAGCCGCAAGGTATTGCTGCATTGCCGCAACCCCAAGCTATGCCCCAAGCTATGCCGCAAGCACCCCAAGATATGCCGCAAGAGATGCAACAAGCATCCGGTATTGGCCCAGCCATGGCTCCTACTGGCGCTGGTGGTGGGTTGGTATCGTTTAAACATGGCGGGATAGCGCATTTCCAAGTTGGGGGTCAACCATATTCAAACTTTGGCGCGTGGTATAAGCGGCAGATAGAAATGGCGGATGAATATGCTAAAGAACAAGAAACAAAAAGGGCTGAAACACAAAGACAGTTAGATTTGCGCGGACAAGTTTATGAAAACACAATTTTAAATCCATTTGCTTTATATACTAAAGAAGAAAGAGCGGCCCAAGATAAAAAGAAGTCAGAAGCTGAGGCACTGCTTGGAAAACCGGCACCACCGGTAACGCCCACTCCTGTTTCAGCAAATCCTGCTCCAGCAGCACCCCCAACTAATGCCCCAATGAATACTAATCCGGGTGCATTTTCGTTTACTGGCGGTCAAAGAGATATGACACCGGTTGCTCCTAAAGCCCCAGCAGTACCGGGAAGCACTGGATTGCCGGGAATGGGTATGTTTAACAAGGAAATTGAAAAGGCGGCTAAAGCACAAACAGATGCTTTGGCTGCTAATAGACTTCTTGTTGATCAAAATAGATACGATCCAGTTGCCGCTGATAAGGCCCGTGGTGATTTTGAAAAAGAATCAGCCGACGCTTATGACAAAATGAAACTTATGTTCCCAGACCCTAACTCTGAAGCTAGAAAAAAACTAGATGCGGCTCAAAAAGAAAATGAATCAGAGACTAAGCAAGCTCCGTATCAAGGCTTGTTGAAAATGAGCCTTGCATTAATGGGTACAAAGTCGCCTGACTTTTTGCAAGCATTAGGCAATGCTGGTGGAGAGGGGTTGCAGGAATATAAGTCTCTTAACGAAAACAATAAAAAAAGACGGGATAGTCTTATTGCCGCTGATGCACAAATGTCTGCTGCTCAAGATGCAAGGAGTCGTGGTTTATATTCAGACTCTAGGAATCTAGCTTTTCAAGCGCAGCAATCAAGAATGCAAGCACTTAACGCAGAGAGAGATGGGAAAACTCAACATGCTGCATTGGTGATGGGTTTAAATTTAGCCAACGCAAATGTTGCTGCTAATAAAATATCCCAACTAATGGATGCCACCAAAACTTCGGCTTCATTAATGCAAGCAATGAAACTTCCTGACGCCCTTATAACGATGCAATTTTTAGAAAAACATCCGCAATTTAAAAAAGACATGCAGGATCAAAAAACTGTTCAAGAAGTTGTTGAACAGGTTGGCCGCGCCAACTCAACTTGGGAACAAGACAAAAAAATTGCTGCAACGATGGTTGCAAATAATACTATAACGGCGGAAGAATTTAAAACTCAATACGGAGATGCGGCAAAAGATAGATATCTGGATAATGTTAGATTGGAAGTTTTAAAATCTACATCTACATCTAGAGATGCGCTTAGTAGACAAAGATCAAATCCAAGACCTTTCCCAAATGTAAGCTTGGAACAACCCAGTCTTGTACCGTCATATCGTAATCTAGGACAATAAAATGCCAAGAACTATTGTTCTTCCAGACTCTAGTCATATGGCTGTGCCTGACGGAGTTAGCGATAGTCAGGCTTATCAGATTGCAAAACAATACTACCCAGCTTCATTTCCTGCGCCTAAAGTAGAGGTTCAAGAACCCGTAAAACCACCTGAGCAAGGCGGTATATTTTCTGATCTGTTTTCTGCTGGCGCTAAAGGTGCCAAGCAGATGGCATCGCAATCCAGAACAGGTATTGCTTCTCTATTTGGTAACGCTGAAGAACAAGCCTTAGCTGGTATTGAACGGTCTAAAGCCTTAGAAGAACAATACAAAGATGTGCGTGGAACGAATGTTGAAAAGATAAAAGAACCGTTTAAACGTGGCGAATACGGCACGGCTGCTTTGGAAGCGATTAGTCAGTCTCCTTATGCGATAGCGGAGAACTTACCTCAAATTGCTGGCATGGGTATTGGAACTGCCCTTGGGGGCGCTCTTGGAACGCTTGTTGGCCCCGCTGGAACCGCTGCTGGCGCTCTTGCTGGACGCGCACTTGGCGCTACTGTTGGCGCAAGGATTGGCGCAAAGATTGGAGAGTTTTTGGTAAGTGCCGCTCAACAACGTGGTAGTAACGTTGAGCGCCAAGCCCAAGAACAAATACAACGGGGCGAACCAGTAAATATTGATTCTTTGAAAGCATCTGCCGCTGCCGCTGGTCAGGGTGTAGCAGATGTTATCTCATACCGTCTGTTGGGTGGTGCCAATTTAGTAGGTAAAGTTCTTGGTAAAACAGAAGACCAATTCTTAAAGCTATCAGCAAAGAAAGCTGAATCCCTGTTGCAAGAGAGTTTTACAAAGACAGCAGCCAAAGGATTGGGAGCAGGTTTCCTTGCGGAGCTTCCTGCGGAGATTGGGCAAACCATGCTGGAACGGTGGCAAGCCGGTCTTGAGCTTACCTCTCCTGAGGCGTTAGGCGAATATGGTGATACTGCCATAGGAGTTGGACTGCTTGCTCCATTGGCTGCGGCTGGTAGGTTTTCACAAAAATCTACGGCTAAAGGGGTTATAAAACAACAAGAAAAATTAACCCAATTTGACCGCATCTTTACTGGTCTTGTTGACCAGAACATGGGAAGCGGCAACTTCACAAACAATAGCGATTCGCTTTACGACGCCAGAGATAAGGCGTTATCCCAAGCTGCTGTTGGCACCACCATGACGATCTATGACTCTGTTGGTAATGATGCTGAAGCTGTCATTACAGGTCGTACAGAGGATGGCATCCCAACGATTAAAGTAGATGCGTCTGGGACTGACCGTAACTTTATTTTGGGGCAAGAGTTTGACGTTATCAGCCCGGTCAATAAAGACATTCGCCTGTCTGACAATACTCCGGTATCCCAGCTTTCCAGAGAAGATGTCCAAAGCAAAATAGATACCCTCCAACCACTTGTTGAGTCCAATAGGGCTGAACTGGCTAAGGGTAATGACTTGGTTCAACACCATGTCATGGAAAGAGATTTAGCTGCGCTGGTTGCCCAAGATGCTATCAATGCTACTATTCCAGTAAGTGCCAAAGCTGCTATAAACAAAGGCAATAAAGAAAAGCGTGACAGGGTTAAAGCTAACGCTAACGGCGTTCCGGTAGTTAATACCCAAGCAATTACCCCCTTAACCCCCTCCGCAGAGGTCACTACAGAGTCTCTGGCAGCACCAGAAGGACAGGTTGCGGCTACCCCCTTACCCGTAGTTGATCAGGCGGCTAAACAGGCTGAAAGACCCCAGAAGACTATTGCGGAAATAATGGCGGGACTCCAGCCTACCGTAGACCCCACGGCTGTTGAGGCTGAACAAGAAGCTGCGCCCCCGAAGGAAGAACCGTTTAAACAAGATGAACAGGCTTTAACAAAACGTTTTGACGATATTCGTATGACTATTGGTGACCTTGAGCTTCAGCCTGACACTAAGAAATCTCAGGTAACAGCCTATGCCAAAAAGCTTCAAAAGCAGGGCATTATTACTGAGGCTGAACTTGAGCCTATCCTTAGAATTTCAAAGGATAGGGATATGGGCGTTGAGGATATAACCTCAGAGCTATCCCTATCGGTAGAAAACTACTTTAGCAAAAAGCTTCCCAAATATTCAAAGACTGGCAAGGCTGCTCCCGCTTACAAAGTTAATACTGGAGCGCAGAAGCTTATCGCCACAATAAAAAAAGAGCGTCAAGAGAAGCGGTATGAGGCTGCTTTGCCGCGTGCAGCCGCGCTTATTGAAAAGCGCATGAAGCAGTTGGGCTTATACATTAATGTTGACAAGCTTCGGTCAATTGCCGCTGTTGGCGCAGATGGCAAGACCACCTTGGACGGCAAGGTAAACGGAGCCTACGCTAATGAAATTATTCAGCTTGCAATAGCAGGTAAGTCTGACGCCCAGATCATGTCTACCCTCAACCATGAGGCGATTCATGCTATGCGTGAGTTGGGCATGATCACAGAATCTGAATGGAAGAATCTTTCCAAGGTTGTTGAGAACAAAGGTTGGATTGATTTGTTCAAAATACCAACAAGGTATACATCACAAAACCTTGAAGGTAAAACGGAAGATGAAATATTAACCATCCTTTCCAAAGAAGATTACTTTCAAATAACAGTTAATGGTAAATCAAGACCATCGACCAAAGTTGAAGTTAAAGAAGTATTAGTAGAAGAGGCTATTGCTGACGCGTTCTCTACCTATGCAACTGGGCGCTCCCCCATTATTAAGTATCTGGATGCAGAACAGACCAAGCCTCTTTACATCTATAAGGCTCAGTTAAAACTGGGTGGTCAACCGGTTGGAATCATTACCCGCCTTATCAGAATGCTCAAAGGCATCCGGGAAGTTGTCAGCGGTGAGGATGTGTTTAAACGCATCCAAGAAGCTCCGATGGAACGTGCGGTAGCTCCTGCCGCAGTTGCGGCAGCTAAATACAGCATGGTTGCCCCTCTATCAGACCCAGATAACATAATCAGGGTTAATGGCAGGGAATACTCTGCGCGTAAAGATGATGAGCCATATACCAAGGAGGGAACTAAACGGTATATGAAGAGAGCAATTGATACTTTGCCCGTCCCAGAAAAGTTGGATTTTATACCTCAAAAGTTTTTTAAATACACGCCAGATACTAAGCTTATAGATATAGCGGATATTCAATCATCCAAATCTTCTGAAGAGAATGTTCAGGGTGGGACTAATGCACCAAAACGGTTTCTTGCTGCATTTGATGGCATATTGCAACCGCGTGAAGGTATTGCAATTGAGCCTATTGGCGATGGAAAATACAAAGTAATTGATGGTAACGGAACACTTTCTGCGTTTAAAAATTACGGATGGAAGCAAATCCCGGCAGAGGTGTTTGAAAGCGAACAAGCCTTTGAAGATGCTCAAGCCAAAGAGAAAGCAGAACCTAAATACAGGGCTTATCAACTTAAGGATAAAGATCGCCGCAAGTTGATTAACCTGTTTAAACCAACCCATCCAATAGTAACTTTTAATCACATAACCGCAAATGATGATGCTACCGCAACCCCAGCAAAGGGTCAGGTCATCGGTATATCAGACCATGATGGTATGCAGATACTGGTTGTGCGTATAGACGGAAAAGAATTTAGAGATGACGGTAGTGCTTACCATATAACTGCTTCTACAGAAGCTGGCATCCCCTCCAGTAATTCAGCCAATGTATTAGCAATGAGCGGCTATAAAAAAATATCCCCTATAGATATAGACCTATCTAATGGTGCTGACTACAGCGCAAATTGGTCTTCTATTTTAAATAGAAAACAAACTGGAAAAATATCCCAGCTTCTTAAGGAATCTTCTTCTTTAAAAAAAGATTATGGCAATGAGTTAATTAATAAAATTGATAAAGAATTACTGCAATATAAAATTCCTAAAAAATTAATTACAGAAGAAGAGCGTGTATACGCTGAGAAACAAATTTCACCGTATATAGATGCGGCAAAAGAACAAAGGGATGAGTTTAAATCTAACGGTGAATTAGCAGCCAAAGAGCTTGGAGTTACGTTTAAACTTGGCCCCAATAAAACTCTTGAACGTTCCGCAGTCAAGCTTGTAACCGATACTGAACGTGGGGTTTACGGAGAGCTTCTTCCTACTAAAATTAAAGACCTGTTAAGGGCAACGTTTGTTGTAAATAATCAAGATGAAATATATAAAACTCTTGATTACATTAAACAAAACTTTGATGTAAACCGCGTAAAAGATCGCTACGAAACTCCGTTGCCTACTGGGTATCGGGATATTCTTGTTAATGTAAATTTGAAAAATGGCTTGACGGGCGAATTTCAAATAAACATGGTTAGCATGATTGAGGCAAAAGACGTTGGACACGCTCTTTATGAGATGTCCAGAATGCTTCCTAAGAAAACGCCTAAAGAAATATATTTAGAATCACTACAAAAACAACTTTATGGACGCGCATACTCTTTAGACCAAACATCTACATCAACTTCTGATGCTGGAGAAGCCTCATTAAACCAAAGCGCCCTATCAACCGGACGTTTAGAAACTGCCCAAAAAGTATCACCATTAGGCAATTTGACTACTGGGCCATCGTTAATTTCCCAAAGCGAAGCCCCTTTGGGGATATCAAATATCAATGAAGCGCGTTTCAGCAAAGCATCCATAACATCTCCTAGTAAGGTAGCATCGAAGGGTAGTCTAACAGAAGAGCAGAAAGCGGTAAACAAAGGCAACCTTAGAGTCAAGGGTGCCGCAATACGTGAAGAGAAGCTTGGTTCTGCTGCTATTGTTTCTGCCAAACCGGGGGATGTAGTTGCAACAATTACTGGAATAACCCCAGATAAGATTAAAAACCTTCACCGTCGTGCTGCTGCAATTATTAATACCAAGGCAGCTAAAGCATTCTTTGCCACGCTGGGCGCTACCAATGTTGAAGCCAGAACCATTGGCGGTCTATGGAAGGGTGTTGCTGAACCGTCGTTCTTTTTAACCGCCAAGGATGCGAATGGCGATAACCTTCCCTACGATAAGATGCGTGGGATTGCTAACATTCTTGCTAGTGCATTCCAGCAAGATGCCGCCATCACCTCTGAGGGTTTAAACAAGCCGAAGTCAACTGATGAAGTTAATACGACGTTATTCCTTGGCAAGTCTGATGGTTCCGTTCTAAATGAACGTGAAATAAGCGGCGTATTTAAAGAGCTTTCCACGCTTGGAATAGATGGCGCATCAATAACTACGGACAACAAAGCATTCAAGGTCTTGTGGTTTTCAGATGATAAAATAAGCAAAGAACAAAACACGCAAAATCTTGAGGCCTTTTCAACAGGTTTGCGGGATGCTGTAAGAGCGTATGGTATAGACGGATATTATCTTGGCTATACACATAGTGATTTAGATGACCAACTGGAGGAAAAAGATGGCGTTTACCGCAGCCGATCTAAAGAAAGTCTCAGAGAAGCTTGGGATACCGATGTTGCCGGACGATCATCCTTACTATTCGGAGGGGCCACAGATCACTTTCTTGTCCCGTACATCCTCTCCGTCAAAGCAGAAGGAGGACAATTCGACTTCAACAGATGGCAATACCTCAACCAAGCAACCGACGCAGAAAGAACAGGACTAGAACAAAAGGTTCTGGCTTACGATGCCATTGTTAATGAGGTTGGACTAAGCCCGGAAGAAGCCGCATCTGTAAACCTGCTTATAGGCAGAACGGGTCTTGGTGATAAGGATACGTTTGCCATAGGCAAGGTTGGCGGTCTTCCCGCTATTGTTCGCCATTTGGATGAGCAACGTAATGCATCTGGTTTGCCCAAGCTTGATGTAAACAACGAGGATGACAGGGAAACCCTTTCCAAGCTGATGTCCGCAGAGGCGGTAGCAGCCGTTCGTGGTTCGGGTAATGCTATTGATTGGTATGACGCCGAAATCAAGAAGACCCTTGATATCATGGCAGTCAAATACCCTGAACTTAAGACTGATCCCGTAGCCAGATTAGCGTTCAGAATAGCGATGGCTATCACATCCCAAACGCTAAACGTTGAAGCCAATTTTCGCTTTGCTATGAAGCAGTATGAGGGGTTCCGTAAATCTAAAGGCCTTCGCAAATTCCCCATAGATGGTGAGGGAAAAAGCATCATACCAATGAAGGCTAATTTCACTAAGGCTAATTATCTTTTGGCTCGTTTAGGGCCAGCCACTTTCCCACGGTTTTTGGTTACAGACTTTACCGTTAAAGAACTCTCCAACGTGGGGATAAAGATTAACGGGGAATCCATGGATACCAGCCTTCTTGGTTCGGTTGTCTTCGGGCCTAAGATTGGTTACGGATTCCTGTCAAATTTGATGGGCAACTTTGAGCCAACCACATTTGATATGTGGTTTATGCGGATGGTTGGACGGTTAACCGGTAACCTTCCTCAGTTTAAACAGGACCTGTTTGATAGTCAGTTGGCTAATTTCATAGGGTCGTTTGACGATGTTGGAACTGATGGTGTTTACGCAGACAAGTTTGATCCAAAGCTTTTGCGTGACGTTGCCAATAGCACTGACGATGCAGACATACTTAAGCTGGCAAAAAAAGTAGTTACCGCACATGAGGCTGACTACAAAGAGTATCGTGAACAATACGACCCCAAGTTTGGTATCCCGACACGGCGCAGAACCCCATTCGTTTCCGCTGCTTTCGGGATTGTAAAGTCTTTAGAGAAGCCCAAAGACAGTCCTGCCAGCGGGACTGAGCGCAATAACTTGCGTGATGTAATGAAAAAGCTTGTCGCCAAAATGACAAAACTTAATGGTGGTGTGCGTATACCGCCAGCAGCTTTGCAAGCCTTGGTCTGGTATCCAGAGCAATTCTTGTATGAATCAATGGGCGCTAAGTTGCAGGTTACCGGGCAATCTTATTCCGGCGCTGCCACCAAGATCATTAAAGAAACCAAGATAACTTCGCAGCAAAAAGAAGATGTAGAGAAGATAGCTTCTAGAAAGGCTGTCCCCGGAGTTGCGGTTGAGAAAGCTGCCGATCCGTTTACACAAACCGAAAAGGACGCTTTCTTAAATAAATACAAAAAAGACAAATTTAATATCATCGTCAAAGAGTCAGATGATGCAGATGTTATACAAGACATAGAAAACGAAACCACCGGCAAGAAAGTAACGGTTAAAACCCAGCCGTTTTCTATTGCTAGATTTATTGGCGATACTTCTAAAGAGAAGCGTTCGGTTGTCCCTGATAACAACTTCTACAGGGCACAGCCTACCGTGATGTCATTGGCTGCTTACATGAGTAAGCCTATATATCTGTATGTTGGAACTGAAAAAAATACCTTGTATCAGAAGCCATATGGCTTGATGCACATACTGGACAACGCTGCCAAATCAACCGCCCGTCGCTTTGAGAATCTTACGGATAAAGATTCTGATAATGCAGTGCTTGGCGTAATGAACATCCTTGGCGCACGGGACGTTGTTGCCTATAGCGAAACAGAGGGTAAGGTTCTGCTGCGGTCTGAGTCAAACAAAGCCTATGTTGTATTAGGCGATGGCATGAAGGGTTGGTCAGTAATTTCTGTAGTGCCCTCAATGGACGCTAGGAAATTTGGCAACGCCATCATCAACCGTGGACAAAAAGTTATTCTGGCAAAAGATTATGACCCACGCGAATTGGTTAGTGATAGCCCGCTGGTTCGTTCTGCGGATATCCCGCTGGTTCGTTCAATTGAGTTTGAACCATACCCTAAAGCACCTTCTGTTGAGGTTAAGAAACGCCGCGTAGTAGAGATACCGAAGATGTCTATCGCCAGATACTCAGGCGCAACCATACCGAAGTATCCGACTACTCTTTTGGGCGGCGCTAGTATTCCAAAGGCGTGGCAATCACCCGCATCAGATAAGCTGACTAACTTGCAGTATGTTTTTACTGACAAGTTTATTGACCTGAAGAATGTAATGAAAGCCATTACATCTACCATGGGTCAGGTATCAGAACAGTTTAATGCTTACCTGAAAGAAGAGTTGTTCCATGGACGCGTAGCCAAACAGGTCTTTGACTTTGCCAAAGATGAGCTACGCCCATTGCTTGCGTCAATGCAAAGTTTAAACGTAACGATACCGGAAATTGAACTCTATCTTCAGAACAGGACAGCAGAAAGCTATAACACTAAGATAGCTGCCATGGGTGGAATGGCTGATGGCGGTTCTGGAATCAAGACTGCTGACGCCCGCGCTTACCTTGCCTCTATACCGCCTGCAAAGCTATACGCCTATACCAGCCTTGCCAAGCGCGTAGACGCAATGACCAAGAAAACGCGTGAGTTGATGGTTGCTGGTGGTCTTGAAGACAGGGCTACTATCAATGCGTGGGAGACTGCCAACCCCCAATACGTCCCTCTGCAACGTGATCTGGGGCGGGATGAGGGGGTTTCAGGCATGGGTCAGGGGTTCTCTGTCACCCACAAGGTTGCCCGCGCCATGGGTTCAGCGAAGAGCGTTAAGGATATTCTTGCGAATATTATCGCCACGCGTGAGCGCACCATTGTTAAGTCTGAGAAGAACAAGATAGGCCAAGCTATCCTTGGTCTTGCTCTTCAAGCGACAAATCCTGATTACTGGTTGGCTATTGATCCGAATGGCAACAAGAATAAGGCGGCAAACTTTACCGACCTTTTGAATATGGGGCTATCGATTAACGAAGCCACCATGATTGCTCAGGAGCCGAAGGTTCGGTATACGGACACCAATACGGGGATGATAGCTGAACGTGTAAACCCGATGATTCGTAACATGCCCAATGTTCTGCATGTGATGGTTAACGGTAAAGAGCGTCTGGTTATATTCAATCCCGATGAAAAGCATCCCTCCAATCGTTTGGTTAGAACTCTTAAGAATCTGGATATCGGAGAACTTGGGCCGATCATGGGATGGGTTGCAAAGGTTACGCGCTGGATAGCTGCGATTAATACTCAATACAATCCTATATTCGGGGTCATTAACTTCCTGCGCGATTATCAAACTGGCTTGCTTAACCTAACCAGCACTCCGCTTGCGGGTATGCAGGGTCAGATTGCTGGCGATACCTTCCCGGCGATGATGGGCATCTTTGCACAGATGCGCTCATACAAGACTGGTGTTCCTGCTACGGGTAGATGGGCTAAGTTGTATGAGGACTTTGAAAAAGCCGGTGGGCCTACGGGCTACAGGGAGATGTTTGCTACGTCTGAAGACAGGGCTGACGCGCTTGCCAGTGAGTTTAAACAGCTTACCGAAGGCAGAGCCAAGAAGATTGGTCGGGGCGTTATGGACGCTTTGTCAAACTACAACACAGCAATGGAGAATGCTGTGCGGTTGGCTGCGTTTGACGCGGGATTGAAGAAGGGTTTGAGTGTAGATCAGGCTGCATCCATAGCAAAGAATCTTACGGTCAACTTCAATCGTAAGGGCGACATAGCTATGCAAGCCGGTGCGTTATATGCCTTCTTTAATGCATCTGCACAGGGTAGTGCGCGTATCGCCCAAACTCTGGCTGGCCCTGCTGGCAGGAAGATTCTGGGTGGTGCTTTAACCCTTGGCGTCTTGCAAGCAGTTGCATTGGCTGCTGCCGGGTTTGGTGATGATGAGCCGCCTGAATTCATTAAGGATAAGAACCTTGTAATACCTACGGGCGATGGTAAATATATAACCATTCCAATGCCCTTGGGCTTTAACATTGTCCCCAGCTTCTCAAGGATGATGACCGAAGTTACCTTCTACGGTAAGGGCAACCAAGCCAAGAAGATAGTAAGCTGGATGAACGGAGCTTTTGGTTCGCTCAATCCTTTGGGTGGTGGTGTTGCTGCTCAGACAATATTCCCAAGTGCGGTTGACCCAATTATTGCGCTGCTTCAGAACAAAGATGCCTTTGGTCGCAGGATATATAAAGAAGATATCAGTGGGCTTACCCCGACTGCTGGGTATCTCCGCACCAAGGAAACGGCTACTCCTTGGGCAAAGGGGCTGGCTGAGTTTATGAACATGGCTACTGGTGGCACTCAGTTTAAACAAGGCATCATTAGCCCTACGCCGGATCAGATTGATTATCTGATTGGTCAGGCTACGGGTGGTATTGGCCGTGAATCCGCAAAGATAGCCCAGACTATATCGTCTAGTGCTACGGGCGAAGAACTACCGTCTTACAAGATACCGTTGGTTAGCCGCTTCTTTGGTGACACGAAGGAAGGCGCAAGCGTAGCCAATAAATTCTATGAAAACTTGATTCGTGTAAACGAACACGGGGTAGAACTTAAGGGCTACAGGGAGCACCGTGGTTCTGGTAATGCCGCCTTGTATATCAAAGAAAACCCAGAAGCTAGGTTGGTTCCTATGGCGCGTCACACGCAGGAAGTCTTGTCTAATTTAAACAAGCAGAAGC
>Ga0209401_1001936_pt1 | contig 13527 bp, 3 predicted proteins | sample M_140807_MF_Meta_FD_187318 | JGI IMG/M metagenome (GOLD analysis project Ga0209401, IMG submission 187318) | Freshwater microbial communities from Lake Montjoie, Canada to study carbon cycling - M_140807_MF_MetaG (SPAdes) (version 2) | ecosystem: Environmental > Aquatic > Freshwater > Lake...
TGGAAACGGGGCTTTGTTCGTGGCCATACCCGCATTCTTGCCCTGGCGGATGTACCAGGTCTTGCGGAAACAGGCTTCACCTAGCGCTTCCATTCGTTGCTCTTTCGAGCTCGTCTCGTAGTTGTCGAGACTTGGTCTCGGCGTAGCGTAGTAGGTGACCTCGATTTCGTCGGGATAGATTTTGTCTATCTCAGCGAGGTACCATCCTTTGTCTTCCTTCTGCGTCTTGCAGAGGATGAGGATGCCTTCTTGGAGGGTGTCGTCTTTGTCGTGTGCTTTCGCAATGATCTTTGCGAGGCCTTCCATGGTGGGGTCGTGATCGCGGATGCCTGGTTGTTGCATCCGCTTCTCGGGGATTAACATCCCGATGTCTCTTTTGAATACCTTGCCAAGGTATTCGATGTTGTACTGCCTTTCCCGCCCGTCCACGTTGCTCAGTATGGTAGCTGGGCCGTGGTAGTGGGCGAGGTGCTTGGCTTTTCTGGTTCTCTTGATGACCTCCTGTTGTGTAGGAGGTCTGTAGAAGTAGACGCGGTCTCCTATCTGTAAGTGAGGAGGCGTCTTTTCTCCAGCCTGGTTAAGGGCTTGGGCGTTCATCCGCTTGTGCCATTGCGAGTGGCGCTGCGCCTCGCTGGCTAAGCGTTCCGCGAGTTTGCAGACTTTGGGAAAAATGGTTTTCTCCCAGTTTTTGTCCGCATCATCGATGTCCATGCCCCCATCGGCCGTTATCTGCAGCCTAGGGTTGGCACGTGCTTCCGTGATCGTCCGGGCTCGTAGTCCGTGCCCAGCCTCGAAAGGCGTGCAGTTGATGGACGAGTTGAAAGCCGTGTTGTGGGCAAAAGCTATAGCGGGAAGATAATCCCGCATGTTGCCATATTGGCTGTCGTCGCACTTGGTCAGGCAGGCGGTAAGGTGCTGCATGAAGCGTTCCACGACGGCGTTGGACCGTGGGTTATGCCCCCCGGTCGTGATTTGTTGAATTCTAAGGTACGAATTCATGGCGGCTACTGTTCCCTCGACGAGCTCTGCGGCTTCGTCGTTGCGGAACATTAGCGGAACGCCCTTTTGAAAGATGAGCCCTGTTAACAGGGCTCGAGCGACGTTGTCTTGCTTCCTGTTGGGCAGGAACCATAGCGTGGCTTCGCGAGTGCAGAGGTCTACCGCTACCAGTATCTCCCCTTTGGCATGGCCGTAGAAGTCTATTCCATAGGCCTGCCGCGGGAGTGGTATTTCGTCTTGTTCCGCCTGGCGGAACACGGCGGATAGGTGCTGGCGCCTAACTTCTGCTTCCTTGCAGGAGGTGCACGCGGAGCATATTGCCTTGATGTCGTCGGTCATGCGGGGCCAGTAATAGGATCTAGAGAGTTCGTGATTGACTCTGTGGCCTTTTACGTGCAGCATTGTCTCGTGTTCCGTTTGGATGAGTGCTATACGTTGGCACTCAGGAACAAGGATCCGTGGTGTGCCTCGTTTGTCCGTTAGGACGATGAGGTCTTTGGGCCAACCGGTTTTATATTTTTCCGGTGGCAGTAGTTCCATCCCCGAGGGGACTTCGTCTGGGTTTTGCAACTCCGGCCAGAGTGTTATGCTCTTGGGTGGAGTGGCGGTTGAGATGACGTGAACGGGGTGTTTCCCCGTTCTCTCGCATTCTTCTTCGGGCTGGTCGAACGTTTCCACTTGGGAAGCCGAGGCTGTCCTCTGCTTCCGTTTGGTGGCGCGGCCGTCCCGCTTCGAGGTGGGTTTGCTTGCGATAGATTTTATCGCTGGCTTGGCCCGTTTTGCGGCTCTTTCGTCTCGTGTTGAAGGCTTGGCTGGGGAGTTTATCTCGCCCAGTAGCGTCGTTCCGATGGTGCGGTTGGGACCGTCCCGAAACAGTGAGTCGATGGCTAGCAAGGCTAGCTCATCCATGTTTTGCCCCCCCGGTAAGACGGAGGGCATGAATGATTGCGTGCCTATTTCGTCGTACCCCAGGTAGTTGGCGGACCAATCGCTGAAGATTTTCTGCGATGCTGTGGTCAGCTCCGGGTTGTCGGCGAGTTGTGTGAAGAAGACTGAGTGGGGTGCGTCCTTCACGCGGCATTCAGGGTGGTTGATAAGCCACGCTTGCCCCAGTGAGCTGGACACGATCAGTTTCATCTCTGCTCTCTTGCGACGGATCTCTGGGTCGATCTCCGTCTTGGTGGTTCGGTCGATTTCGTTCAGAAGTGGCAGAGGAATGAGTATTGCGAAAGGGATGTCCTTTCGTATGTATTCCGCTACCTTCAAGGGAAGCTTGTCCGCGTAAGGAGCGGCTATTAGAAAGTCGAAACTCTCTAAGCTAGCTCCTATAGTGTTGCTGATAGGGTTCGCAGGTGTGCGCCATCGTTGGACGATGCGCGTGACTACGTACGTATCCTTCTCAGCGTTGACTCGAATTCGTTCCGCCATCTTGATGGATGGCGGCAGTTCACGCAGTAGCATCTCCAGGAGGACCGGAAGGTCGAGGTTCTCAACCCTGTCCTCTTGTCGCGCGAGTCGCGACAAAGGGTCGGCTATTGCCATGGTTGGTCCTGCTTTGTAGATGGTTTCTACTATGCTTGTGAGGTCGGATACCTCGTGTATCTTCCACGTGGATAACTTTCCCTTGTTGCTAAGGGAAGTGTTCTTGATGCCGGGGAGATGGTCAGAGTAGCAAGTTACTCCGGCTCCAGGGCTTTGCGATTCGATGAGGTTGCGGTAGTGTTCGAACGTTAGCAACCTCGCTATCGTCTCCTTGTAGAAGATGGGAAGACTCTTCTTCTCATAGGTTGTCCAAGCTTTGGATATCCAAGCGATAATTCGCTTGGGTTTCTTGCTAAGAAGGTGATGCTTTCCTTCGTCTTCGCCAGATGGGGCTTTGTCTGCGTATTGAAATGCGCATGCCCCCCATCCGTCGTCGGAACTGTCGACTTCGAAGAACAGGTGTTCTTCGTTGTTCTTGTTCCACAGGTACAAGGGTCGATCTAGGATCAGGCTCTTGACGTGGTGGTACGCCAGGTCGTAATCCGATCCTGGTATCCATTTGCTTCCGGTGGGGAAAGCCCTATCCTTTTTGGTTAGAGCATGCAATGGTGAGGCCACTAGTGCGTAGTACGGGACGTACGCGGCCATTTGTTGCGTGGCTCCCAGGAAAGCCTTAAGTTGCGTAACCGTTTGCGGTATTGAGCAACTTTGGATTGGGTCCAGGTTTTCATCTTTTGGGGTAGTAGTGTTACTATTGGGTCCCGTTCCGCCTATCACGCGATAGTTGTGGAAAGTGACCTCTTCTACCCCGAATTCCACCTTGCTTGCCTTCACTTGTATACCGGCTTTGTCTAGTGTAATCACTAGAGCCTTGTATATCTCGAAGAGCTCTTCCAACGTGTCGGCTCCGGCTGCCATGTCGTCCGCGTAAAGCGCGATACGGTGGCGAAATTCCGGAGGCATGTACTTGTCCATGGCGTTGTGGAAGGCGGTCTGTTGGACCTGGCTCGCGGGTCTGCAGCCCATGGTTAGGCGGCTCCACGCAAACACTCCTTCGTGAGTTTGGAACGCCATGAGCTTCTTTGATTCCTCGTCTAGAGGAATCGCCCAAAATGCGTGCATCGCGTCGAGCTTGAGGAAGAACCTCTTGCCGTGGAGCTTCTTGATCTCGTCTGTGGCCAGTGGGAGCGTGCTCGCCACTGGCTTCAGGCAATTGTTGATCAAGGCGTCCATCGTTACTCGATATGACGTTGGTGGCGAGTCTTTGGTGGTTCCTGGATCACGCTTGGGCACTATGACCAAGCGTGAGAAACATCTCGGATCGTCGCATCTTTCCACGACTGGCGTGGTGCGAACGAAATGCTCCAGGACTTTGCTCGTCGCCGGCTTGCCGTGATGATGATTTGCCTTAATGGTTGGTAGCGGTTTAGGCTTCCTACCGGGCATTGTCGTGGTGTATTGGTCCAGGAGCTCAAGAGTGTAAGGCTCATCCTTATACTGTGTGAGTATCCTTGGTGCCCCGTTCGTTGTGGGAAAGACGCTTTCCTTCCCAAGGAATCCGGAGTTGAATTTCTTCAACTCCTCGTTCAGCTCGAATGGTACGTTCTCGCCCACTTTGAGGGCGCGTATGTCGAACTTGCTGATTCGAACTCCATCAATTGTGATCATGTCCATGGCTTCCGGATCATCGTCCAGAGGGTTCGTTCTGTCGAGCAGGCCTTGCAGCTCGATCTCGGACATGTAGCAGAAGTACAAGGAGGACTTGATTCTAGTCTTGTCCTTCTTGGGGTTAGAGCGTCCTTTTCTGGATGCTCTTGGTCTTCTTCTGGTGAAACGATATATTCCCACTTCTTTGAGATTTGGGATCGTGGTGGGTTGGCATTGACAGCCTTTTGGGGCTGCTATGCTTGCTTTCTTTGCGGGGGCTTTATGTCCTTTTGCTGAGAAAAGAACTGCCTCGCCGCGGGCGTGTTGCGTTGTCTTATCACGATAGTGATAGGCTTCGGTAGTTGTCCTTCGGAGTGGTAGAACTCCGATTTCTTTGGAGGCTCTCGCGTGGAAGTTGATATCAGCGTCGATATCTACCAGCGTGTTGTTCGATATGAGCACGAAGTGCTCGTGTCCCGGAATTGGCCTTTCTTGCACGTAGCACAGCAAGATTAAGGGGTTTCCGTTCTCGTCGGAGAATTGTAATTCTCCTTGATGAGTGTAAGCGGGAGAGTCACCTTGTATCGTGACCATGCATATGGGTTTGTTCCCATATTCTTCCGCTGTCTTCACGTTTTGCAAAAGGTGTTTGCTTGCAAGGTTTTTTGAGCCGCCTGTGTCGGCGTTTGCCTTGACTTGTACGGTCTGTTGATCGGGAGTATATATCCCGATCATTGCGCACGCGACGTTGCCTACTGCCTCGTTGGTCTGGGGTTGCTTGCCCAGCCCGGCGAGTAGGTAGTAGATGCAGCTGAAACAGCGCTCTACGTTTGTGCTTGATTCCTGTACGACCGTGTCTAGTCACGATCTTGAATCATCGCTGTGGGAGTCAGAATCGTCTTCATCCTCCCTGCTAGGGGAGCGGTCGGATTCCGCTCCCGATGCATCAGAGGAGTGAGTGCTGTCAGTGGAGTAGTATTCCTCCTTATTGTCGAAGTTGCTTTCTTCTGAGGGGTTTTGCGACCCCTCTTCCGAAGAGTGTTGCCCTTCAGAGTCGTTGAAAAAATCTTCGCCCATCGTGATGGGCGCTGTTTTGTCTACGGCACTGGCTTGTCTTTCATGCGCCCTCTTGATCTGCTTGAGGAGTAGCGATCGTTTGATGGCTTGTCGTACGTAAGCCATTTGATCGTAGATGGGGGCGTCTTCTTCCTCGCACCTATGCCCAGTTTCCATCTGTTGAATGCATATAGGGCAGACGTTTGAGTCGTCCCATGCATCCAAGATTCTGTCGGCACATTGCTTTTCCTCTGTTGACTGGAATTTTTCGTCCCATAGGGCCATAAAATTCCTGTCTTTTGTGAGGGTTTTCCTAGCTCGCGACTTGTTTTGCTCCTTTTGTGGGCAAGCGTTCGCGAGGTGGTCTTCGCTGGAACAGATGTAGCATAGTCGCTTCTCGCTGGACGTAGCTGTGCTCGCTGCTTTCGCGGCGGGCTTCGCTGTTCTCTGGAATGATGTTTGGTTCTTGCTTTTTGAGCTAGAACTGGTTTGGTTCTTGCCTCCTGAGCTAGAACTGGCGTGTTTCGTCTTCTTGGCTGGGGCTTTACCCAGGTTGGGATGACGAGTGCTCGCGTCAGCGAAGCGGCACTTAGCGTGCGAGTGGTTGAGATGGTTGCCCCTCTCTCTGCACGTGGGTCGCCTGCATTGCTCACTTTCAGGTATGCGGGCTTTTGAGCTTGTGTCCGATCTCGACGTTTTAAGTCGTTTGCGATCTGACGCTCGGTCCGGTCTTTTGCTGCGCTCGCGGTTGCGTCCCGTTCGCTCTTTGGAGCGCTCGGCTCGCTTCTCTGGACGCTCTTTGCGCTTTTCATGCTTGCTTGGTCGCGTATCCTGAGATTGTTTTTCTCGGGGCGTCCTAAAGTCAAGCTTTTTCTCCCATTGGAGAGAGGATGAATGCTGGTTCAGGTAATCCATGACGCCTTTGTCCGGAGCGTACGTTGGGAACGAGTTGTTCAATCTGGTGACAAGTTTCTGTAGAACCTGTTCGTCGAACTTCCCATTCATTAGGTCCTCGATTTCCCTCATTTCGGTTATTTCCAGGTGTATGGACCTGAACGTAATGATGGTGGTTTGTTCTGCTATGGTGATTTGTCGTGCGAAATGTAGCTTCCACACGCGTTTCTGTTCATCCTCGCTTATGTCTTTGCCAATGGCTTTGAGGTACCTCGTTTGTATAGGCAGCATTGACTGCAGCCATTTGAGGAGACTCTGGCCATTGTGTCTTATCAGCTCATTGAAGGTGTTTTGTATAAGTACGAGCGACTTATCGTTCTCGCACAGACACTCCTTCAAGATGTGCTTGATGATGTTCAGGGCTGTGAATTTATCGGGCTCTCGCCCGTTCTCCAGCTTGTCGTTCGCATGCTCAATTAAAAAAGTCTGCTGGACTTCTTTGTAGTCGATCTGCGCTTGATGACTGCTCATGTGGTATACCGCTCGTAAGAACGTGTGGTTTGTGAGCTCGCGAATGTATGCTAAGGCCTTCTGATATTGGACCTTTACATTCTCGTGCTTTCGGAGTGCATCGGCTTCATCCGGTATGTCGGAGATGCCTTCGTCTTCTAGCGCGATTTCCGTGATGAGGTCATCTTCTTTCAACCCTTTCGCGAAAGGATTGTCTGCCAGGATGGGCAGGCATAAGCTTTTGACTTTCATGGTGTTTTGTAGCTCCACGTTAAGTGAAGCATCACCTATGAATTGCGCTGACGGCTTGAAGATTTTGTTGATGGTCTGCGTGACCTTGTCCTTTCCTCCCGTCATGAGAAGTTTGGGGTGCTCGATTACGAGCGGGAGCAAATGCAGGTAAAATTCTTCCCATTCTACCTTTGCTACCCGGGCGTTTCGGTGGCCTTTGAAAGTCATAGTCAAAGCGTTTGTTTTATACGTTTGTATTAAATGGCGTTGGGTATAGTTCGGATCTTTCGAATCCGTTGGTACCCGCGCGGTTCTAAAACTTAGTGAGGTGTTAAGCGGGGTTGTACCCGGTTTACCCGTTTTAAGTAGGTCATTGTGTTCTTTAGTGGGGTACGTGCTAACTATGATACCAGTGTTTATACCGGAGTTGAGTAGAGGTACATTTTTGGCTGCTTTTAGTAGCTCGCCTAGTTCCGAGTCGTTCATGGTGAAATTCGATGGTCGGATGTTTAGCGAAGAATATACTTGTTAACTAATAAACCGTATGCGCTATTAGAAAACAAATGTATTAGCTCTTCGCTAGTGTTGCCCTTTGAGCTCTAACGATGATTGCCGCCGCGGCCTCCGCTTTGGCGATCCTGGTTGAGGTCATTCCGTCCCTGGTTTTTAGGCAGGGGAAGTTGAACATATTGAATACGTGAGTGTTCAATGGTTGGTGTTGGGGATGGGCTGGTGTCACCATGTGAAGGCGACCGTCCCTCTGGTAGATCCACATCGTCGTCGTTGTCGCCGTTCATGAGCTCGTTGTCGTCCATCTCGTGCATGTTGATGTCGGCGAGATTGTTGACGAAACCGCCGTGTTGGGTTGGTGGTTTCAAGACGTTCTTGACGGCCTTGACGATCGCCGTCATTCGCTGATCTTGCAGAAGCAGGAACTTGCGAGCGGTGGCGAAGGGATTTGTTTTCAGATATCTCTGAACATCCCTTTGATGATTCTCCAGCTCGGTCAGGTACTCCTCCAGGCATGCGGCCGAGGAGTCGCGAATTGCACCGACGTCCACTAGGAGTTGTACGGAATCGTTGTGTTCCCGTTTCTTGTCTTCCCTTTTGATTGGGTTCAGGCATTGGGGGTTCTTGGGAGGCTCCTTCGTTTCCTCCATGTATTGCAGGCGGTTCAGCTGGAGTTTGATGTTGCATCGACGAAAGTCGACGTCCAAACCTGGGCAGTACTGGTGGTACGGGTATAGGCAAGAAGCCAATGTCTTCTCGATGGGTGCTTCGTAGTACCAGCGGTTGGCACTTAGCGTGAGGGTTCTGAGCTGCGCGAAGTCAAAGACTACGCGACTGTAAGGGTACATCTTGTTGGGCATGTACTCGTACCTCTTGGCGCTGCTGTTGGGGCGGAGCCGTACGACCCACCAGTAGTTACCAAGTATGACTTGGTCCTTTTCTGGTGGCATGTAGTACTTGAGTGGGATTTCATCCACGTCCTCCGGTGGTATTGTCTGGCCGTGGATGTCGAGCCAGACTGAGGGTTGGTCGCGACCGTATGTCATCTCGATCCCAATCGAGGCGTCGATGTACATGTCGCGTAGTTGACCGCAAATGATCCCATGATTAGCTCTGTCGTACTGACCGAGCGCGGGTTTGCGTAGTAGGCTAACTAGATCTTCGTCGGAGATGCTAGCGGCTTCTTCTTCCGTTGGCGGGGTTAGGGGCTTCTCAATACCGAGATGCCTGAGTGCGCTGTCCCGGGTAAGTATCTCAATGTGAGTTTCACAATACTTTGGGAAGGGACTGTCCAGGCGAGGTTGTTTCCCGCCTTTGCCTTTCCCTCCTCGGTCTCTGGTGGGTGACCGGGGACGGTACCGTTGCTTGTCCCTCTCTCGAGGGTCACGGTTCCTTGAGAATTCACTTTCCCGTGGCCTTGGGTCGCGTGAGTGGTCGCTGCTCGTGCTCTTGTCACGGGACGAGTTGTTAAACCTGTCCCTGGCATCGCTGGGCCTGGTATCTCTGGACCTGCTTACGTAGTCGTCCAGATTACATGGTCCGTCACTGTCGTAGTGACGGGTTTGAGACGAGTTTCGCGATTGTGATTGATTCCGTTGAACCAATCGATTGTCCAGGGGAGTTCTGCCTGGTGTGTCGCGGTCCTCGAGCTTCCTCCTGGTGGGAGGGCCTTGGTCCGCGTTGTGCAGGCTTGCCCTTAGAGGGGCTTTGCCCTTTCCGCTTTCGGGCCTTGGTGCTGCTTCTTTGGTAGGTAGAAGCGGCGGCGCGTTGATGTCTTCCGTTCTGCGGGGAATGCGGTTCATGTACAGGTTTTTCTTTAGCTTCGCGGCCTCCACCACGCCAGCGCGGATCTCGCCGATGTTGGCATATTCGCAGTCGTGGAGGTAACGCCTGGTCATCTCATGAGCGCGTGGCGCTTCGACCAATTTGAGTTTCCCTGCGTGGTTGTCCGAGTCTTGAGGGGAGAAATTCTTGGGAATCTTTCTCTGCTCTCGGTACACCTGATTGTCCGTTTGTTGCATCTTTTCTACCTCCTGTCTATACCGGATTGGCATAAACGAAAGATGCACGCGTAGCTTGGAGTTCTCGCTCACTAACATCGAGTTCGCGTACTCGAGTGATACGAGGAGTTCGGTCTGCTTGTCGAGCAGTCGCATCGCATCGTCGGTGTCGTAGGGGGTGATCGTTTCGAGCACTTGCCCGTACTGCGCCTCAAGTTTCGCAATGGTGTTTTGCGTAACTGTCCACATTGCGTCCTTGTACTTATCTGTGGCTGCTTTTAGGTCAGCTCCAACAGTGGTTCTGACTTGGGTCTCTTTGTCCTGGACCATTTTTAGGATCCTCGAGTTGAGCACGAGGTTCTCAATGGCTTGCGCGTTTGTTAACTGCGCTAGGACGATGCTCTTCTCTTTTGCAACGCGCAACATTTGATAGTCGCGCTGAGCTTGCTCACGATAGAGCTTCAGTGTTGCCCTCACGGTGCTAGATCTAGCCTCGACTTCTTGTCTAGACCAATTCTGCAACGTTCGGTAGTTGGGCAACTCGCATTCTTCCTCGAGTTTGTCGAGGGTGTTGGTCATGTTTAGGGACAAGCCTGAGACTATCTCCGAGGAGTCGGTCACTTGTCCCATTAGGTCGTCTGTTGCGTGGAGGCTGGATGCTCTCAACACTTGGAGGTCGAGAGTGGTGCGCTCCGCAGGTAGGGCTTGGCATTGCATGTGGAAGGAGTAGAGGAAAGAGCTTTCTATCCCTCCCGTGAGGGCTTCTGTATCGCCCATGGATGCCAAATAACTCCTTAGGAATGCTGAGGGGTAGACGTGTCGTTCGAACGTGGCGCTGGGCATCTGTACGTACCCATCACCCATGTCGATGATCCGGTCTGCCTCGCTCCGGAGGTCTTTGATGTCATGCAGCATTTGCCCCAGTGGGCGGGTTGGTTCGTCCATCGGTGAGGGACGATTATTAACCCATACGAGGAATTCTTGGAGAGTGGGGTCGTTCCTCACCCTCCTCTTCAACTCGTGTCTCCATCTTAGGCCGTTGAATCTCAACACTTCAGTGAAGTGTTCGGCGGTTCCGTGGGAGAAATTCTGGGATTCGGGGAGGAGGAATGCATCATCCTCCTCGGTACCATCATTCATGGTCTGGTCATTCGACTGGCGTGGAGAGGGGGCCTTATCATCTTGTTCATTTGACGTCTCAAATAAGTCTTCAAATGCTTTGATGGCCGCGTCGCTCTCCTTTGCTTGCGTCTCATGGCGTGGCAGCTGTTGCGCTGCCACAGCGCTCGCGTTAGGACTCATGGTCTGATCGGGGTTTTGCTCTAGGCTGGTTGTCTCCGTGGTTAATCCGGAGTTTCCAGCAGGAGACTTTGGGTTCTTTCTGTTAGCTTTGCCGGGCATTTTTGCGCAGCAGCTGCTTCTTGCTCGTCAAGGAGCTCGTTGAGGCGCTTCTGTGTGCGCCTTTGGAGTGCTGTTATCTGACAGCGCTTGACGTACTCGAGGCAGTTCTCTTTGCTTCGATCCCAGGTCAGAACTCCTACCAGGGTTTCTGGGTTGGGGGCGAAGGTTATTTTGCGTGCGCGCCTTGGCATGCAGGTGCTCTCCGGGTTAGGAAGAGACTGGGTTGCTCTCCTTGTTAGGGGGAGTCTGAGGTGCTCTCCGGGTTAGGAAGAGACTGTTGTTGCTCTCCTTGCTAGGGAGAGACTTGTTAATTGCTCTCCTTGTTAGGGAGAGACTTGTTGTTTGCTCTCCTTGTTAGGGAGAGACTTAGTGTTCTCTCTCCTTGTTAGGGAGAGACTTGGTATGCTCTCCTTGTTAGGGGAGAGACTTGGTGTTCGCTCTCCTTGTTAGGGAGAGGCTTGGTGTTTGCTCTCCTTGTTAGGGAGAGACTTGGTGTTTGCTCTCCTTGTTAGGGAGAGACTTGGTGTTCGCTCTCCTTGTTAGGGAGAGTCTTGGGGTATGCTCTCCTTGTTAGGGAGAGACTTGGTGTTTGCTCTCCTTGTTAGGGAGAGACTTGGTGTTTGCTCTCCTTGTTAGGGAGAGACTTGGTGTTTGCTCTCCTTGTTAGGGAGAGACTTGGTGTTCGCTCTCCTTGTTAGGGAGAGACTTGGGGTATGCTCTCCTTGTTAGGGAGAGGCTTGGGTTGCTCTCCGTGTTAGGGAGAGACTTGTTGTTGCTCTCCGTGTTAGGGAGAGACTTAGGTTGCTCTCCGTGTTAGGGAGAGACTTAGGTTTGGGAGGGGAGTCTGTCTTAGCCTCCTCTTCCTGTCTGTCTGTCTGACGGCGGACACGCGCGTCCTTGTGATCCTTCGGATCTTATAAGATGTCGTAAATACGTCAAGTCGCAGAAGGCGAGAGGGAGAGGTACAGGCACACCAGTACACACAAGACACAAGCACTCAGTAGAGTACGATGAGGGAACTAGGGAAGAAGTGAAGAGAGAAACAAGAGGCGGGAGGCCCCATGTTTTCTTTTCATTTTCCTGTCTTTTTATTGGTTAACTTTTAATAACTATTTTAATCATATTTCAACCAATTGCAAGACAGTTCTATTTAGGTATACGCTAGTAGTACAATACCGGGCGCCTACGGCTATAACCCGGTATCGATGCTACCGTTACCGGATCTTGCCGGTAACGCTGTACTAGTCTGGTACAGTATGCTAAGTCATAGCCTATGGAAGAGGGGATCAACCTCTTACCACGGTACTCCTAAGCTGGGCGTTATAAATCACCCGACCTGGTCTTCTGACATGCCCCCCGTTCAAGTTAGAACAGTTGTTGTAGGGTCTGACTTGTACAGTAACTAGGGTGAGTGGTACGACCGCACTCGTGGCTTCTAAGCCTACCTTATCGTACTTTCTATCCAGTTAATACGGTTGTTCGTATTTAGTCTGGCACCTTCGCTGTAGCAGCGACCTAGCCTAATAATTAACTACAGTAATTACCGGTATCGGTTGGTGTATACTCTGTGGTACAGTAGGATCATAAAATGAAACAACTTATACTTAGGATATATTAGAAATGGTTGGCATTTGGTGCCGACCTGCAAGCCCTTACGGGATGCTTCAGTTGCCTCTATTCAACTGGGTCTACGTAGCGAGCTATGCTCTCGGAGTTGCCTCCTCTCTCGTGTTCATCCCAACAGGCTGGTCCTCAGCTTGGTCCTGTACGACCACTGTTGTTTTTGCTAGGATGCTGCCCTGTTTATAGTGACGGGGTCGCGTCGTTGTTTTTCTTTGTGTCATTTCTTGTCTTGTGTCAATGTCGTTATGCATCTCGAGCAGTTGCACAGCTTGGCTTCCGCGTAGCAGAACAGGGAATTCGCTATCCTTAGGTCAGCGAGTTGTTCCTCTTTGTCCTCTACGGTTTCGGTTGCATCGTGGCCAATGTCGAGTTGGCTCGCTAGTTGAAGCGAGCCTTTTGAGAGTAGCCCTTTGGGATCTAGAGTGATCCCGATGGCTAGTATTAGGTCTTCCCGCTCGTTGAGCGGTAGCTTTCCTTTCCAGAGTCGCAACTCCGGATTCTGTGGAAACGGGGCTTTGTTCGTGGCCATACCCGCATTCTTGCCCTGGCGGATGTACCAGGTCTTGCGGAAACAGGCTTCGCCTAGCGCTTCCATTCTTTGCTCTTTCGAGCTCGTCTCGTAGTTGTCGAGACTTGGTCTCGGCGTAGCGTAATAGGTGACCTCGATTTCGTCGGGATAGATTTTGTCTATCTCGGCGAGGTACCATCCTTTGTCTTCCTTCTGCGTCTTGCAGAGGATGAGGATGCCTTCTTGGAGGGTGTCGTCTTTGTAATATGCTTTCGCAATGATCTTTGCGAGGCCTTCCATGGTGGGGTCGTGATCGCGGATGCCTGGTTGTTGCATCCGCTTCTCGGGGATTAACATCCCGATGTCCCTTTTGAATACCTTGCCAAGGTATTCGATGTTGTACTGCCTTTCCCGCCCGTCCACGTTGCTCAGTATGGTAGCTGGGCCGTGGTAGTGGGCGAGGTGTTTGGCTTTTCTGGTTCTCTTGATGACCTCCTGTTGTGTAGGAGGTCTGTAGAAGTAGACGCGGTCTCCTATCAGTAAGTGAGGAGGCGTCTTTTCTCCAGCCTGGTTAAGGGCTTGGGCGTTCATCCGCTTGTGCCATTGCGAGTGGCGCTGCGCCTCGCTGGCTAAGCGTTCCGCGAGTTTGCAGACTTTGGGAAAAAT
>Ga0209401_1001937_pt1 | contig 13526 bp, 32 predicted proteins | sample M_140807_MF_Meta_FD_187318 | JGI IMG/M metagenome (GOLD analysis project Ga0209401, IMG submission 187318) | Freshwater microbial communities from Lake Montjoie, Canada to study carbon cycling - M_140807_MF_MetaG (SPAdes) (version 2) | ecosystem: Environmental > Aquatic > Freshwater > Lake...
ACCATGAGGTAACAAATGAGGGATATCCAAAAGAATATCTTCAAGGAGCAATTGCATGTATGGACCATTTGTTGTCAGTGGCAACTGATATAATGAATAACTCTAACGAAAGGGTATATGGATGAATAATGAAGATATTGGGCTACCGCCCCACTTGCAACGTATGGTCAATGCAGGTGTATCAGGTCTTGACATCATGCACGGGGAACTAAAGAACCTCATGCTAATGGCAGAACAAGAACTAACAGAGGCTAGCGAAAGAGAACAAGAGACCGAAGAAGCAATGGACTCTATGGTTCGCACAGAGGCGGAAGGAAGATTAGACGCCTTAACTGCAGTATATCAACTAACATATGATTTATCATTTGCAATTGCAGAAGCATATAACCGAGAACTAAAAAGAGGGCAAAAAATATGACATACGAGCCAAGTCTAGAAATCCTGGAAGTTGAATACTCATGTTCACCTGGAGGTATAGACATGTTTGAAGTCTATGATAAATCTGATATACCTTTGGATATGCCAATATATGAGACAGAAAATTTGACCGAAGCGGTCCTATTCTGTTACAATTTAGGAAAAGACTTTACTGTCAAAACATTAGCGGAATGGAATGAAAGGGAGTTAGCATATGAAGCCTGAAGATAAAGATAAACTCAACGAATGTTTAAAGATTCTTGATTCCACCGACCTTGGTTTATCCCTGGTTTGGTTATGGACTTGGTCCACCATTAACAACATCTTTGAAGATGAGACCTACAGGCAGAACTGCACCATAGATGAGATGTGGGACCACCTCTGTGAGGCTGTGGAGGCGGGCCAGGGCTTCTCTCTGGAGTACGGGGCAGAACAGCATAACGAAGACGTCCTTGATTGGATGATTAGCCGTGACTACATTGTTGACTCAATGTTTGAAGAAGAGGAAGAAGAGGACGAAGATGAGGATGAGTGATCAATACATCAATGATCAGTTAAGTAAGGCCCAAGCTTTGTTGTGGTCTGGATCTCTACATGAGGTAGACGAAGCACACAACATTGTATCTAATCTAATTAGAGAAAGAGTAGAACAAATAGATCTAGAATAGGGCAAGAAATATCGCTTACGGCAACTATTTACAAATTCGTGGAAAGTTGCTATAATTAATAAAACATCTCTTGAAAGGGGATTCAAATGACAACAAAGCGTGAATACTTAAAGCAGCAAGGCATTACAGTGGGTGTACGTGGTCGCTTCTCAGGAGCAGCTAAGGTAGTCCTAGATCAAGCTATTGCAAAGGGCGTTACATTTACAGCAGAGGCACCTGTTAAGAAGGCGAAGTAAAACTTGAGACGGGGTTAGGGCATCGTTGGTCCTTGACCCCGTTTCTTATTTTTGGTATAATCAAGAGTTACAAAGACGAAGGGCGGAAATGGCAAAAGCAAGTTCAATAGAAACTAAAGCAGCAGAAAAGGTATTAGAAGCAATGGATAGTCATTGGTTCAATCCAACAATTATGGCTAGAGAATTAGTTAATGGTTGTGGATATTATACTCAATCTAAGGTAATGGAACTATGTGTAGAAATTATCAAACAAACGGCGGGACAATTTGATAATGCATGGGAGGAAGGCTTAACATCAGAAGCCTTATTCATGGCAGATAGACTCAATGACTACATACAGAACTTTGAGCCTATTGAAGCATAGTAACTAAATAAACATATAGCCCAAGATATCCATAGGATCTACACAGGTCCTGTGGATATCTTTTTATGTATGGGCATGTGGGCAAAATTATTCGTTTACGACCAAGCTAAAAAAATCCCTGGAATTTCCATAAGAATCTATTAGATTAGATATATTATTATATAAAACATATAATGAATTAGGCATAATATACCCAGAATCTGTCAGAATTTATATACAATTGTTATATAAAATATGTTGACAATGTGGGCCAAATATGCCATTTACGACCCTATTGACAAAATCGCTGGAATATGCGCTATGTCTCATATAAGTCCATATGGGTCTATTGACATTACGGGTTAAGGTGTGATATGCTCAATTACATAGTATTGTTTAAATAGATATAACTATAGTATATGGATCATAATCCATAGTATATATTCTCCACTATACTCCACTTTACTCCACTATATAAGCCTTCTAAGGGCTATATAAGACAAGAAAAACGGGAGGGGGATATAGGAGTTAGCTACCTATTTGGTCCAAATAGAGGAGTTATTGTAGGGTGTATATCATCGTCATCTGACCATTTGCCTGTAGAATATCCTGCAGTATTATCCTTGGTCATTACTCTCATATCAAAGGTATAGTCTTCCATCTCTTGATAGAAGTATTTAGTACCTAGATCAATAAGGTCTTTAAGTCCTTCTGGGGTTAATACGTATTCTCTTACTTCCCCGCCTTTATCTAATGTTAATGTTACAACATAAACGTCATGTTCAGGGTTATGCTTATATGTGGCTACTCCAATTGGAGATAGATCTATTATATTCTCTATCCCTGCATCCTCTGGATCACCAGGTTCTGGCATTTCAGATGCCTTGATCAAGTCTGCTATTAATACCTTTTTCATAGTTATTTATATGAGCGAAATAGCTCAATTACTCCATCTATGATAGCAAGGGCTGATATGCCTAACATAAAATAGATCCAATATATATACCAGATCCACATTATAAGTGAATCTCATTTACAGGCTCTTTAGACCAATGAACATATGATCTAATATAAACTATAGCATAGGCAATTGCTGCAAATATAAATCCGTACTGCTTAGTAGTAATAGCATATATCATCCATAGACACTCATTGAATAGTAATAGGAACCATGCCCATATTGACTTACGACCTACAAAATATATGCCTGTGACTCCAATGGCTGCTAGAATATATGACCAATACATTACTTACAACCCATGCAGTAATATGGAACACGTAGGTTATCTCTATGAATATACTCTGTTCGAGCACAACCAGCACATATAGATCTAACTATCTCAGAATCATCTTCTGGCATATTAATCAATGGATCTCTTGTATAGTATAGTTTAGTAACGTACCACGTTATTAATATTGCTAATAGTTCCATTATGTATTTGTCCAATATCTCTTATGTCCTGCTACCATGTCCTTGACCTGCCTGCCTTGATCTTGTGTAATAGGTTTAACTGAGGCTGCATTTGCAACTGCCCCTAATTTTCTAGGCTTTACTTTAGCATTCTTATTTACTCTAATTTGAATCTTTTCTGGCCATAAACCAGCTGCTTTCATTTCTCTTTCCCACTTGTTAAGTTGGTGTGAGGTTGGAAACTTTTTATCTTTACTCATTATTCAAAATCTCTTTGGTTCTCAAATAGGGCTTCAGGTGAGGGAATCGGACCTTCATTATCGGTTTCGGAAACCGCTCTACTACCATTATAGGAACCTGAATTATCCTGTTCATCATCCATGCAATGACAATTAGAGCAGGTTACCTGCCCGTCTAGGTCCAATTGGAATAAGTGATCATGCATACTATACATTATAGTATATATGACAGGTACTGTCAATACCTATCTACCGCTTCACTTTTTCGCTTCACTAAATGGGGCCTATATAACAGTATATAAAGTTATATTAGATTGATTTCTTAAGCTTCTTCATAGCCCTATGAAATTTTACGTATCTGATAGGGTTCTTCCACCACTTAAGTGGTAGTTTAATTTTCTTTTTAGCCATTATAAGTCTTCCTTATCTATATCTTCTTTCATATCAAGACCGTCTAATAGATCTAAATCAAGATATGCTTCAAGGTTATCTAGTATGCCCATAATCTTATTATAGCATTTATTTAATTGACTGGTTTGACTATCCTTTTAATCTGATAAAAGCATTCAGGGCATTCTCCTATATGAAGCCATTTTCCTGACTCAAGGACCACTATCTCATTTAGCTTTCCCATCACATTTTTCTTGCATATAATACAATAGGCACTAACGGTTATGGTCACTATTTATTTAGACCTTCTGGCTTAACATAATTATTTTCTTTTAATTCATCTTTAATATTGCCATAATTTCCTGGAAGATATTTTGGGTCAAGCCAATTTTTAGATCCGTCTGAACCATAACCACTAGATAATACTTTTTCTGCATCAGGCCTTTTATCTTTAAAAAAATATGCAGATATCATATATCTATCTCCTTTTTCAAGTAGCAATATTTCATGAATTTCATTACCAGGAAATATTATCAAAGAACCTTTGGTTGGTTTAAATTTAATATTTTTGTTCTTAAAAAATAATTCGCCACCAATGTAGTCTTCATTTAAATATAATAAAGCAGTAAAGCCTCCACCATATTGTCTATGAACGGAATCTTCATGGTATGGCATAAAAGTTCCTTCTTTATATTTTCTAAATAATATGTTTGCTGGTTGATCATAAGCCATATATTTCCCACCAGCTTTTGGCTCTACAAGAGCTATATCTAAATTTTCTAAAGGAATGTTAAGGTTATTTTTTACGACATAATCGCTAAGACATTGATTGTATAAATCTACAACGTTATTATATACATTTAAATTATCCGCCTCTGGGAATATATATATTGTATCCCCCACCACATTATGATTTTTAGCATATGATATCCACTCGCCTTTAGCATTTATTAAATCCGTTAATATATTGTTTATATCTAAATCATGATAAGCCCAGATGCTATCGCTAAGCTTTTCTACCTTCATGCTAATTCTTCTTTTGACTCCAAATTTTTATCTATCAATTCTTGAGCTTTTTTATATGCAATATAAACACCTGGACCATATTTACCTGCAAGTACATGTGCTGGTGCCTGCTTACTGTGATCTATAACTTTATTATCCATTTACAATACTCTTTTCTAAACTATCTGATTCCATTAGCCATTGATCTTCCCATAAACCCATTAGTGATTCGTTACCAATATCATCAAAGTAATAACGCTTAGAATTAATATTGTAAGTCCATCCATACCATCTATCTCCTTCAGACCATGTTAGATTAGTTGGTCCTTCTTTTTCATGCTCCCACATTGATCTATCTATAGATTGATATAGTCTTACTTCATCAAAAATAGCATGCCTTAATGAGTCCCATCTAAAAATTCTATTGACTAACCAATTAATCATTTAAATCTTCATCTTTAATAAATTTATTTTTATTAATATTTCCATCTTTTGCTGTATATTGAGGAGCAATACTTAAAAAGAATTTTTGTTCATCAGGAGTTGGATTTTTTGGATCTACAGCTTCCATCTGCTTATAAAAAGTTTTATTTTTTATTAAAAATACACTTGCTATTGCTCGTTCTCCAGAAATAACATCATTAACTCCATGCAAAACTTTGTGTCCAAACATTACAACACTACCTTTTGCAGGTTTAATTGTAACATCGTAATCAGGAAAAAATATTTCACCACCTTCAAAGCCATTTTCATCACATAAATATGTAAGAATTGTGGCAGAAACTTGATCAAAAGTACCGTCTGGAATAGCAGCAAAATCTGAATGTGGACCATACCCACCGCCAGGACCACGTTTAAAAATCATAGTTTCTTTAGCAACTTTATGATCATCTGGATCAATAGTTTCATGATTTTTATACCAAACATCTAAACATTTAAATATTGCATCATCAGTAAGATCTAAATAATTTTTTGTTGTCATGCTACCGTTTTGCATATATTCTTTATTTGTATTTTTTTTCCAATCTTTAACTGATTGCAAGATTTCGTCTGCATTATCAATAACATCTTCAAAATACCAAACTTCATCAGACATTTTTGTAGATTTCATTTTTTAAATATCCTTTACTTAAGTTTCTTTAGTAAATTACTCATATGAGGATCCATCTCGCTTGGCTCATGTTTAGGATTAAGACATGTTACTTTATCATCAATTAAAAATTTTGTAAAATTCCAATCAATTTGATTTAAGCCAGTTTCAGACACTAAATACTTATATATTGGATGTGCATTATCTCCATTAACGTCAATTTTTGTAGACATTAAAAATTCTACCCCATAGTTTGTTTTACAAAATTCTTTAATTTCTGCATCAGTTCCAGGCTCTTGAGCTCCAAATTGATTACATGGAAATCCAATAATTACTAAACCTTGATCAGCATATTTTTTGTGAAGAGCTTGAAGTCCTTCATATTGTTTTGTAAAACCACATTTACTGGCAACATTTACCAATAACAAAATTTTATTTTTAAATTGTGACATTTGAACAATGTTGCCATTATTATCTGTAAAGCTATAATCATATATTGACATATTAATCTCCTTATTTAATGGCATAATTGCCTTATGTCTTAATAATACTATTTATTGCCTAATCTGTCAATGGCTTGTATCTATCTTCATCCATTATAATCTCATAATAAAGCATTTCTGGTACATCATGAGCCGCCTTAAAATGCTCGTGTAGATGAAGGAATAAGTGCTCATCATCTTTAATTATTTCAGATTCTTCCGAAAGTAAGCAAGCGGCACAATATATATATCCATCTACATGTGGATATATGTATATATCGCTGTCAAAGAACCTGCTGTAAGCCAATGGTCAGCCCATATACTTCATATGAAAGTGTTTGTCGCATACATCTATCGGTTCGCCAGTTTTTAGTTCTGGTTCGGAATATTTGCTTTCTGCTGGGCAATAAAAGCATGGTGGTGGCGTATTTGTAGTCATAGATATATTATATCAGACTTATGGTTTATCGTAAAAATCTACTGTATTTGGATATATGTAGGTTTGCGTCATGTATCTATTACCGCTAGTAATTTCTAATACTTCATGCTGCTTATTACTTGGGAAAACAAACATGGATCCAGCTTTTGGCTTAACGCAAACATCATCGTGTACAAAATTAATTTCTCCACCAGTATAATCATCGTTTAAATATAATATTGCTGTAAGAGATGGGGTTACTGGCTTACCATCTTTTTTGACATAGCTATATATGTCACTATGCTCAGACATCTTAGATCCAGTATTATATTCTCGTAAAATTAATGGAGACTGGCCAACATTTTTATCTGTAAAGTCCAAGACATTGCGCTTACAATATTCAGAAATGCATTTAAAAAATGGCTTCATGATATTTGAATGCATATCTGTTCCCACATGAATGTGGGTAGATCTTCCAATTATTGTTTCACCGCCACCTTTATTGGTGTAGTACTCCCATGGACTATTTTGAAAGCTAGATATAATCTGAGAAGGATTATCTATAACATCTTGCCACTCCCATATATCATTTTTTCTGCTTACTAAATTATACATTATCTACCTCAAACATTTGAGTGCATCTTTTGCATATATCATAGGTTTTTCCAGTAAATGGACATGCACCTGCTGAAATTATTTTGTGGCCTATAACCTCACATATTATCCAATTAAACATTTTGTTTCTCCAATAACATATCTACTATATTGTTTAAGTCTACCACACTATAATCATTATCAATAATATTATCAAATCCATAATCGTCTAAATCTATCTCTGATGAATGGTCTGTTACTGGACCTACTCCATGCCTATTTATTCTCCATACTTGTCCGCCAGCTTTTTTAATAGCATCGGCTTCATTCTTAAATCTAACATCACTAATAACAGCATTTTCTACATTAATTTTGTTTAATGCAAGGTCTACCCAAAAATTTTCTCCAAACATATTTCTGCCAACTTCTGTACCAAATACTTGAAGTAGCCTGCGTATTTCAGGATAAGACTCTTTAGCTTTGTCTAGCCCATATGTGTCAACTAAATTTTTGTATTTAAATGGTCCTATACTATCTGAACCGACAATGGGATTAAGTATATACATAGCTTCTTTCATGGGTGCGGCAAAAGAATACTGAGAGAACCCATGCTTGCTAACTAAACGATCAGCAGCTGTATCTTTACCAGATCTTGCGTAACCAGAAAGACCAATTATCATCTTTTAATCCCGTCCCATGTACCTATTTTGGTAGTAGCAATGCCATTTTCTTCCCATAACTTAATGATACTTGGGTTATCATCTACCGCATGCTTAATATCCCAATATACATTTATGTGTTCTAATATATCTTTTTTAACTTCATAGTCTTCTCTATGGTCATCATCTTGCCTCATAAACAATGCATCATGTGGGACTTCATTATTCTTTAGCCAACGTGCAGTTAATGCCCTATACTTTTCTTTTCTAGCTGTAACAATAATTACGTCAAAGTTTTCTTGTGCATGCCAAACCATATCAACAACATCTTTATGTGGCTCACAATATATAGACTCTTTATGAAAATCATCATAGTTTTGTTTAAAAGAATCACTTGACCTATCTTGGTTCAATAATATGTTTAATATTGGATCTACATTTACAAGTGTCCCATCAACATCAAATATCCAAGCTGGTCTTCTAATCATTAATTCATTATCTCATTTCTATTTGGTTATGTCAATAATAGGCAGTTTAAAGTCATGCCCAGGACAATTTTTACTTACGTTTTGTAAAGCTAAATGCTTTATCTTTTGCATTACTAGCAGCCTGCTTGAACCCGTAAGCGTATGAGCCAACCATTAGTCCAGCAATTGCTGTTGAATGTAGCATATAAAATATTGCACTTCTCATTTATTTTTTCTCCTTAATAAATAGATCAGCATTCATTACCTTTGTCCAAGCAGAAACGAAGTCTTGAACAAACTTATCTTTAGCATCGTCTGAAGCATATACTTCAGCAATAGCTCTAAGCTCAGAGTTAGATGCTAAGATTAGATCAACCTTTGGAACACCCAATGCTTGATTAGAATTAACGTAAGAAAGCAATTGAACTAAATAGCTGTTGTCTAGCCTATTGTCCTTTAGCATTCTCATTCCAGATAGAAGCAAAACCATTTCTACTGGCGTTAAACCTAATAGATTTGCTTTCTCTACTAACATTACCTCTGGCTCAGCTGTAATACTTGGATGGATGTAGTTTCTAAATGCATCAAACTTTGGCTCAAGGACTGCAAATGACTCGGCATCTGTTTGTTCCTGAGTTGCGTCTCCTCTGCCAAATTTCATAATAGGCTCAACACCAATGCTGCTATTTGATGCAGCAGATTGAATTCCTATAAATCCACCTAGTACAATAAGGTCTGCAAGTGACACATTAAACTCTTCTTTAATAGAATTTAATACATTAACTACTCTATTAATTGCTTCATGGTCATTTACTTCCCACGAGTTTTGTGGAGAAAGCACAATACGTGCACCATTTGCACCACCACGCTTATCTGTTTTACGGAATGTTGAAGCAGATGCCCAAGCAGTTGTAGTTAAATCATAGGCAGATAGACCTGAATCTAAAATTCTTTCTCTGATTAAATTTACGTCTTCTTCTGTTATGTTTTCTCTAGTTTTATTACCAATAGGATCTTGCCAAATAAGCTCTTCTGAAGGAACATCCTTACCTAAGTATCTTGCAATAGGACCCATATCTCTATGAGTTAGCTTGAACCAAGCACGAGCAAACTGGTCTGAAAAATAATCAAAGTCCTCAAGGAATCTGCGTGAAATCTTTTCATACTCAGGATCAAATCTTAGTGCTAAATCTGCAGTCGTCATAACTGGAGCATGAAATTTACCATCAATATGTGCATCTGGAACTAATCCTTCTGCATGCTCATCTGTAGGAATCCATTGTGTTGCTCCTGCTGGAGATTTTGTCTGCTTCCATTCATGCTTAAACAATAGGTTAAGGTATGAGTTATCCCATTTAGTTGGAGTTGGAGTCCATGCTCCTTCAATACCGCTTGTTATTGTGTCCTCTGCATTACCCTTGCCAAATGAGTTCTTCCAGCCAAGCCCCATGTCTTCTGTAGGAGCAGCCTCTGGGTTTGGACCTACATGTGCAGGATCTCCAGCACCATGCGCCTTACCAAATGCATGTCCACCTGCAATTAGCGCAACTGTCTCTTCATCATTCATTGCCATACGAGCAAATGTTTCACGTATGTCTCTTGCAGAAAGAACTGGATCTGGATTCCCATTAGGACCTTCAGGATTTACATAAATTAATCCCATTTGAACAGCTGCTAAAGGATTTTCTAGCTCACGGTCTCCACTGTAACGGTTATCTGCAAGCCATTCCTTTTCTGCACCCCAGTATGTATCATCTGATTCCCAAACATCTGCACGACCACCAGCAAAACCAAATGTCTTAAAGCCCATGTTCTCAAGAGAAACATTGCCTGCAAGAATCATGAGGTCTGCCCATGAAATCTTTTTACCGTACTTTTGCTTAATAGGCCATAGTAAACGGCGGGCTTTATCTAAATTACCATTGTCTGGCCATGAATTTTGTGGAGCAAATCTATGTAAGCCTTCGCCAGATCCACCACGACCATCAGTTACTCTGTATGTTCCTGCAGAATGCCATGCCATACGAATAAAAAATGGGCCATAGTTCCCGTAGTCTGCAGGCCACCAATCTTGGGAAGTAGTTAGAAGTGTATTAATGTCATCTTTAAGAGCATCAAGGTCTAAGCTATTAAACTCTTCAGCATAATCAAATCCATCTGACATGGGGTCAGACTTTTCTGAATGCTTTCTTAATCCTGATAGGTCTAATTGATTAGGCCACCAGTCTTTGTTTGTTGTTGCTTCTGGTTTAGATGAATGTCCAGTCACTGGACACTTTGCTTCCGTCATTTATTTTTCCTTTGTCTAGTGTAAAACTTTTCTGCTGCCTCACCTGGCCTCGATCCAGGGACATCCGAATTAACAGTTCGGCGCTCTACCAACTGAGCTATGAGGCACAGTTAATAATAGTATAGTATTTTTGTTCAATAAAGTCAAGGGTTATTTGTCTTTTAATCTCATCCACTTGCCATATTTATTTGGATCTTTGCTACCAATATATTCTTGGCCAGTTTCCAAATCAATTAATAACCATTTACCAGGAGCTTTAGTATGAACAGTTAAATCTACCGCCTTGTCATATTCAGCAACTTCAGCACCTTGATACATTTTAGGGAGGAATGTATATGCGTTATCTAAAAGCTTTCTAAATTTTTCCATAACTCCAAGACCTATTAAAATTAAATGATTACTGAATCTAAAACAACATCTATTGAATCATCAATTGTAGGGGCATGTTCCTTAGAGCATGCCCCACAACTTTTACACATTATATCTTCTTGCGTCCAGTTTTCTTTGGAGGCCTTGGATTAGTATTCAACTCACGACGTATGCCATGTCTATTTATATCAGTCTTAAGACCTTGACGTGGGTGCTTGCGTGTTGCTGAATTACTGGTAACGGCACCTGCTGCTGCACCATTTGGTGGTGGAGTTGTTCCTGTGCCGTCTTCTTTTTGAAAACTACTCATTAATGAATTGTCTTGTCTGTTCTGGAGTAGATGACATGCTTAGCGTTAAGCCAGAGTCACCGTCTCTTGAAGCTTCTACAATTGTAACTGGAGCTATTCCAGTTTGGCTTCCTACTGATTCACATCCGCATTCAACGCACATTAGTTACAGTTCTCGCAATTCTTTACTGCACAAGGAGCTTCGCCTCTTGTGTCTCTTGTGCATGCTGAACCAGAGTTTACTGGCGCTGCTGGCACTACTGCTGCTACTGCTGCTTCAATTGTTGGAGCAACTACTTCTTCTTTATCAAATAAGCCCATTATTACTTACCGTTGTTTCCTACTCCAGCGCCGTCTTGTGTAGACTTGTCTGTTGCAGGGAATGCTGATCCAGTGTTATCTGAATAGTGTGCATCAATATTATTTGTTGCCCCTGGCTTTGTTTCGTTAAATCCTGTTAAGTTAATTCCGTCTGACATTTTATTTCTCCTATAGGTTGTTTTATTTAGATGGTTCTAGAAGCCATCCATTAGTCTATTATAGCATTTAGTTGATTAAGATCTAAAATTGTCATTCCAGCATTGATCGCAAATGTCTATGACGCCTAATTGACTACTTGATGCTATTCTTGAAGACTTATTGCTGCATTTACCAAACTCACACTTTCCACTAAACATTATTTATATGAGCCTTTGGTTGTTTGAACACGGGGCCTTGCCTGTATGGGCCCATGTCGGCTTTAATGGTCCCATCTTTTCTTAGTTTAACAATTCTTCCATTTTTAATTTGAGTATCATTAAATGCTGTTGATTTTCTTTTTGCCATTACTTTACTTTACCCCCAAACTTAGCCCATACTCTTTCGTGTAAAAAGTATCCCAATGCTTCCCAGCCAATATAAATAAGAGCTCCTAAGCTAGCATACTCCCATTCGCCAGTAAATAAATAAATTACTCCAGCAACTCCTACTAAATGAAAAGTTTCCCAGCTGAGTGTCTTTAGTAATGTTCTTTTAGTTGATTCCATTTTGTTCCCCTATTATTTCTTTAATCAAGTAATGTATCGATGATACATTCTTATCTTCTGGATGAGGACTAACTAATAAATCAGTTGCGCCCAAATCTTTTAAACTATTTAATTGCATCTTAACGCTATCTTTATTGCCATATATGGTCCACTGATCTGATCCTAGGCTTTTGGATAGCATTCTGTCTACCTCTGCTTGTGACTCATTTATTATCACGCTTAAAGATAACATTTGTTTTGTATTTTTTATAAAATTAGGGTTTCCGTATGATTGCTTATGCATATTTAGCATAGATAGATTAATTGCATTATATTTTTCGGCCATTAATTTTGTTTCATTTGAATGTCCACCCATTACTATTTCAGATACAGTATTGTTTGATAGCTCAAAGAACTTCAAAAGCCAATCGTCTGTATATTTTAATCTTTTTTCTGGAGTATCAAGGTCTTTACCAAACCAGATTAGATCCTCTATGGATGTTTCTTCCCCGTGTAAATCACCAGATACAATATTTAACATAAGCCTGTTTGGGGATATACTATAAAAAGCTTTAGATATCATTGCACAATATTCTGGGCTTATTGCATATGTTCTAATTGCTGGCATATATTTAAACTTATGGTTTGTGTCCAATGCTCTGGCTGCTTTAATCCAATTATCATCTATTTTTGAATGATACACAAGTAATATAGACTCATACCCAAACTCATCTACTATACCTGAAATTGTTTTAAGATGACCAATACTTGTATCTCCGCCTCTTTCCATCCAGTGAAATCTCATATACCTATTCTATCATTTAAATAATAAAGGGGCAAGACATAAGTCCTGCCCCTTTAATTTAAAGAATTACTTCTTTAGTGCTACCTTAGCTGTTGGATGCTTTGCATTCCACTTCTTTGCCAATGCATTATATTGTGCAATATATGTAGCCTTAGCAAGATCTGCCGAAGCCTTTGCTGTTGTTGCATCTGCTGCAAGCTTTGCTGCTGCATCTGCAAGTGCTTTATCTGCTGCAACCTTGTCTGCTGCACGTCCAGCTTTTTCTGCTGCAAGTGCTGCATTAGCAACTGCTAGTTCTGAGTTCTTTGCTGCAAGTTCCCCTGCAAGATCACGAACTGCTACTGTTGCAA
>Ga0209401_1001941_pt1 | contig 13514 bp, 13 predicted proteins | sample M_140807_MF_Meta_FD_187318 | JGI IMG/M metagenome (GOLD analysis project Ga0209401, IMG submission 187318) | Freshwater microbial communities from Lake Montjoie, Canada to study carbon cycling - M_140807_MF_MetaG (SPAdes) (version 2) | ecosystem: Environmental > Aquatic > Freshwater > Lake...
CCGCCTCACCCCGCCCGCCTCACCCCGCCCGAATCCCATCTACCACCCTCCGTACCAACCCTCTATCTTCCCCCAAAAAAGATTAAATAAAGTGTTACAATTGTAACATTTTATTTTCACCCTTTGAAAACTGCATTTGCTGATTAAAGCCCATCTCTTTCCTTACAATACCGCTTGGCAAAGTATTTTCTTTAAATTCTATGTTGCAATTGTAACATAGAATTATGGCAAGGTGGCCAATGGGCGAATCAGCGGGGCTTGCTTGGTGGGCCTTAGGGAGGTTTGCAGCCAAACCCCAAGCCACTAGCAGTACCCTAAATCTTTTGAATGCTATGACTGAGTTGGGAGTAAGCACTTTTCGAGCAATTCAAGGACGGCTTCATGGCGACTCTTGGAGTCGAAGGGAAAGTGAACCATCGGGGCAATGGATTGAAAGGCTTCGCACAGAATTAGCCCCTCTAGCATTCCAAGAGGCGGACCCGCAAACCTGTTGGGACCGTGAATGGGATGGACAGTGGCGCTTGCTCGCTTTTGACATACCCGCCCAGCCTAAATCACGACGGCAAAAATTGTGGCGTTGGCTCAAACAGAACCGTCTCGGCCTTCTTCAGCGTAGTTTATGGGTCTCGACGAAACCACTGAATGAAATTCGGGAGCTTTTTCATGATACAGCTGATTCTCGCACCCTGCTGCTTTGGGAGGCCCCAACACCAAAGGGTCTGAACCCCACCAGCCTTGTGGAACAAGCATGGGATATGAATGGTCTGGATGCACTCTATTCGAAAGTTCTGAGCCTCTGCAGGGAAAAACCTAACGCCGATACGATTCGCAAGGCGACCTTTTCCTGGCAACAGGCAATCCAAGCTGATCCTCTCTTGCCGCGTCGACTATATCCAAAGTCGTTTCGCGGATTTCAAGCCACGGAGCAGCTGAAAAAAATGTGGGCGAAGTTTTTTGTCGCCAAAAAGTGAGAAGATGACCCCAGCCATTGTCTCCGAAGAGCAGGATTTTCTCATCGTTGATAAACCGGCCGGCTGGCTGGTTCACCCCACCCGACCAGACGGAACTTTTACCCTGATCGACTGGCTTCGCGGTGAGTACCCCGATGAATTCCTTTCCCTGATCAGTCGCCTAGACCGAGAAACCAGTGGGCTCCTACTTGTCGGTCGGGGCAAGGATAACGCCTCCATCTTCGGCAAAATGCAGCAGCGACGTGAAATACAAAAAAGTTACCTTACCCTCGTTCACGGGCGCCCACCCGAATCAGGGGTCATCGATCAGCCTCTCGATCGACTGGGCAAACACCGCCCCAGCCAGATCTATGTTCGCCAAGCAGTCATTGCCGATACCTACCCAGCACAAACCGAGTACAAAACAGTTGGAACTCGTAACCACCCTACAATTGGCGAGATCAGTTTGGTCGAAGCCACTCCAAAAACAGGTCGCCTCCACCAGATCCGAGCCCACTTCGAACATATCGGACACGCAGTGGTTCACGACAAGATCTACGGTCAACCCGATAGAGTATTTTTGAACTATATCGATAAAGACTATGTAATTGATCGAGAAATGGCCAGACATAGCCTACATTCATCAAAAATATCATTTTTTTGGTTAAATTCTCCTATTTTCTGTGAAATCCCGATTCCAGCTGACCTTTTCGCCATATGGGAGGGGTCTGACCCTGTCTCCGTCGCTGTGTCTGCCTCCTCGGGGGTAGCTAGATGAGTCGACCGGTCTACCGCTTGCCACCATTCAAGGTCGATAAGGTCATGCTGGCCACCGCCGAGACGATTGATTGGGGGCTCAAGCTTTTCGGTATCCCACCCCTCTGGAAGGAAACCCAAGGCGAGGGTATAAAAGTTGGCGTCCTTGATACAGGGATCGCCCTTGAGCATCCCGACCTGCAACCCTCTATCCTCGGGGCCCGCGACTTTACCCGCAGTCCTTCCGCAGCCTACGACGCCCAAGGACACGGCACCCACGTATCCGGAATCATCGCCGCCCGTCGCAATGCCCACGGCATTGTCGGGGTTGCACCTGAGTCAAAAATTATCTCAGCCAAGGTTCTCAACGATGAAGGAGTTGGTACCTCCCAAGACATCGTTGCCGGCATCCAGTGGGCAGTTGAAAAGGGAGCCGACATCCTATCGATGAGCCTCGGCAGTCCCGAACCGGACGAAGAGATTCACCAAGCCCTCCTCCTAGCCATCTCCAAAGGAATCTTCGTGATCACCGCCGCTGGCAACGAAGGGCCCGACTTGGACACCGTGGGTTATCCTGCCGGCTTCCCTGAAATGGTGGCCGTCGGTTCGATCGACCGCCGAAAACGGCTCTCCCAATTCTCATCTCGCGGCCGACAAGTCGATGTCGTGGCTCCAGGCGATGAGATCACCTCCTGTTACCCTCCTCGCAGTTACGCCACTCTCAGCGGCACCTCGATGGCTACCCCCTTTATCTCAGGCGTAGTTGCCCTGGCTCTAGCGAAACACCGAAAAATGGGAGGAAAGACGCCCCTCCGCACCCAGCAGGATCTCATTGAACACTTGTGCCGGACCTCGGCCGACGCCGGCCCAGCTGGTTTCGATCCCCTGTACGGATGCGGAATCGTCGATCCAAATAAGTTGATTGAGGGGGTGAAATCTTAATTTTAGGTACTGACGGCCAACTAGGACGCCTGAGGACAGGCGACCGTACCGAATTTTCTCACCCTTGCTGAGCTGGTTGCTGAATCTGAACGCCCTGTAATGGAATCCGCGAAACAATCTTTCCATCATACAAAACATCCAACGAATACTGTCCAGGGCTCGGCAAGCGCAACCCCGCTATATTAAAAATGAAGTTCTGGCTCCAGAAAAACGCCTGCGCTGGCGGTTCTCCCATCGTGAACTCAATCCTAGGACCGCCCTCAGGAAGAATCGCTTTTCCATCCGAATCGATAAACGAAATCTGAATGGTGTGCTTCCCCTCGTCTCCCGTCCGAAAAAGGAGCCTGAGCGCAATCGAGCAGTGCGGATGTACCGCGGGGTACTGCCTCGCACAAATGGTGTCGAAGGAGCCTAAAACACAAAGCTTGCCCTGATAATCACTGGCCGAATCGGCAATCAGAGCCGTGAGGACTTCCATAAGCAAATGATATCGAATCACTCTCCGTTCAGCAAATGGTACGGATGCGCGTCCCGCTCATCCTAGGACGACCCAGAGGGTCGTCCGTACCACCGCTTCCTCTTTAAATTCCTTCTCCCTTCATCCCACTCTTCACCTTAAACTTCACCTATGCCCCCTTTTCTCCTCTTCATCATGGCGGGTGGTTCGGGTGAGCGCTTCTGGCCCCTCAGCCGAAAAGCCAAGCCCAAGCACCTGCTCAAACTGGTCTCCTCAAAAACCCTACTCGAAGAGACCGTTCTTCGGATCAAGCCACTCGCCTCAAAGCCATCTCATCTCCTCATTCTCACCAATCACGAGCAGATCCCTGGCCTTCGCAAAGCGCTGCCCCGTTTTCCCAAAAGCTCTCTCATTCCAGAGCCGGCTAAGCGCGATACCGCCCCTGCGGCTGCCCTAGCCACAGCGCTGGCTCTTCGTAACAATCCCGATTCCATCTTAGCCCTTCTCCCAGCTGATGCCGTGATCGGAAAGGCCCCAATTTTTCGGTCACAGTTAGCCGCTGCTGCGCGTGCAGCCGCCGCTTCCCCATCTTTCATCACTCTTGGCATCAGACCTTCCTTTCCGGCAACCGGGTTTGGTTACCTCCATCTGGGGCAAAAGACCCTGAGGAGCCTGAAGGGCGGACCCTTTCTCCGAGTTCGCCGCTTTGTCGAGAAACCCTCCCTCGCAAAAGCCAAAGCCTACCTGCGCTCTGGCCAGTACGCTTGGAACGCAGGAATCTTCGTCTGGAAGGCCTCTACCTTCCTCGCCGAGGCACGACGCCAACAACCCGCCCTCGCACGTTTTATCGAAAAATTCCCCAAACGAGGTTCCTACTCCTCGTATCTCAAACGAGAGTTTCCCAAGCTTCCAAAAATCTCGGTCGATTACGCCTTAATGGAGGGAGCTCAGTCGGTCCTCGCCCTGAAGGCCTCGTTTCCTTGGGACGATGTGGGATCGTGGAGCGCTCTCCCTTCCCATCTCTCAACCGATAAAAAAGGAAACACCTTCCGCGGCAACGTCCTCACTCTGGATTGCCGAAATACCCTCGCCCTTGCCGAGGGAGGTCGCCCCATCACCCTCCTTGGCACGGAAAACTTGGTAGTCGTCGATACTCCCGATGCCCTCCTAGTCTGCCCTAAAAATCGGGTTCAAGAGGTGAAGAGATTGATGGCCCTCTTACCAAAGGATGTGGTCTAAGCAGGACGACTACTCGACCTAGATCTCCAACGCGGCAGATCCCGACCCACGCCATCGAGATTGAAATAGTGAAGCTCCCCGCCCCGCTACTTACGCCCAACCAACCTCTACCGGATCCGTCCAAGTCGAACCGAGACGGATTGGTAGCGATCACCCGCGAGTTAACCCCGCAACGGCTGCTAGAGGCTTATCCTATGGGAATTTTTCCATGGACTGAAAATCCGGTTACGTGGTGGTCCCCAGATCCCCGCGGGATTCTACCGCTGGATCGCTTCCACGTGCCCTCTCGGCTCGAGCAAACTGTTCGATCCGGCACCTTCTCCTTCACGATCAACCGTGCGTTCAATGAAGTGATACGCGGTTGTGCCCAACCCGGAATCGGGCGGGAGGAGAGCTGGATCGGGCCTGCCTTTCTTAAGGCCTACGGCGAACTCCATCGGATGGGACAAGCCCTATCTTTTGAAGTTTGGAAAAATGGTAAGCTAGCAGGAGGCCTTTACGGGGTGAAGATTGGTGGTTTTTTTGCTGGAGAGTCGATGTTTCACCTTGTACGGGATGCTTCCTCGGTCGCCCTCGTTTTAGCGGTACGACATTTAATCGCAGAGGGGTGTTCCCTATTTGATTTGCAGATGGTGACGTCCCATACGGCAAAGTTTGGAGCCGTTGAAGTTTCCAGAGCCAAGTATTTAAAGTTGCTCCAGCAAGCAGTTCAGTAGGGCAAAACACAAGCGCAGGTCGGAAACAGGTAGAACGCATCACCCTTGATACGCTCATCCCAGGACGACCCGGAGGGTCGTCTGTACCAATCTTTGAGCCTTATGTCTTCCAGCTGGTCGGCATTCGGATCAACAACGGGCTCACTAACAAAACAATCAGTGGCTTGAACCAGACATCGGTTGCGAGATAGATCGGTTTCCCCATCCCGTCGCACATCAGCCCGATACAAGCAATCGATAGGATTGCGCCCTTCCACCTTTCGCCTTTCACATCCGTCCAATAACTGAGAGCAGCGAAAGCGAGGAGGGGCGAAATAAGAACATAACTGTTCGTCTCCGCCCTCGGATTGAAAATCGTCCAAATTAGTGTCGTAGCAACCCATAAACCCCAAGAGCCGTTCATCGATCCCCCTCGCCGATATTTATAAAAAATAAATATGAGCGCAGAGCCAGCTGCCACGGCTCGTGTGAGTGAATTGAAGGGAAGCGGGTTAGGCAACCCTAGCCTTTCCAAAAAACCAAATAAGTCGCTGACCCGCAGATTCTCGGGTGTATAGGAGTGCAATAATTTATTGGTGAATTCGATCCACTGACTCCAAGCGTAAGTCGGGGATGGATGCATCAAGCCAACGACCCCAAGAGCCATCAAACCCACGAGGAGTCGAACTCGTAGAGGTGAAAATACCGCGAAGGCCAAGAGCCATGGGGCGATAGAGATCGGCTTGAGGATTAAAGCAATCGTCAGCAGCGTTGCCGCAAGATTCCATTTTTCCGCCCGAATCGATAAACAGAGTAAAACAAGGATGGCAGACAAGTGCAGGTTGGTTTGCCCGTTACTCAGAGAGGCCAGTGAGGCCGGCACCGCCAGTAGAACCAGCAGGGCAAAAGCCGGATTGAACTTCGACCCCTTGGCAGTTCCAAAGTTACATTTCGACAGCTCCGACAAAGCCAAAGCAAAAAGCCCGAAGCCCAGCAGCCGCCACAGGATCTCCCCAAGAACAAGGGGCTGAACCAGATGGAACGGGGTGAAGAGCAGGGCAAATTGCGGGGCGTAGAGAAACCCGTGGGTTCCACCTGGGTACATCGACTCCCCCGCCCACCAGTGGGAGGCGGCAAAGCGATAGTTGGGCACGACTCCCGTCCGCTCCGGATTGAGAATTAAATAAAGAGAGATCCCTGAAAAAACTATTCCTAGAAGTGCTAGGCCCACCTTTATCCAACGATTGTCCATAGGTGATTCCAAGCGAAGCAGAAGCCGGAAGCAAGAGAGCTTATCGATTCAAGCCCGCAACCCTACCCTAGGGCAAAACCTACGGGCAATCTCAGGACGGAAGAAATTCTACTTTGCTGGTCTGGACATTGTAGACGCCCCCCACCATCAAGATTTTTTTCTCCCGAATCAGACGGCCCAGAATTTGGCTTTTCTCCTGAATATAGTTCATCGTATTGAGGATATTTTTACGTGCCACCTCATCGACAAACGCCTTCTTTTTATCGTCAGCCCAGTTCGCGAAATCCTTCACCTGGCTTGGATCAATGGATCCTTGGATAATGCCAACCAGCTCGTCCAGATGGTCACATCCAGTTGCTTCCGCCGCTGTTTTGCCAGCCACTTTAAGCTCTACCGAGGCCTTCACCGCCCCACACGAAGTGTGTCCCAAAACCATCAGAAGTTTGGCTCCAGCCACCCCACAAGCGAACTCGAGACTTCCGATCATTTTGTCCCTCGCCACATTGCCAGCAATACGCGCGACAAAGGCATCTCCTACCCCTAGATCGAAGATATGCTCCACCGGAGCCCGGCTATCGATACATCCCAATACCGCGGCGATAGGATATTGCCCTGTGGCTGTAGCCTCAGCCTGCTTACGCAGATCCCTATGGAGAGGCTTACCTGCGAGAAAGCGCTCATGCCCCGCCTTGAGCAGCTCAAAAACCTCTGCGGGCTGGAGGGACTGCTGCACCGCACGGCTCGAATAGTCGACAAAGGTGAGATCCTCCTGCAGTTTGTCGTACTTTTTCCTAAACCCAACGAAGGTTACCTCCACCCCGTGTGCTTTGGCGGTGACCTCCTTAAAATCGGTCAGCAGATCGAGTATGTCAGGGTCGATGTAGACAGTGTTGCGGGCATCGATCTGAACACGCCCGCCCCGGGGTATCTCGGTGAGAATCTTTTGTAGGGCGGCCCGATTAAAGAAACTTACCTGTGCGGCTAGCTCTAACCGCAAGACGTCTCCATGAGCGTGCTTTTCCACGACTTGGCGTATGGCCCTTTGAAAGTTGCTCCGAAGAATGAAGAGTAGGCTCACCCCGAGCCCAATTAAAATTCCAGTGAGAAGATTGGAGAGCACGATAGCAATAATCGTCACGACAAACGGAAGAAACTGGTACTTCCCCTCCCCCCACATCTGCTTCATCACCTTCGGGCTAGCTAATTTGTAGCCCGTCACGATGAGAACCGCTGCCAAGCAGCAGAGGGGAATTTGATTGAGCCATTGGGGCAAGAGAGCAACACAAGCCAGCAGAAGGAAGCCGTGAAAAATGGTGGAAACCTTGGTCTGACAGCCGGCATTAACGTTGGCGCCCGAGCGAACGATCACGCTGGTCATGGGCAGGCCGCCCAGAAATCCGCTAAGGAGATTACCCGCTCCTTGGGCCAATAACTCTCGGTTGCCAGGTGTTTTCCTCTGCTGGGGATCGATCTTATCCACCGCCTCGATGGTTAAGAGGGTTTCTAAGCTAGCGATCACCGCCAAGGTTAGTGCGGAGGTGTAGAGGATCGGTTTGGAGAGAATGGAAAAGTCGGGCGTGCTGAGAAGTTGCCTCAAACCGGAGGCTCCCTCTGCGAGAGGCACTTGAACGAGATGAGTGGAACCGATGGCCCAGGGATGACCCATCTTAATCAGCAGCATGTTCCCAGCCGTTCCCAGTAAAACGGCTGCCAGAGGTCCAGGGATAGGTGATTTTTTCAGCCAAGGCACCTCCCCCCAGAGAACGAGCAGACCGAGGGAGAGCAAACCAAGCGCGGTGGCTCCAGGCAGGAGCAGGCGGAAGGCGTCGGCCATCGCGCTGAAGGTATTTTCATCGTTTGGCTCCAAGAAAGCGTCTGCCCCAGCGGGAAGCGCATCATACCCAACCAAATGAGGGAGCTGCTTAAAAATAATAATGATGCCAATTGCAGCCAGCAGACCTTTGACCACGCTCGAGGGAAAAAAGGAGGAGAGAAACCCACCTTTCAATAAACCGAAAATGATCTGGAGAACTCCTGCAAGCATAACGGCAACGAGAAAAGCTTCAAATGACCCTAGCTCGGTAATTTGTGCTGCGACTACCGCGGTTAAGCCAGCCGCTGGCCCAGCTACGCTGGTACTCGAGCCACTGAGAAGGCCAACGATCAGGCCCCCGACAATCCCAGCGATGATTCCGGCAGAAAGCGGCGCATTTGAGGCAAGAGAGATCCCCAAGCAGAGGGGTACAGCCACTAGAAATACGACCAGCCCAGCGGGTATGTCTTTGGCAAGGTTCGACGGCTTAAAAAGTGATAAAGTTGACATCAAAACATTAAATTAGATGCGACTAGTCTCATGTCTAGGGAAAATGAATCACTCAGGGCGGTACGGACGGCTCTCCGAGCCGTCCTAGGACGCCTGGGACAGGCGTCCGTACCATTTGATGAATAAAAACAGAAACCCCCGAATGGCCAATCACTGCCACTCGGGGGTTTCTAAACTAACTGTGTTCTAAATAATCTTTAGAAGCTGTAGACAACTTCCGCACCCGCGTAGTGCGCCGGGCCTGCACTATTTTGAGACTGATTAAAGGCACCAGAAATGTTGGTGCCCCAATCCAAGCGATACTCAGCACGGAGGAGAACGTTATCGATCACGTTGAAACCTGCAGTGATCGTATACTCCCACCAGCTTAAGCCGCCTTGGGTGTTCGTGCCTGTCGAGCTTACTTTGGCAATGTTATTTCCACCAAAGTACTCTCCACGGCTAGCAAGGGAGAACCAGTCGTTAAACTGATACTTCGCGTAGGCCGAAGCACCATACCAGGTGGTATTATTCTTTCCGTTTATATTAGAATTTGTTCCATTCGCACCAGCGGTGTTGCCGAGAACGGTATCGAAGGCAAGGAGGAGCTTATCATTGGCAAACTTAGGAGCCCAGTTGCCCCAAGAGTTATAAATGATGGTCCAGGCACCACCTGCAGCGGAAGTCGATCCAACTTCGACAGGCAAAGCGTTCTGTGTCGTGTTGTTGCCATTGGCTGCGGTCGGGTTTGAACCCGTATTGTTTTCGCTTGCAGTGCTGTATTCGAAGTTATGGCTCCAGTTCGCATTGCCACCAGGGGCGGTCACGTTGAGGGCGGCCAAGAGAGCCACGCCGTCGCTTCCACCTGAGGTGGTCGTGTTGTTATCGCTGTTCGCACCGTTGGCAACACCCAGCTTGCCGTCGAGGTACTCGTCAAACTTGTAAGACGAGAGAACGCCTGTGTACCAGAAGGGAAACTGGTTATAGAGCAAGCCGTAGGTGATGTTCATGTTCGCGGGACGTTCCATTACCTCGTAGCCGAGGATCGATGCGAACTTACCCACTTTGAAGTCCCAGCCGTTGCCGACAGGGGCGCGGAGTTGAACATAAGCCTGTTCGAGGAACAGATAGTTCGAATCTTGTTGAGTATTGTTGTAGCCAGCGCCGGGATTCGCCAAGTACTTGGCGTCTTCACCGATCATGACATCAACCCGGAATCCGGCTTGAGCTTTGTTCTCGGAGGTCATCGCTTTTTCGAGAGCGATTTTCACCGCGTACAGATTAAAATCACCCTGCTGGGCGGAATCGCTTTTCACGCGGCTGTTAACCGTAGAGTTAGCGCCTTGTCCGGTGAAGTTGTAGCTGTAACCGGCATCGACGTATCCGCTGAGCTTGATGCCCTTCTGGGCGGTCTCAACGAAGTTATTTTGAACCATCTTTTTCGTATCTTGAGCGGAAGCTTCCGGAGCGCTGTCCGCGAGGGACAAGCTGGCCAAGGCCGCAAGCACGCCAAGAATCGCTTTGATATTCTTGATCATTTTATTTTCTATCTCCTGTTTGTGTTTGTGTTTGAACTGGAACCAAGCCGTTATTTTGTAAGACTTAGCTCCAATTTCACCAGTTTTTTTATAGAAAGTTAAGAAATCGTCAAGATTCCTTATTCCTTTCGACCTAGTCCAAAAATGGTTTGTGGACTGAGCTGTTAATCAAATAGCACGATCCATGCCAAGTACTGGGAGTATAGTAACTCTTTTGCATGCTCATGACTAATAGGTATTTATGAAAGCAATATGACCTTCTACTGTCCGGGACACCTTTCGGCTTTGGCTGCTTCTAGCCACATAGTCGGTACGGACGGCTCTCCGAGCCGTCCTAGGACGCCTGGGACAGGCGTCCGTACCATTGATTCAAAGTTCACAAATTCAAAACTAAAGTAGTTCGAGACCGATCTAATCTAAAAACAAAAACCCCCGGAACCCATTGCAAATGTGCGAAGCACATCATCCAACTCACCCGGAGGGGTAACCGCAAAGGCCAGGGGCGGGTGTGCGGGGCCCAATTCCCTCGCGTTAGCGAAAATATTTACCAAGCCGGAGGCGTGAATCGAATGGGCCAGGGGCGGGTGTGCGGGGGCCAACTCACTAAAAAAGAAAACCCCCCGGACGAGCAATCACTCTCGTCCGAGGGGTTTCTAAACTAACTGTGCTCTAAATATTCTTTAGAAGCTGTAGACAACTTCCGCACCCGCGTAGTGTGCAGGACCATCAGAGTTGGTCGTCGCGTTTGCGTTGTTGTAGATCGAAGAACCCCAATCCAAGCGGTATTCCGCACGGATGAGGAGGTTATCAATCACGTTGAAACCAGCGGTAAGGGTGTATTCCCAGTTGCTTTCGCCAGTAGCATAACCAGAGCCCGCAGGGGTCGTTGCGGAACCATTATTACCAGTCACAAGAGAATTGTTGCTACCGAGGTATTCACCACGGCTGCAGAGCGAGAACCAGTCATTAAACTGATACTTCGCATACGCACCCGCTCCATACCATGTGGTATTGATGTTGCCGATACCACCACTGGCGCTGCCGGAGGTGTTGCCCAAGAGAGCATTGAAGGCAAAGAGCAACTTGTCATTAGCAAACTTAGGAGCCCAATTTCCCCAAGTGTTATAAATTAATGTGTATGCGGACACATTAACATTTTCTGTTGATCCTGCCGTTGATGTCGTTGACAAACTGGTATTCTGCGTGCTCACCGAAGTGTTGTTATCGTTACCCGAGCTATACTGGAAGTTGTTGCTCCAGTTCGCATTGCCACCAGGGGCGGTCACGTTCAACGCTGCGAGCAACGCCACGCCGTCACCCGCATTCGGGTTGGTGGTCGTGTTGTTATCGCTGTTGGAACCGTTGACCACGCCCAACTTAGCATCGAGGTAATCGTCGAACTTATACGACGAGAGTACACCGGTGTAGTAGAGGGGCATGACATTGAAGAGCAACCCGTAGGTCGTGTTCATGTTGGCAGGACGTTCCATTACTTCGTAGCCGAGGATGGAGACGAACTTTCCAACTTTGAAGTCCCAGCCGTTACCCACAGGGGCGCGGATGGAAACATATGCCTGCTCCAAGAAGAGTGTGTTGGAGTTGTTATTCGTGTTGGTTACTCCACCAGCAGTACGATTAACAAAGTAGGAAGCATCTTCACCGATCATCACGTCAGTCCGGAATCCGGCCTGAGCTTTGTTCTCGGAGGTCAATGCCTTTTCGAGGGCGATCTTGACCGCGTACAAGTTGAAGTCACCACGCTGTGCGGTATCACTACCGAAACGTGCGCCTACGTTCGACTGGTTGCCTTGTCCGGTGAAGTTGTAGCTGTAACCGGCATCGACGTATCCGCTGAGCTTGATGCCCTTCTGGGCGGTCTCAACGAAGTTATTTTGAACCATCTTTTTCGTATCTTGAGCGGATGCTTCCGGGGCGCTGTCCGCGAGGGACAAGCTGGCCACGGCCGCAAGCACGCCAAGAAGTGCTGTAATATTCTTGATCATTTTATTAAGTATCTCCTTTGGTTTTTGTTTGTTTGTTGTATTCACACGACACCGTGATTGTTGGCCAAAGTGCCTTGTGAACCTGTTGAACATATCAAATCCACAGACCCCGTCAACAAATATTTTTTGAACGTTTTAATAACTTATCTGTCTACATCATTTGTATTACGAGTATCTCTATGGGTGTTCGTCAAGAAACGCAGGCCGCCAAAGCCTGCGTTTTTTGTTTTAAAAGCATGTCTGATAATGATTTAAGTCTGAAATATGGTTTTGTAGCCAAGGCCAGTTAGAAAACGGCTAAGCTTGACATTTCGCTTTATATGGCTATTATGGCCATATGATACAAGCTAGCGTTTCTACGATCAAAAATAGTTTGAGCCACTATTTGGAGAAGGTGAAGGCCGGACAAAGCGTTCAAATCACCGATCACCGTAAAGTTGTCGCAGTCCTAGAGCCGGTCGAGTCGGCCCAATGGCCAGAGGAGATCAGGCGAGCAATGAATCTCGGCCAAGCCAAGACGCCTCTCGCCCAGCTGGATGTGGCAGCCTTCGAGCGGTTGCCCAAGGCACAAGGCACAAGTTTAACCGCCGCCATCCTGGAAGAGCGGCAACAAGGCAGGTGAAGTTCTGGGACACCTCCGCCCTTGCCCCGCTTTTGTGGGACGAGCAGGACTCCACCACTCGCTCGAAGGAGTTAAAAAACGATCCCATCCTCCTCGTCTGGTGGGCTACAGCGGTGGAGATTGAATCGGCACTTTTTCGGCGTCTAGCAAAAGGGGAAATTGATGAGCTCAACGAAAGCCACGCCCGAGCCCGCCTTGCCGCACTGGCCCAATCTTGGGTCGAGATTCAGCCGACAGAGTCGGTTCGTGAGATGGCTAGGCGGTTGATCCGTGTCCACGGTTTGCGAACGGCCGACTCTTTTCAGCTCGCGGCAGCGCTGGTGGCGTGCGGCAACCGACCGAAGGAGCAAATATTTTTAAGCGGTGACACGCTTCTAAAAAAAGCGGCCTCGAAGGAGGGATTTTCCTGTCGGTAAGGGCACTTTTACAAACCTGCCACTTCAATCCCGAAGCTGAATTCGCCCACCTTTACCCCTCTCCACTCTAATTTACTCTTTATTCTACCTCGCCAGACCTCTTCCTTCTCCTGCCATTCCAGAAGTATTCTTGGCCCCTCCCCCTCCCCACCCCCTTTTTCTCCCTTAGGAAGTAGAAGAAGGAAGCCCTCCATCGAAAATAGAGAGAAGCTGCCCTCCGATATCTCCGCAAGCAGCGCACTGACCGATGGCACCGCCTTCCTCAAATAGGGCGCCACATCCGCAATCAATTTCTTCCCCTCCTTATCTTCCCCACCCTCCAACAACCCCTCCACCAGCTCT
>Ga0209401_1001943_pt1 | contig 13512 bp, 36 predicted proteins | sample M_140807_MF_Meta_FD_187318 | JGI IMG/M metagenome (GOLD analysis project Ga0209401, IMG submission 187318) | Freshwater microbial communities from Lake Montjoie, Canada to study carbon cycling - M_140807_MF_MetaG (SPAdes) (version 2) | ecosystem: Environmental > Aquatic > Freshwater > Lake...
TTTCTCTTAAATCCCATTGTTCTAAAAGTTCTTCTGGAACATCATCTAACGATTCCAAATCGGTGTATTCGTAATAGTCATCATAACCTTCACAGAATCTACCAATAAAACCCATACCTTCTTCAAGGTAGTGTGCATCGATATCATAGCTGTCGCTAATCGTTTCATACAAAGTAGTTGGCGGAGACCACGGAGAATCAAACCAGAATGATATGGTAGTGCCATCTTCATCTAGTTTCCAATCTTGTGCATCACAGTTCCATTTGCAACCCCAATTTTGGACATTCCATTCATACCAACCTTCATCTTTCAATTCAGTTGGTGTCGGCAGGAAAAAATTGAACCAATCTTTACCATTACCTTCATCAAGGAACTTTTTGAATTCATCAATAGATTCCTTGTCACCTTTAATTTCAATTGTATTACTACACCAATTAGGCATCTTTCTTCCTTTACTTCATATTAGTAATTGATTTCACATTGTCTACTATAACAGAACCCACGACCGATTTGAGGTAATCATCAAACCATTTACCTGTTTTTGTTGTTTTTCGTACAACACAACCATAGAGTCCTGCACCAACTAAATTTTTGATATAAGTTTCTGGATCACCAAGAATCGCTTCAAACGCATCATCGAGCTCTGGCATGCCTTCTTCGTTCTCTTTAAAAAAGGCTAAATGGTAATTATCACCAATTTGATTTCCACCAATTGGAGTACCACCACCATATTCGTCTTTAAAGGTAAAGAATGAAAGATTTAAGCCTTCTTTTTCACATGGCAAGAACCAAAAGCCATCGAATGTTTCTTCACTAGACATAATCTCCCTTTTTAAATATCTTACGATTGTAAACCTTCTTTGAGGTAGCTACTCTCATACGATACTTAGGTGTCCGTAAATCTTTGGCTACAAGGTTTCTAGGCTTAGCTATATCACACAGCCCGGACACCCGCCATTGTATAGATTCTCGCTTCACTTGTCAAGCCTTTTATTGCATCACTTCAAAGGTGGAGAACGGTGTTTGCCGTTCACAAATTAATTCAAATAACACTTCTCGGACTTCATCCAACTCTTCCATTGTCACAGAATCAGGAGGCAATTTACCTTCTAATACCATCTGCATTACTAATTGCCTATCTTCACTCATTTTACATCCTAAAGAAAATACCAAAAACATAAATTGCAAGGAGACCGAAATTCACGGTCATCATTGCTTTATCTTTAATCATATAAGCCCATATCAAAAACAATAGGGCGCCAAGATTCAATAACCAGATATTCAACGGATCCAGCACTAGTGCCGTTGCAAGAGCACCACCGAGGGTGATGCCTGTTGCAACCCATTTAATCTTATTGACTAATAACATATGGTTTGTTCCACTTTCCAACATTAATATGATAATAATATGCCGTGTGGAAATAATCTGTTTGAGCATCCGACTCATCAAAATAATCTGCAACAAGCAATGCTTCTTTGATTTCTTTTAGCGCTTTCAAAGCAGTACCTGAATAGTGGTCATCTAACCAATAAGGATTCACTTGAATACGGTCACCACCAAAGTCAATTGGTCCGGATTTGATATTTACGGAAATACTTGAATGATTATGCACACTCAAGGTTGCCTTCAAACCATATTTTTTCAAAACTGGTTTCATTGCGGTGGCGATTTTCGCCTTCTTTTCCTGATTCATATAAGCCATGATATAATTTCCTTTTTCAATTAACGGTACAAATAACCACCCGCCCACATAGCGCCGTATGTTTTTCCCATTTCACGCAATTTTTCAATATCGGTGAAAAGATTATAACGGACACCCTTTGCAGGTGATTTCCAAGATTTTGCCTTGTAAAGGTCGCCATTCTTTTTATCAACAAACGCATGGACGGATTTTTGATTATTGACACAAACAATTTTCAAATACTTGTTTCCAGGTTCAATAACAAAATCATAATCCAAGGTAGAACCTTTGAGATAATAATTCGATTTAAGAATTGCACACAATTCGGTTGTTAATTCAAGAGCGGTTTTCATTTAGTTCCTTTATCAATTTCTATGATACCATTGTATCACGGAAAGGCAATAATGTCAAGCACTAATCGGTGACTGTTGTTTTTTAGCAACAATCGATTCTAGTGTCTTAACCAAGTCTTCGGTGGATTCCCGATTATCGGCAGCCAGCATAAGCAATTGTTGCATATAGAATCCTGCTAGGTAAGAATAATTGTATTCACCATTTTCTTTTTTTGTCACTTGCTCGAATTCTTTCATTGCTGTATTCAAGCGGTCAAATCTAGCGGAGCGGTCGCCCATCATTTTTGCAAATTTATTCATTGTTTTTTCCTAAGTATCCAAAATGTTTTCCAGAATTTTTGTGGTCTGCCCACCGTTGTCGCATAGATTCACCTTGTGGTGTTTCAGGTGGAAAGATTTTCTTGCCTGCATAGGTTTGCAGGACTTTAATCATTGATTCAAAAACAGGGTTATTATTCATATTAAAAGGTATTCAAGGTTGGTTCAAATTCAGCGATTAGTTCCCGTTCCCTTTGATGAGCGGGTTTTCTGCCACGGACAATCTCGAGCACTTCGTAGCGAAAATCTGCATCCGTATTGGAACGGAGAAATTCGCAAAATGCCCAATTCTTGTTTTCACACTTTGCACGGCTAACATGCTTCTGCCACCGCACTTTGACGGAACGGAGGAATGCTTGACCTTGTGCAACTGTCACACCGATGTAGGAATCACCTGTATCGGTACACTCAACACGGTACAAAACATGATTTCTATCGGAACGCTTTTTTCTATTCATCATGTAGCCATTCTATCACATAGTTACCGATTTGTCAAGCCCCTCTGTTGTTTTTAAGCAACATAGAGGGATTGTGTTGCTTTTATACAACAGGCTGGGGTTCCAGGGTTTCCAGACTTTTTAAGAATATTCTAATTCCATAGGATTAACATCTTCTCCCAAAGCCGCAATGAGCAGACCAGTCTCTACACCCTTTGCAATGAGGCCATTAAGAATATCACTACCATAATTATTCGCACCATAAGAGCCTTTACGGCAGTTATAGACAGAACCACTGGTGCCTTCAAAGTAATAGTATCGGTCATCCTCTGTAACCTTCGTGATTCCACTATTCATTTGCCACGAATCAGAACCGAGATAACCACCGTACCAACAAGCGAATACTCTATAGTGAGATTCATTCTTATTGGTATCAGTAAGTTTCACAATCAACCATTTATCGGGTGTATATTCACTCATAATCTACCTTCATACAAAGATAGGTAATATCTTTAGTTTTCTTCAATAACTTTTGTCTTTCCACAGTACAGGTACTTACCGATGAAAAACGATTTACCACTTGATATTGTAGTTCTACTTCGCCAGTGAAATTGTTCTTACCAATCATTATGGCGACTAACACGATTTCTAAGGCGCCTAAGGGGCTAATCATATTTTCTCCAATTCAAGTTTCAGACGGCGGAGAAAAGAATCTTCTCCATCATCACCAGACACTAACCAATCGATTCGCTGGGCATACACATATGCCTGTCTTAGCAGAACCAAACCCTTTTTAAATTCTGCAATAGTTTCTGGAGTAAAGTGTGAGCCTTTGCGATAACCCCATTCATCCAATTCTTCACTATCATTGTCTAGAATGAGCTGTTCCACTTCATCTGCAATGTTTTGAATTTCCCATTGCTTATAATCAAAATGCCCACCACTCATTCTTTCACTCCAAAATGTTCTTCAATCTCACGCATACAACTCAACACCACTTGTTCTTGTGTGGGTGGTACAAAATGTCTAATTTCATTTGCTCTGCTACAAGCATCTAAACATTCTCTCACAATCAACTCGACAAACTTTTCTGAATAATATTCCATCCATTTGTTCATATCTTGTTCGTAGTAATCGGTATCAAGATTGGTTGTGATGCCAGCCTGTTCAGCAAGTTCTTTTATTCGTTGGTTCATTATTCAACTCCAAAATGTTCTTGTAAATCTCGTCTAATAAACTTCACGGCATTGTCCCATATTTCATTACTACCACCTCGTTCAGCATCGTGTACAATGCCTAAACATTCTCGCACAATCAACTGGGCGAAGTATTCGTGGTCAAAATTCATATAAGCATCACACAAACCAGCCTGTTCAGCAAGTTGTCGAATTCGTTCATTCATAGTTCAACTGCCCATGTCCAAGAAATTAACATAATGGCGCCAATAAAGATCGCCACAGCCAAAAAACCTTTGATGGCCTGCATATTCTGCTGGCTTTGCCATTCGTGTTCGTACCGTTGATTGGCTTGTTTTTCTTTTTGTTTGAGATCACTGTTAATAGTCATAGTTCAACTCCAAAATGTTCTGCGATTTTGTCGCTTGGTAATTCGTATTTTGACAACGACCGATTGCTGACTTTCATACATTCCTGAATAATCAACTCGGCGAACTTTTGCATTTCATTTAATGTAACAGTTCTTTGGAGAGATAAGTCAGGTTCTAGTCCAGAAGTAGCCTCATTCAAAAGTTCTTTAATACGGTCATTCATATACAGTCATCTCCTCAATTTCATAAAAATCAAAATTCTCATTGAAAGTAGAATCTCTTGCTTTCTCTGATTCTATCCAAGCCTCTGCAACCTCATAGGAGAGACACATACGGACATTCATCCATATAGTCATACCGATGTTACCATCATATTGACCAGAGCGCACAATATAAACATTCATAATATTCACCTTATTAAATCGAAACCGCAATTGCTATCAGTATGGCACATAGAAGCAGATAGCGCAATGCTTTCTTTTCTTCGTATGACCATTGTCCGTCTTTTTTCATCATTTTTCCCCGCAAAATTTTTTTTTAGAAACCGAAATATAAAGCGCTCTTTTGGGCAGCACAGAAACGATCCCTTTGCGCCTGTAGACCTCTTGTAGAGGACTCCCCAGCACTGTCCTAGGCGGCTTTTTGGGGCTACAAATATTCGCAATCACCACCGTAGTCTTCATCCGTACCCCAGCCCGCACTCGCAAGGGCACTCGCCGCATCACCGTCCATGCTATCATCATAGTCGGACTCAATGTCCACACCCATGGTCGCAATTGCATCCGTGACCATCTGCACAGGGATATTTAGCGCCTCTGCGATTCTCTCAGGTGTATCACCGTCAATAAATGCTTCCTGTATATCATAAAACAAATTGCTCATCACGCCCATTTCACTTCTCCAGTTTAATTAAAATAACCATACGGCAGACCATTCAGAAAGCAGAAATACTCATGGTCGCCATTGGCATTTTCTGCATCCATCAACCATTCAATAATTTTCTCACGAGGAGCGCCATGATGCATTAGATTAGCAACACGGTCTTCAAATGCAACAATGGCAGCAGCCTCTGCTTCTTTCCGTGCAATATATTCTGCCTCTATGATTTTGGCAAGGATGTCGAATTCTGCCATGAAGTCGGACTCTGACCAAGCAGAGGTATCAATGCCCCTAGGACGGACACCATATGCATCCTTATACATGTCCCAATATTGGCATTGCATTTGCTCAAGCACGGTCATCTCTTCCCAACTAGTCAATACTTCACTCATATTAATTCCTTCAATTAGTTGCCAGTAATTTTTCAACTGGCGCCATCAGGGATTCGATCCCTTCGACTTATCCTAAAGTTTTTACGGAACTAGAAACAACAGCACCGAAAAGCACTAGAGCGCAAAAAACACAAAGCAATATAAACATATCATTTCCTTCTCAATTTAGGGATTCAGTATAACACGGATCGGCAATATTGTCAAGCACACTCTGTTGCGAAAATACGACACCACCGTACAGGGACTGGTATAATAATGCAACTGATTCAACATAAAATTGCATTATTATACCCCTCTTGGTTAAGAGGGTATATTTCACTATCAAGCAGCCATTTTAGTAACGGTCACTTTTGATGGTTTCTTAGCAGCCTTAATTGCAAGGCGACCAACAGGGTTTTTCATCGCCATTAATTTTGCTTCTAATTTTGCAATACGAGCGGCTTTCTTTTCAGCACGGTCATTTGCAGCAGCTGTCTTAGCAATAGCACGGTTCTCTTTTGCAACAGCACGAGCAAGGCGCTGTGTAGCACGCATGTCAGCAATTTCTTTACGGAGAGCGACTACTGATGCCTTAGCAGCAGCGAGGTCTTCTTTTTTAGAAGCAATGGCGAGAGAGGTAAGGGATGGTTTTGACATTTTGAGTCCTTTCAAAAATTTGTCTGTTTTTCAATCTATGGATAGAGTATACTATAAAAGCGGGTAACTGTCAAGCACTATTTGAATACTTGACCAATTTACTAGGGTATTGTTGTTTTTAAGCAACACCGTAGTATTCCGCATCCAAGTCAGCGGCATCTTCAGCATACTGCATAAATTCGTATTGCTTTTGCAATTCTAGTTCCTGCAATTCCTCATAGTCTGCATCCAATGTTTCCTCTGCAATACTCCTGCATAGGGCATTGATTTCTTCAATAGTAGGGGGCATAGAGAATCCTTCTCAATTTTTCAGATACCAGTATAACACAGGAATAGGCAAATGTCAAGCGCTATCTGTTGTTTTTAGGCAACACTAGGGGCTTGACAAAGCGGTAATCGTATGATATAATGGAGGGGTGGTATCGGGGTGGGGTCTACCAGTTTTCTGCCCTATCGTAGCCGTCTAGGGAATCGTAGTCTCTGAGGTCCATTATGTCGGGGATATCAACTGCGAATTCATCAGCGGCTATCTGCGTACCATCACCCGTCTTTTTAGAGTTCGCAATGCCTTCGGGTGTCTGCAAATACTCTCTGGTGTTCTGTCTGTGCAACTCTTTGGTCTCTTCACTCACTGGTCGACCCATAGCAGCGCACGATGCGGAGCAATGTAGTCCTCTCTTACGATGCTTAACACCGCACTTAGGGCAATTCTTTTCCTTATATTGTCCGCTCATCCTGTCGCTTCCACTACTCCGGAAACCCCTGATTTACTACTTCCCCCCACTTTACCCCACTTTGTCATACCTAGTCTCCACCCCTCTGGCACAATCAATTCTTCATTCACCCTTATTACCTTATTCTCTTTACCATTAGTGATATATCTGTTACCCTTTTGTGCTTCACTCATTTTCTTTTGTATTTCTGGTCTCTTTGCGGGATTATTGATGGAGAAATTTCTTTTTAACTCTTCACTATGCTTCTTACCATAGAACGGATTCTTATCACCTGTTCTATTACTAGCATATTCTGATAATATTTTCTTTGTTTTTTCTGTATGTTTTTTACCCGTGGAAAGTATTCTTTTTAAATTTTTCGTATCTTCTGACGGAACATGACCACTCATACCCTCACCGCCATCTGTTAGGTTTCTGAGTATTCCTGTGTTATTATCTTTTCTGCCATAAAATAGGATAAAATCTCTCTCATTAGAAAACGCTTGTTCTTCTGTAAGGTTTTGTAATATTATTAAAATTTTATTCTCAGGTGGTGGTTTTATCACTCTAGATTTTTTATATGCTCTATTACCCTTGCCCTTACCGATATAATATGGTGTGCCGTCTTCTCTCAGATATGCATAAACATAATACTCTTCGGTCATATGGACTTTTGTAATAGGTCTTTATTTGCAATATGCCACCCTAAAGTCCAATTTATCATAGATCCTTTTTCTAAATTACACTCATTACATAGGAGTTGAAGGTTATTCATATCATCAATTAATGCGGGATAATGTCTTATTGGTTTTATATGGTCTACTCTTAGATTATTCTCTGACCCGCATACTGGGCACATATGAACAAAGGTCTTATATACTTGCTCTTTTATTAATTTCCATTTCTTTGAATTATAGAATCGGTGTAATCTCTCTTCAAATTCTTTATTGGAATAATCATTGCTTATTATAGTAGGTTGGCTAAGTTTTTTTTGTTTCTTCACTAAATGAGCTTTCATGTTTTTGGGTGTAGTTATTTCACCACCCCTTGCCAGAAACTCTTCAACTGTTTCGGTTTTCATACATTATTGCACTATGGACTTCAACACTTCTTCTGCTTTCTCTTTATCGTGCAGCTTCTTAGCAATCTCACGGACTCTTCTTACTTCTGCCATACCCTCATCTATGGTCTTAGGTGCCTTATACTTGGGCATCTCACAGGCATAATATTGGACATTAGAATAGTCTCTTAAATCCTTACGGAATTGTTGATAGTTCTTTCTTAATAGAAAGAAAAATGTTCTAATAGTTATACACGGTTTACAGGTTGTTTTCATTCTACTACCACCTTTATGTTATATTCTCTCTCTATATCCTCTATAGACTTCGGTTGCCACTCTATGGTCTTTATATTATAGAATCGGTCATCAGTCGGTTCTATATGGGTGAACCAATTGTCGTTGGTCTTATCTTGTCCTGCATGGATTATCATAGATTATCCTTCTCCTCATCTACAGTCGGTACAGTCATCCATTCGGTCCATTGATAGTTCGGATACGGTCCGTCATGGTCTTTATATACTCTATACTGTAAGGTCATGGACTTGTGAGATGATGATATTCTCTCAGCAACCCATCTTAGTTCTACATTATTCATATGATTCTTTCTTTAATGTTGGATTCTCTATTCTATAGAAAAACCCTTGCCATCTCTTTACTATATGATATCCCTCAAAGGATATATCACCGGTTTCTATTGTGGTTCTATACCTCTGTGCAGGTGTATAGGTCATAAAATACTTGCCATTTACTCTAAAGAATAGATAACCCCTTAGCATTGCTTCTAGCGTTTTATTCATTCTCTATGCTCCAAACCCATATTATATGCGGACTTTAACCACTCTTCCATTCTTTGTACATCCATGCCATTGTCCCATTCTTCTAGGAATCGCTCAAATCTGGTGCCATAATTCTCTATCTCATTCATCCACTCTTCATATGTCATAGTAAACCCTTACAATATTTGTACAATCTTACATAATACTCAAACTCTTTGGGACAATGCTCGGGATTAGGTAATCTATCACCATACATCTCCAAAAATTCTTTTATCTGCTCTTCAACTGACATTCGGTTCTTTTATAATGATAGGCACCGCAGGTTTCTGTAGTGCATCATTGATTGCTTCGTTTAGACTCTTGGTCTTTCTCTTATACTGACCATTATTCTGATAGGTCTTCGGGTCCATCCATTCTGGCAATGGTTCGATATCATCTGGTTCACCCCAAAAATTCTTGTTCATTAGTAATATTCTCCGCTTAATTGTGCTAGTAAATATTTCTTAACTCTGTCTTTATCTCTGTCCCACATCTCAATCGGTGATGTATGACCAAATGCCCTATTCGGTGATGCCCACCATTTTTTTACTAATTCATCTGACCCTAGGAGTGCATAAAGTATTCTATTGTATTTGTCTGGACGGACCATGGTTTCATCTCACTTTCATCTATAGTGTAGCACAATGCGCCTTCCCACAAGGGATTATTATACCATACTGTCTCGGGCAATGTCAATAGGTCTCGCACGGATAGTATGCAATATTGCCCGTTAAAACAATCTAAGCATACAATATAATACTCATAATCAGACAACTTAGGATTTATCTTTGACCGCTTGATATCTATCTTACCGCCCTTGAATCCTGCCTGTACTTCAACAAAAATCTTTCTGTCATGGTCAACAAAATCGGGATCACTCTTCTTGGCAAACAACTGCGGATTATTCAAGTCATCTGCACCATTTTGATGCAATACACAATCCAACTGCTCTTCAATGAATGGTTTGAAAATAACAGCAGCAATATAGCCTTGCATCCAACTAAAGTATACTGACTCTAGACCACGGCCGTGATTGCTTAACTGCATCAGTAAGTCGTTGTTCCGTATAGTAAAATAAGCATCATTTACTATGGTTTCAACGGCTTGTGTCTCTATCGGAATGGTGGATTGTATTTTACTGAATATATCAATCAGACGGGCATTGTACAACTGTACCAGTTCCCAATTGACCAGTTTAATGTCCTTTGCGGACATATAATCCTTTGTTGCACTAGCGTTAGAAAACCCTAGTGCCTTTCGATAGTCTCGCATTAATGATATTCTTTGTATACCAGATATTGCGGTGTCGGATACTTCTCTTTTAGTTCTTCGTATAGTCGCTTTGCTTCTTTTGCATCAAAGACCATCTTCTGAAATACTGTCTTATAACCTTCCATGACGGAAAGGTAATAGTTCTTGTTTTTCTGTGCCATTATTTAATCTCCCACTTTAGTCCCAATAATTTATATAGCCATCTGCGAATCAGAGGTGGTTTAGTATTCGATTTGATAACTGTTGTATCAACATCTAATTGTAGTCTTGATGCCGTGATAATCGTTGCACCAGTGCCGACATTACTAATTGTAATCGGAGAAGTGTTAAAATCAACTGGATAAGTCAACTGTGGTTTTTTACAGTCGGTGTAATCTAGGTCGAGGGGGATTTGCTCTGTGAGCGGCCAAAAATAATCAATCGACAACTGTTGCATCAATGCACCTGTGTGGTGATATCTGGATTCTTTGGCCGTAAATCAGGTACATTACCAAGCAATTTTCTAAAGTCATCACCCGAACCTGTAAAGTCATTCGTCAATACTAATCTTGCCAATATCACCGCTGTCATACTTAGCGGGTCTATTTGATATCTTTTTATCAAATCGGCAATAATATCATCCACTTCAAACGATAGTTTTGCTAAATTATCATCACTAGGCATAATTCACTCCTGTTCAATATTGTCATAGTATAACATAATTACATAATCAAAAGAGGCAATAGTGGAAAAAGAAAAACCCCACTCTAGGTGGGGTTAGGGGTGTTTTAATATCAGAGAGGCATCTTGTTGTATCATATAATTGATATAATCACATGCCAAATCCTCATCGTTAAAGTACCGAATTACTGTCTGTCCTGTATGGGTTGAGGTAAACAACACCATAACAAAACATTTGTATATCGAAAACTTAATCATCCAGTCATTCCGTAGCACTGGATCCCAAGATTTGGTGTGAGTAATCACATCATACTTGAAAAATTTTCTATACTGAACCGATTGCGTTTCTTTATTCATACTATTATGTATGTAAAGAGAAACCTCTGGTTATTGCACTTTAGAATACTTACTTTTGCGATATTCTTGTGTAACTTCAGCCAATACAATAAAAAACTTTGCGATTGATTTTAACATATTAGGCCTTTGCTGATTTAGCAAACTTCTCAAATGTTGCCAATGCTTGGTCTGATAGTGCTTTGTTGGTTTGAAACGCTTGCTTAACGAATGCTGTTTGTGTATCAACAAAAGCGTTAAGTGGTTTTTGAATTTCTTTGTCGGTTACAAATGTATTAACAAAGTATTTTTTTGCACCTTGAACGGTGTCGATGAATGTATCTACTGCGAACATGTTTATCTCCTAAGACGATTTAAATGGTATGAGCCTCAGTTAAGCGCCCATACTATTATATATGTTGCATTGCAACAAAAACCTAGTGTTTCTACTAGTATACCTGGTCTATTTCAGCTTATGAAATTTTATCTTCATATTGCATCTTTGCCATGATGTAGTCTTTTACTAATGATGACCGCACAATATCGTCAGCGGTAAATTCAATGCGAGTAAATGCCTTCATATGCATAGCGATATCAAAGAATTTCAATATGCCAGACATGTCGTTTTTCTTTTTGTTGAGGTCGGTTTGCCTGTAGTCACCACACCATAGAATCTTTGAACGATAACCAACCCGTGTCATAACGGTATCGATTTCTTCAAAGGTCATATTTTGCATTTCATCCACAATAATAATGGCATCATCAAATGACATACCTCGAATGAATGATGTACTAATGAATTCTATGTGGTGTTGTTCTTCTAATCTATCCCATGCATCTCGGCGCCCAAACAATGTCTCACAGATTTGACGATATGGTTGTTGATAGATTTCCATCTTTTCGTTTACATCACCAGGCAAGTGACCTATCTCACGGCTTTGCACCGCTGAACGAACAACAATGATTTTGTTGAATGGATTTGCTTTGTCTAATACTTCTTCGATTGCTTTATACAATGCACAGAATGTTTTACCTGTGCCTGCAACACCGTGCAATGCTACAAAATAATCACCTCTTTTGTATGCATCAAAGAATAATTTTTGATTGTCTGTTAATGGTTGAAATGTTTTAAGGTCATCAATTCTAATTCGTAATTGATTGGTTTTGTTCGCTATTGTTATTACTTCGTTGTTTGCTGATTGTTTGCGAGCCATTAATTTTTCCTATTACATGAGATTTGTGGATTTTACAGGTCACCCATGCGTTATAATATGAATCACTCAAAAGAGCGTGACGATTGAATATTTCAAAAGTCTCCATATAACTACACTCGGACCGAGATTTACATAAATGTAGAATTTCTCTTGTGTATTGCTCCTCTCCGTTCTTTGTTACTTCTGCCTGTAATTCAGTATTGGATCCCCAATAGGTTTCCCAATCAGAGGTCTTTCTGATTTTCTTTTTCTTGCCTTTAATTTGCCGTGTACCCGCCTTGGTGAAGAATTTCTTACCAATGTATTTTCGACCGGTTGGGTTGTGCGTAATGAGATAGACAAAGCCAAAGTATCCTTCGGCATCATCAAGTTTGAATTCTTCTGCTGTATTATGATAAAACCACACTAATCATCATCCTCTTCGTCCACATATTCATCAGGAGATTCAGCATCTCCCTCAAGTATATATGCGGAACAGAAGGGACAATAGATTGGATCGTCATCACACTCACTCACATCGTATTTGATTGTGAAGGATGAATTACACTCTTCACAACTATGAGCCAATGTAGCCATTATTTACATTTTGCTTTCTTAGCGTTAAGGGCAGCACCGAAGTCAGCAGGTTTCATTGGAAACTTTTCTGTATTCACTCGGCCTGCAGGTAGATTGATTGTAATGCCTGCATATTTCTCAACTTCAGCAACTGTAGTCTGCACAACGGATGGGTCTGAACCTAAACCATCTTTGTGTGGAAACAAAAATGCATAGTGTTCGCCTGTTACTGTATCGATTACAACTTTATAAAACGCTCTTGGTACAAGCACTTGATTCTTACCGATTGTTGGGTCACCATACTGATAAATTGGACCGACAATCACTTGTAATGGATGACCATGTTGCCATGCCCAAATACGAACATTAGTTTCTAAATTCTTCCAAATGCCTCTGTTTAGATTAGGCAATTGTGGCATCATGTTAGACATTAAAAATGATTCTAATTCTACATACTCACCATATGATAGGTCGCCATCAGGAATGTTATGACCCTTGTCATATCCTGTACCTGCATAGTCATCAGGTGTTGCTCTCTTATCTTTTGGTAATGATTGGTCAGCAGTAAATGCATTTGTTCTTGGCCAACATCCCAAAGCATTTTCTGGTTTTAAAACATAGACACCAAATACTGGAATCTTTGCTAC
>Ga0209401_1001947_pt1 | contig 13499 bp, 12 predicted proteins | sample M_140807_MF_Meta_FD_187318 | JGI IMG/M metagenome (GOLD analysis project Ga0209401, IMG submission 187318) | Freshwater microbial communities from Lake Montjoie, Canada to study carbon cycling - M_140807_MF_MetaG (SPAdes) (version 2) | ecosystem: Environmental > Aquatic > Freshwater > Lake...
ACATGCTTGTTGCCCCAAGCATAGATATAAGGGGGACTTGTTGGATCAGGCCTCCATGTCATGTCAAATTTAGTTTTATCTATACTATAATTTTCAATCCACGTATCACTTACTACTAACTTAACATCTTGTGACATGTGTTTGATTTGCGTAGCGCCTGGCACAATATATTCAACAGTGGGTTTTAATTCACTACTATAGAATTTATTTCCCCATTGATAGATATATGGTTCTTCTGTTGCATCAGGGTGCCAACTGTAATCAAAGTCAATAACTTCTTCATGTGTTACCCAGTTTTCAGTTGTGGGTAATGCCTTAGCCTTAACTGTGTCAATATATTTGATGGGTGAATGTTCGTCACACCCTACAGCAGTAAATATAGGTCCACCTGTTTTTTGATGTTGTGTACCAAATTGATAAATCATTGGCTCATCTTGTATGTCAGGATGCCAACTAAAATCAAAGTCTTCTGTTGAACAACCAGCGGGCAACGTCCAATGCGTCATATCAACTTTAGCCGTAGCAGTTTGTACGCTAACATACTTTACCTCTGTTGCACCCTCTACTACAAATTTAGGCCCACCAGCACGTTGCCACTGACTAGGAAACTGATAGATATATGGCTGTTCTGTCATATCAGGATGCCAACTAAAGTCAAACTTAGTTCTATCAATATTCATAGGAATTCTCCAATTCAAAAATTGATAGCAAACTACTGTTGCTTTAATAGTGTCTACGTATTTTAACTCTGTTGCACCTTCAATATAGTATTGCGGGCCATCTGTTTTTTGCCATTGAGTACCAAACTGATATACATAGGGAGGATCATTTGGGTTAGGTTCCCAACTATAATCAAAGCTACCCTCTGATACATGTACAGGCACACGCCAGTTATCTAGGCATGGCATACGTTTGGCACGTTGTTCCATATACTTAATTTCTGTTGCGCCCGCTACAACATATCTAACACTAACTTTGTCTTCAGGTTTATTCCACTGATTGCCCCATTCATATATGTAGGGTGGGCTAGTTGGATCTGGTACCCAACTAAAATCAAATGATTTTTTGTCAATATCTTCTAAGATTTCAAAATCATATGGTCTACGCACTAACTCTGGGGTAAAATCATTTATATATTTTTTTTCAGTTGCACCTTCAACATGATATTCAATTGTGGGCATAACAGTACCTGGATATTGACTATTACCAAATACATAGATATAGGGAGGGTCAGTTGGATCGGGTCTCCAACTAAAATCAAACTTAACAGTATCATGTAATATTTTGAATAATCTAGGACTCTGTGCTAAGATAGCTATCTTATCGATTACATATTTTTTATTGATAGCACCAGGTACATGATATTCTACTGTAGGCATTATAGCGCCACTATGCCATTGGTTACCAAATACATAGATATAGGGAGGGTCAGTTGGATCGGGATGCCATTTAAAATCAAACTTATCTTTTTCTATTTCTTCAAGTATTTTCCAATTTTTACTTATTTCAATTTGTTTAAATTTTATAGGATCTACATCGCCCCTGTATATCATTACATAGTCACTACGATTAGGACATAACCATGTGCCACTGTCTTTTTGATATTGACTAGGCCAAACATTGATATGGTCTATTGCCCATACATCTTCGTCGGGTAATAAATCAAAATCAAAATCCCAATCAAATCCTCGATAATCACAAAACTCATTGATTATCCAAAAATGTTCGGTAGTGGCTTTGTTTAATGCATCTTCAAATGAAGATACATATTTTTCTCTGGGATGGGCATTTGGCTTTTCGCCATAGTAGAATACATCTCTTAACATTCAATTACTTATTCTAGATGTCAATGTCAAAATATTTTGTTTGGGTGGTATTTAGAGATATTTCATTTAAATAATAATTTGCCAATTCATCAGCAATTTTAATGTTAGTGCTTATAGGGAAATGATTTGGATATTCAGGACCAGTTGGTACTAATGCGTAATCATCAATATTATTGTTAATTCCTGCATCTCTTGCTCTTATATGTAAATTATTGCTTAGTTTAAAACCATTAAGATTATGTGATAATCTTTCAGACGGTTGAAAACAAAACAGATGGACAACCGGTTTTCCTTTAAGGATGGTGTTTAACTCGGAATACCAACGTTTCATTGCCCAATCATGTATATCTTGTTCGTATAGATACTTGTCATACATTTCTACTATTTCTTTGTTGTTTGGTGGAGGTGGGTAAGCATCATACCTAACTCCTATCAGTGACCTAGAATAATCTTTACTTATTAATCTGTCGGGGTTAGTGTGACAGAAAATAAATAAATCAGTATAATCATAATTGTCGTTATCTTTAAGGTAATCAATAAGATTTAATCTAACATTCCAAAATCCCCTACCCGGAAAGCCCGCACCTGTTAAAATTAAATTAAGTTTATCAGCAAGCATGGCTGGCCATCCTATAGCCGGCCCATATGGTCCATAACGGTCAAAACAAAAGCTGTCACCACCTATGTAAATATTATTTTTCATATTATATCTAAATCAAAATATTTTGTTTGCATTGGGTTTGGTAGTACCTCATTTAGACAATAGTCCGCTAATGCATTTCCAAATTTAATATTGTAATCTGTGGTAAAATGATTTACTACTTTAGGATAGTTTTCCACTAGCGGATCCAAACTACCCACGTTGGAATTCCGTGTATGAGTAAATAAACTACTTTCTAGTTTGTATCCGTTAAGTTGTTCAGATAATTGCTTAGTTGGATGTTCTATGAAAAAATGAATAACAGGTTTTTGTTTAAGAATTTCATTTAATTCTAAAAACCATTGACTCATTGCCCAATCATGTACATCTTGGTCATATAAATATGTGTTATATATTTTTATAATTTCTCTATTGTTTGGTGGTATTTGACTATTTAGGTCAAATGCCTTATGAATTCCCCCCGCGTATGTAGAACTTAGCATCCTACTAGGTTCAGTATGACAAAAGACAAACAAATCTGCGTCATACCCTTTATCTAGATATTCCATAAGATGCAATCTAGTTCTCCAAAAACCTCTCCCGGCAAATCCTATACCTTCTAATGTTGCGTTAAGTCTATCTGCGAAAACATATGGCCAAGTTGAGGGACCTCTAGCATAGCAATAACTGTCTCCACCTATATAGACATGCATTAACTTATAACCTTTACATTATACAATTTTTCAAATCTATCAGCATCACTACGGTCATTAACCATTGGCTCGCCTCGTATGTTTAGACTAGTGTTTAATAGCATAGGGCAGCCTGTTAGTACATACCATTTTTCCAAAAGTTCTCGAATTCCTGATCCGTCTTTGGGAACAGTTTGTATACGACTAGTGCCGTCATGATGAACGATAGCAGGAAATAAGTCAGGATACCTACAAGTACCGACGACTTGCATATACCTACTGTTATTCCAATTATTAGGCATATCAAAGTAAGTATGAACATACTCCTCCAAAATGACAGGAGCAAAGGGTCTAAATTTTTGTCTGCGTTTGATTTCATTTACTGTATCCTTAATTTCATTGCCTCTAGGGTCTGCTAATAAACTACGATTGCCTAATGCTCTAGGGCCAAACTCAGCACGACCACTAGCTACTCCCACAATTTTATCAAACAATAAGCTATCAAGCAACTTATTGCAAGGATAATTGCCGGGAATATTTTTCCCAAGAAAAGCATTATTCCAATGAACACGTTTATTGTAGCCCAAAGAGGCAGCACCCAAACTGTTGCCAGCATCGCCAGGATTAGGCATAATCCAAATGTGTTCATAATATTTTCCTAAATTTCTATTAGCAACACAATTAAGTGCTACTCCTCCACCGTATACCAAGTTCTTACTACTACCTAAACTTTTTGCTTTACTAATAACATTCATAATCAATTGTTCAGCAATTAATTGGGCACTGGTAGCAATACTCATTTCATCAGCTCCTGCTAAGAAATTGTCAGACACACCTATTTGTAAGTTATCTTTGAAAGTAATATCTTTAAAAGATTCAACCAATGTATTAGACATTTCTTTTAATGGCTTTGTATCACCATATGCAGCCATACCCATTAGTATGTATTCTTCGTCCAGTGGTCTTAGTCCCACTCGTTGTGTCATTGCACTATAGAACAGTCCTATGCTATCAGGGTATCGTTGACCCCATAGCTTTTTATATGTTGCTATACCATTTTTATATCTTGCATCCCAAATGCTAATAGTATCAAACTCACCAATAGCATCAATTACAACTACAGTAGCATCATCATATCCACTGGTTTGAAATCCACCAGCGGCGTGACACAAATGATGACCATGCGTGTGAATCTTTTTATTACCTAACAACTTCATATTTTCTTTGCCAATAATATTACTAGCAAATAAACTACTTAATTTTGGTTTTTCACCACTACGCAATTGTCGTAAAAATTTTATTGGTGGACGTTCATAATAGTGTAATTCATATTCACCATCAACATATGACATAGCATCAAGAATTAATCCACTACATAAATCTTTATCATTTTTAATTTTACTATAGCGTTCACTATGACCCGCAAATAGTAAATCACCATTGTCATCTACAACAGTAATTGCGCCATCATGAAATCCGCAACTAATACCTACATAGTACATTTTATATATTCCTTAATCTCATTCATCCACTTCAAATGATGTTTGGGGCCTGGGTGACATTTATCTCTTGCTAAATCGTTAATTGCAAATTCCATTGACAATGATTGCCAAACAGGTAATATTTTAATATGTGATAAATCTAATTCACATAAAAAATTATAAGTTAACAAGTCCCATGAACTAATGTAAACTCTAACGTTTCTTAGTTTTGCTATATGCTCTAATAAGTAAACTTGATTTTTGCAAATCTTTTTAGTTTCCTCCTCTGGCATACTACGATGTACATAGTCTTCGTTTATACCAAAAGATTCATTTAATGCTGATTTAAATGTGGGCGTTGTGTTAAGATAGTATATTTTTCCCTTATCGTCTGGATTTTCTTTTGCAAGTTGAAATCTATTAAGACTAGGAAATAAAAAAATAGCATTAGATATTTTTATATGCTTTGATAAAATCAAAAAACTATCTACACATGATTCTATAGACCTAGCAGGTAAACCAAAGTTAAATGAATTACAGTTTAACTCTTTAGCTAATAAATTATGCCAAAGCATATGTTCTGCTAATCCTGTACCAAATGTAAAACTACAGCCAAATGCCGCTATATCAATCTCGTTGGGTATTACAGAATCACCACGAAATCCATAGTCATTTATTCTATAATTAAATTGTTCATAGAGCCATTCTTCAGCATGTTTGATATCATCGTTTCCCCAATATTCATCAACATAAGCAACGTGTCCAGGTGTGGTTGTGCTGAAATACTTAATGTCTTCAATTGTTTTTGAATCCAATAAATTTAATTTGGGGAAAGGTGTAGTCATTTGTAAATAAAAGGATCACGCTTTTTTAATTCTTTGATTCGTTTACGATAACGCATTTCCATTTTAATTTTGTAAAATATATTTTTTATCCAACTAAACATTTTTATTCTCCTTGTTAATAGTGTCAACCATTTCTACAATCTCTGGATAGAGTTTTTTCCAATCCAAATTTCTTCTAGTATCAATATCGTTTAAAAATCCAACTAAGTTATTTACACTAGCAACATTTATAGGGGCACTTAACATTTGTTTTTTGATTCCATTTAATGAATCAATTTCTTTTTGATAATGCTGTTCCCCGTATTTGTATAATACATCTAATGCTTTATCAATATAAGGTGCTAAATGCTTTCCAAAATTATATACCATAAAGCAGTCAGGGCGTACTACTGTATTCCAATTCATCCTAAGGCTAGGTTTTTTAATTGACCAATCACCACAAACTTTATCAATCAGTTGATAGAATGTAGGGAGAGTTACGGGAGTTAGTGTAGCATGAATTTGCATAGTAACTCCTGAGCTAGCTAATACAGTATTGATGTTGGCTTCACAATTTTCCAACTCAAGACCATAACGTGCATATTCAAGTTCTGGCCCCCAACAGTCTATACTAGCAGTAATTTCAAATTGCTTTAATTTACCCATGTCTACTAATCGTTGAACCCTTGCAATTTTTTCTTTAAATTTCACATTGTCATGCTTTAAGTTTGAAAACACACGCCAAATCAGATTTGGATTGTCATGCGTTTCAAAGAATTCTAAATGCTGTTCAAACTCTTTTTGATACATAGGTTCACCACCTAATGTATTCAATATAACTAAACTTGTTGAGTTTTCATGCATCCATTCCCAAAACAGTCTAACATATTCATCATAGTTTTCTCTGTCATCGGCCCTAAAGTTACTGTAATCGTCATTGAATTGACTCTTACCGTATTTTCTAACCTCTTGCTCAATTTGACTGCTGAAGCCAGGACTGCAATAAACACACGCTTGATTGCATACATTACTAAAATATACTTCTACGAATGTAGGAGACACATTTATTTCTTTTGGATTCATTTCTAATTCAGGGGGCAACAACTCTATACTATCATTGGCAAATCCAGTTCTATCACTCACCCCACCTGATTGTTCTAAATTTCTGCAATATTCGCATCCATTACCGGGCCAAATGCCATCTAACATTTTCTTTCTGTCACCCAATTTACCAGGATGATTGTGAAAATCTTTTAATGTTTCTGAGTTTATTTTCCAATGAAAACCGCGATGGCAACTTGCAGTAGTGCCTCTGTTTAGGAAAAGTGTGCTCCACGCCCATTTATACATGCATGCGGCGTCGTTTACTATCGGGAAAGTTTTGTTGTTCATTGTATATTTAAGGTTCTCTTGACGGTTGGTAATAATTCTTCTTCAAAAAACATTGCATGTCCCAATTCATTAACATGGTTATCAATAAAATGATACTTGCTAAAGTTAAGTTCAAAATCCATAGTTTTTGAAAAATCATATCTGCATACGTGTATATATCGTAAATGATTTATAGACATTAGCGACTTATACGATTCATATTCGAATACCGAATGATTTAATATTGTTTCGGGTGTACACCATAAAAATTTAATATTTTTACTAGTTACTACAGTGTGTGCAGCCAATGTAGCCATAATACTTTGGTATTGCAAAATTTCATCAGACATTAGATATTTTATATATCCCTGTTTAGCATCTGCATAGTATTTAGGTTGTGCGGTATTTAACTCTGCTTCATTATCAAACCAAGTAGGACTCCATGGATTAATAATATCAGGATTACCACAACTTGCTATAGACACTCGGTTAAAAAATGTTGCATTAAATAAAACTAATGCAATATCATCATGGGTATTTACATAATCAACTGTATCTTTAAAGATACCAAATTGACTGTTGCCTGGACTAGCAATATTAACTACATTATAATTTGGTAAGTTTTTCTGTAATAGTGATGCCCAGCAATATTGGCTAGCAGGGTACAATGGATATGAGAAGTAAGAACCAATATGGGATTTTTTCTCTTTGTCATAATAATATATTCTATCTTTACAACCCTGTCCATATGTGTAGCTGTCGCCAACCACTAATATAGTACTCATTATAAAAACCCCTTATTAGATAAAAAAGGTAATACTACTTTTTCTAAATAAATTTCATGACCTAAATTATTACAATGTAAGTCTGGCATATAACAGGTACGATTAAAAGTATCATCATTATTTCCAGAAAAATCGTATTCAAAGATATAAGGGAATTTTAAATTAAAAAATTTATCTAAAAGTTTTCCCATAAGCCTTACATTCTTGGGAAGAGAGTACGCAAATTTTGTATCGTATAAATTACAAATACTGTATATACCCATAAATGAGGTTAAGAATTGATTATACATTACTGCATCACTATACAAGTATTTTACATACATTTGTTTTGCGTTAATATATTCCGGTTCATTAGTAACCATTTCCATGGGAGATGCGGGACCTATAGCCCATGATACATAGCTATCAGGATCGCATGGATGTGCTATTTCTGTTCTGTCTATAAAAGTACCATTTAATAAAATTAAATCATCTGAATTTAGATTAATTCGTTGACTTAGATTTATTAAATCTCTAGCCATACCTAAAAAACAGTGGCCGGGTTTAGATAAATTCATTACTTCAATATTTGGAAATTGCTTTTTAATTAAAGAACCCCAGCAATAGTCACTTGGCTTAGTTTCAAAATCAGGTGACATTTTTCCACCAACATGTTGTTTAGTTACAGGGTCATAATAATGCACCTTGTCGGAGCATCCATGTCCAAACGTAAAACTATCACCTAATAAAATAATTCTTTTTACCATAATTAACTTTTAATTTTGTCAGGGTCATCTGTATATCTAGCAGTAATGGCTTTGTTCTCTTTGTTTAGGTCATTATGTTTAAATAAATCTATGATATTTCTGTCTGTACTATTAAAAGACTGCGATACAATCTGTGAGAATACCAAATTTAATTCTTTAGATAAATGGCACCAACGGTTATCAACTTGACCCATAGTAGGTAACTCTTTTTTACTAACTGAAATTAAATTGTACAAACAGTCGCCTGTTCTATCTTCTAAATTAGTAGAATAGTGTTTTTCTTTGCGGTCTTCAAATGTTAATACATTTACTAATTTAATTTTTTTGCTTCTGCATATATTGTTTACATCATTGAATATTTTTTGACGTACCCAAACATCAAACGCAGGGTTAACGTTAATGATTCGACCGGTAAGAATTCTTACTATTTCTAATTCTTGTTCAATAGACAATCCTTTTTGTCTTCTGTATGCATATAATTCATCAGGGGTATTTAAAAAATGTAATCCCTCTAGACCCTCAGGCAAATGATGCATACGATGCAGTGATGAATACATAAACACAATGTGGTCAAATTGGTCATGATGCGCTAGAAATTGTTCAAAAGAATACCAAGATGATGAACCTGTTTTACCATACGTAGTGATTTTATTACCACCATCTTCAATAGCTTGAATCCATGACTCATCTTCCTTAAAGGGACTATCTGGATTGTAGGTAGTTCTATCAGCAAAGCTATCACCAAACACACCTATTCTCATATTACATCCTTTTCTTCTGTGTTACGTATTCCTCAACCAATTTGGTGATATCCTGAATCTTCGCTGAATCCTTGGTTACATCCAATTTGTTAACATATAAATTATCCATAGCTGATTTTGTTCCGCATGTTTCTAAGCAAAACAATAATTTACCATTTTCAATTGTGTCTTTCTTCCATCCATCTAAGAAGAATTTCTGAAAGTGAGGGCCTTCTATTACCTCTACCATAGTATATTGTTTTAAATCAAATTTGTCAAGCCCATACTCGGTAACCATAGTGTTGAACTGATAACGTGAGTATGATGTGTGGAACTGTCCAAACACCCCTCCCAAGAAACAACAAGGTAACATATAACCATTGGCTGAAATATATACTTCACCAAAGTCTTTATTCTCAACCGACTTACATACTATATTATCATTTTCTAAACTTCTACCAAATTCATTTATAATCGGTATTGTTTTATGTTTCATGTTTTTAAGTGACTCTTTACTAAAGTCTATAACATGTCCTACTGTAGGGGTTTCTGTTTTGTGTTCAACATTAGCCGGCCAAATACTATACTCATACTGTCCTACTTTGTCATACACATTGATTGGCTTTGCTTGACCTTCATATTCACCAAACCCCAATGGGTTCTTCATTGAAAAAATAAAACCCAATTCGTCAGCTAGTGCTTTTGCTTCGTCAACTTGATGTTGATTATGTTCAAACATTAACCACTCCCAAATAGCAGTTGCGCCTGTAGCACTATACGCTCTCATGTTAGCTATTAACTTTTCCCACTTAACACCGCGGCGATATATATGATTTGTATCTTCTAACCCATCAACACTAAACACTACGCCTGGTTGATTGAATAGATGATTGCCGGGTGCTTTGGGTTGTTTAACAAAAAATTCACCTAACTCTTTCCAAAACTTTTCATTACGCATACCACCATTTGTTCTTATTTGTTGTACAACTGTTGGACAGTGTTCGCTAAAGTAATTTAGTATAGGTATCAAATCAGGTGCCATACCAGGATCACCAACATTACCGCAGTAATTAATACCAACTAAGTTTTTAGCTATCTCAGCAGGAACCATTCTTTTGATATCATCTACTGTTAATTCTGTTAATTCTAAATCAGGGACTACTGGGCCACCGCAAAAATTTCTGCTACAGACAGGACAACTTGCGTTACATCTACTAGACAATTCAATGTGCAATCGTCTTACCATTCCATACATTTTTTCCATTATTTTAATCCTATATATTTTGCTAAGTTGTCAGGTTTGTTCCTGCGTTTAGTGTATTGCTCAAAAAAGATATCACTATCAATACGTAATTGAGGTTGATTGTCTTTTACTAATCCACTGTCTAACATTTTTAGTAATCTACCACAATGTTCATGCTCTACCGGTAACAAATCAGTTTTGATACTATCATAAAACTTAGTATATTTGTCAATATAAAAGTCACGTTCTTGTCTTGACAAGCAAGCAAAGCCTTGAAAGTCTGGCTTATCAACCATATTAATTGAAATGTATGGCTTTACTTTAGTGCGACTACGTATATCAATAATGTCCAAATACATTTGGTCTAAACTTTGTAATGCAATTGCACTAACTGTTGTGCTAATACTGAATTCTCTTACTGTGCTATTACCTAGTCGTTCAATATTTTCTAACCATTCAGTATAGACCATACCCTCACGAATGAACTCTGCTGTTTCACCCGCACTCTCATTACTAATATTCATGCGTAGATTAGTTAATTTACTAATCTTATCAAAGAATCTGTCCATGATAACTGGCTTTTGGCATAAGTTACTATGAATCACACATTCAATGTCGGGGTTCATTTGTGTCATCATTTCAAACACACGAAATACTTCTTCGTGCATCAGTGGTTCACCGCCACTGACACGAATGCTTTCTAAGCTAGTAGCAATATCAGTAAACCAATCCCAAAATAAATTCATATCGGGAGGATCAATCATTTCTTCTATCTCTAAGATATCTTTTTGATAATGTCTACGGTCATCTGTAGTGATGTCCTGATAAACACCATTGACTCTGATATCATTCATCCAAGCTGTGCTAAACTGCGGACTGCAATAGCTACATGCCAAGTTGCATGTGTTTTGAAATGCTAACTCCAGGGCTTTGGGCTTGAATACATAGTTGGGATTCTTATAGTCTTCTGCACTTAAATGGTCTTTGAAACTTAAACTCTTACGTGTTCTATCACTACGTAAACCTAAGTTCTCATAGTGCCAACAACTATTACATGCAGGTGGTTGTTCTCCGGCGAGCATACGTTTTTGTTGGTCACGTTTCTCGGCAGGATTATAGAATGTATCTACAGTGTTGCCAACTTGAATGAAGGGTGTGTAATGACAGCTGGCTATCTTACCCGAGTATACCCAAATGCTTGCTTCATGGAACTTAGCCAAACACATGGTTGGACTGGTTTCATCACGTATTTTAAATAGTTTTCGTTCATCCATGTTATTTGTTAAACCCGCTCAATTCATTTTTAGGTATCTCTATATTTAATTGATTGTGTATTAGGTAATTTTTAATATTAATATGTTCCGGGTAAACATCAAAAAAACTTTGGCTACGAATTCCATCTAGCTTTGTTGTTATATGACTAAACATTTTCAACGATGAATCTAATCCAGATGAATATGAATCTGTAGTAGACCACATGAATTTAATTGCAGTTTCATACTGTGTTATAACATGTTCATGTAGGTAATTAAATTCATTTATTTTACCAAAAGATTTTAACCATTCAATATTTTCACTTAATTTTTCTTCAATTTCACGCTTCTTCCATTCGGGTATGTTTTTTAAACAATAATAAGGTGGAGTATCTAATGGGTTAATCATAATATCGCCGGGGCCTATGAAACCCAACTCTACCCACTCTCTGTGAAATTCTATTAAGTTAAATGCATTGGGCCAACTTAGTGTGTATGCAATTCTAAAATTAACGTGAGGTGTTTCTTCTAGCATACGTTTACGATTGGCTACTACATCATTCCAAATTGTACCATTACGCCAATATTCGGCTTTTTCATAGCTGCCATCTAAACTTGCATATACATTTACATTTTTAAATTTTTTCCAATAGTCAATTACATTGTCGTATTTTTTTAATTTAAAATTATTAAAATTAGTATTGTATCGTATTTCAACGTCAAAGTTTTCTAATTCAATAAGTTTGTTTAATACTTCGTAATGCTCTTTTTGCATTAATGGTTCGCCGCCCGCAAAGTAAATGCATTTGGCATTGGCTAACTGCGGCAATGTTTCTTCTAGTGCTTGGTCTTCTGTTTTACCGGGGTATTGAAAGCCATCATCCTTATCTCGTCTAATAACTAAGTCATATAGTTTTCTATGGTCTACAATCCAACTAGTACTATAGTGCGGAGCACAACTACGACAACTTAAATTGCAAAGATTATTGTATCGTACATCAATATAAAATAACTTATGTTCGGGTAAAGAACCGTCAATATTAGTACTTGCAACAATCTGTTGTATAGTTTCATCTTTATCAAAGAATTTTATGTTGTATTCATTTTTATACGCACTACCAAAATCTGCTTCACGATTATTACAAATAGCACAGCTAGGATCTTGCACTCCGTTTAAAAAATTTAAACGCATTTGTTTGGTTCTGTCGTTGTTCCAAATTTCTTCTAATGTGTTTTCTTTCAAGCTACCTATTTCATCTGTGTATTTGTAAACACAACATGGCTTTACATCGCCAGGTGGGCCTACATATTGATGTATCCAAGGAAAAACGCAAAAGGTCTTACTAGTTTTAGCTAATGCTAATGGATCAAATGGTGTTGACATAATTAGTTATTTTCTCATACATATAGGGAAATACTTCGCTAAATTTTTCATTTCTGATATTATCTAATAATTCAGTTTCATGTAAAAACTTCTTAAGCATTACTTTGTCACTGGGCTGACTATTCATTAATATGATAGCATTTTCCCAATGGCTTACTGATTGGTTGTAAGTGAAATTCTTTTCTTGTGTTTCTTCCAACCATTTTAAATGATTTTTAATCTTTTCAGTTACTTCAGCTTTAACATCCTCAGGCAATATATTAGTACGTAAATGTTGTGGATAATGCAGGGTGTTTAAATAAAACCCAAACTTATCAAACAATTTATTCTCACACATATATCTATGTAAATCAATTGCTTGATAACAGTTCAGTAAACTATACACGGCAGTGATACCGTAGTCTTTATTGGGTAAATATTCTTTAGCAGTTTTGATCCATTCAAGTGCCGCATTCCAATCAAATCCTTTACGAATATATTCACCTTCTAGGCCCATTGCATCAACGCTGCCTAC
>Ga0209401_1001950_pt1 | contig 13488 bp, 17 predicted proteins | sample M_140807_MF_Meta_FD_187318 | JGI IMG/M metagenome (GOLD analysis project Ga0209401, IMG submission 187318) | Freshwater microbial communities from Lake Montjoie, Canada to study carbon cycling - M_140807_MF_MetaG (SPAdes) (version 2) | ecosystem: Environmental > Aquatic > Freshwater > Lake...
GGTGGGCACCCCTCGCAGCCACCGCCGCTTCCTGGGCCGCAGCGGCGGCAGCTACGGCCCGATCCCGGCGATGCGCCTGCCTGGCCTGCTGCCGATGCCCTTCAACCGCACCGGCATCAGCGGTCTGTATTGCGTGGGCGATTCCTGCTTTCCCGGCCAGGGGCTCAACGCCGTGGCCTTCAGCGGCTTCGCCTGCGCCCACCGCATCGGCGCCGACCTGGGCCTCAATCCCTGGGCGCTGCCGGCCTGAAACGGCCTCCGGGCTTCCCCAGGGCGAAGCGGCGCGGCCAGCCGAGCCAGCGTGGGCCTGGGCGGCTGTTCAGCCCCAAGCAACGCGAGGCAGCTACCGCCATCCAGATCCCGAAGGGGAAAACCTCGGTGACCCTCAAGCTGAGGCTGGTGAAGACCAGCGCAAACCAGAACAGGCGAAGCGGTGGATCCTGAACAAAGCACCAGGCCAACAAGCCATAGAAAACAACCAGGGCCAGCAGGCCCCCCTGGGCCAGCAGCAACTGCGGCGTGCCATCGGCATCAGGCCCGCGTGCCGACGGGGCCTGGCCCACCGACGTACTGATGGTTGGGCTTTGGCTGATCTGACTGGCTAAGCCGTAGCCCAGCAGCCATTCCTGCAGGGTATGGGGAGCATGCAGCCAGATCCGCACGGTGCGTAGCCGCCCGGCGGGAGAGTCGAGCAGCTGTGGTCGCCCCAACAGCCTGGGAAGGGCGGTGGTGAGCAGCACGAATACCAGAAGAAGGGCCAGCAGCTGGCCAGGCCTGGGACGGCGCTCCTTCAGAAACAGGCCCGCGGCCAGCAGGGACAGCCCAGCAACTCCACCCCCGGAGCGGGCCAGGATCGCGATCACGAGAGACAGGGCCAGCAGGGGCCAGCGTTGCCAGCGGCGCTGGCTGAGGCACAGGCAGAACGCCACGCTCACCGCCAGCAGTCCGCCGAGGGTGTTGGGTTGATTCACGATCCCCGAAAGCCGGGTGGGGAGCCAGGGGCTTGCCGTTCCGCCGAACGGCAGCGGCAGCCCCCGCATCGCCTCCAGCAGCAGAAAGGGCACCTGCAACAGCACCAGGCTCGCCGCCCCATCCGCCAGGATCTGGAGCCTCCGCGGGGTGGTGAGCCAGGCCGCCAGCGCCGCCAGGGGAATCCAGAGGCTGCCGATCCCGCTCAGCAGGGTGAAAGCGGCCCCATCAAGCGGCAAGCTGATCGCCGCCGAGAGCACGGTGGAAACGAGCAGAGGCAGCAGGGGCAGGAGCGTCTGGGGTGGCGGAGACCAGCGGGCGATCAGGAGAACGGCTGAAGCCAGCACCAGCAGCACGATCACGCCATAGCGAACCCCCTTGAGCCCCACCTCCAGCGGTGCGATCCGGTAGAGACGGGCGGGATCAAGTCGCCACACCCGCCGCTCTGGGCTGGTCGTGTCTAAGCGATGGGGGCGACAGCTGGCCGGCAGCCACCAGGGCTGCACCGGGCTGGTGCAAAAGCGGGCGAGATCCTGGCGGTAGGCCTGCCGCTCGAGCAGGCCAATCCGGCGGGCCCAGAAGGGCAGGCCATTGAGCACCACCGCCAAGGCGATCACCAGCGTCAGCAGCCGCGTGAGCCGATCGAGGTTGGGCCGGCAACGGGGGAGGAGGGCGCGCAGGGGGGGCTTGGTGGCCCTCAGGCGCCCACGCCAGAGGAGCCAGGCACCGAGGGCAGCTGCGGGCAAACCGCTCCATTGCGCCGCGAGCAAGGCAGCGATCTGGGCGGCGTCGGTGGAACGGCTGGGCAGCCCCCAGCCCTGGCCCCACACACCCAAGCGAACGGCGGCCACCGCCAGGCCGAGACCACCGGCATCGAGCAGGGTGCCGAGCAGGGCCAGGCCAGCCAGGCTGAGGACATGGCGCTTGCCCGCTTCCCGCAGCAGCTGCCACCACAGCCGAATCCCCTCAGCATTCGCTGCCTGGAGCGGGATCACAGGGGTTCGGCGTTCATCGGGTGGCCATCCTCTCCTAGGTCAAGGGTGTGGAAGCCGCTGTTGCCCTCCAGCAGAAGGGGTTCCGGAGCGGCGGGGATCCGGTTCCAGGCCACCGCATCGATCGGTAGCAGGGCGAGGTGCAGGGCGCTGGAGGCCTCCAGGCAGGCCAGCGGCTCCACCGGACTCCGGGCCGCCAGGGCCTGCCATTCCTCCAGGGCGCATCGCTGCGGCTCCGTGGGCGCAGCATCGGCCATCGGCAGCAGGCCGCCCCTGGAGATCGATGAGGGGCCCAGAACCGGCGCTAGTGGCGAAAGGCATTGCTGGTGATCGGCTCCGGCATCGGCAGGGAGAGGCTCTCGAACCACCACACCGCTCGCTCGATGTCATCCAGCAGGGCATCGGCCATGTCACGGCTGAAGCCAGCCCGCACCACGAAACGCAGCACCGCCCGCTCCTGGCAGTCGGCCGGCAGGGTGTAGGCCGGCACCTGCCAGCCGCGCTCGCGCAGCTTGTCGGAGAGATGGAACACGCTCCAATGGCGCACCGAGGGATCCAGCTCCACGGCGAACACCGGCAGCTGGCCGAGCGGATGGCTCACCAGCCGCAGCGAGGGCAGGGCGTTGATGCCATCGGCCAGGTGGCAGGCGATCGCCTCCAGGGTGGCCATGCGGTGGGCGAAACCCTCGCGGCCGAGGTGGAGGAAGTTGAAGTACTGCCCCACCACCTGGGCGCCGGGGCGGGAGAAGTTCATGCCGATCGTGGGCATCTGGCCGCCGAGATAGTTGACGTTGAAGCGCAGCTCCTCGGGCAGCAGGTCGTCGTGGCGCCACAGCACCCAGCCCACCCCAGGCAGCACGCCGCCGTACTTGTGGCCGCTGCTGTTGATCGACAGCACCCGCGGTAGGCGGAAATCCCAGAGCAGATCCGGGGAGTTGAACGGCGCCACGAAGCCGCCCGAGGCGGCGTCCACATGGATCGGGATGTTGAGGCCGGTGCGTTCCTGCAGGGCATCGAGCTGTCTGGAGAGCTCCTCAATCGGCTCGTAGCTGCCATCGAAGGTGCTGCCCAGGATCCCCACCACCCCGATCGTGTCGGCATCGCAGCGGGCCACCGCCTCCTCGGCGCCGAGCTGGAGCCGATCGGCCGTGATCGGCACCAGCCGCGGCTCCACGTCGAAGTAGGCGCAAAACTTGTCCCAGCAGATCTGGGTGTTGCTGCCCATCACCAGGTTGGGGTTGCCACCCTCCAGGCCCGCCGCCCGGCGCCGCTGGCGCCAGTGCCACTTCATCACCAGCCCGCCCAACATGCAGCCCTCGCTGGAGCCGGTGGTGGAGGTGCCCACGGCCTGGGCGGGATCGGGGGCGTTCCAGAGATCGGCCAGGATCCGCAGGCAGCGTTCCTCCAGCTCGGCGGTCTGGGGGTATTCGTCCTTGTCGATGATGTTTTTGTCGGCGCATTCCTCCATCAGCCTCCGCGCCTCCGGCTCCATCCAGGTGCCCACGAAGGTGGCCAGATTCAAGCGGGCGTTGCCATCGAGCATCAGGTGGTCGTGGATGAGCTCGTAGGCGATCTGGGCATCGAGGCCGCGTGCCGGGAGCGCATCACGCGGGATCTCGGCGGGCAGGTTGGCGGCAGCCAGGCGGGCGCTGATGCCGGCGCTGATGCCGAGGTTGCTGGCGCGGCGTTTCGGCGGTGGTGAGCTCGCGGTCATAGCGGGGAATCGAAGGGAGGCCGGCGGGTTGAACACGGAACAGGAACCGAGGGCCAGGCAGTGGCGGCGAGGTTGGCGCACTTAGGCCGGGCCGCAATCATCTCCTCAGTTCATGCTCATTCAAGCCACAGCCTTCCGGGTCCTTCAAGGCACGCCTGGTGCCGCCGGATGAGCCCTTGGACGATCGAAGCAGCCCATAGGCAAAGCAGGTCGGCATCGGGAGCACGGCCCGAAGCTGTCGGAGGATCAGGATCCATCACACCACCACGGCCCCGGCCCCATCGCCGGCCCCCGATCCCGATGGACCTCTCCTACCGCCTTCACAGCGTCTTGCGGCCCACACCTCCGGCGCCTGGCGAGGGCCTGCGGCTGGCGATCTGGCAGGGCACGGGCAACGCAGCCACTCCCGAGGCCGTGGCCGAAAACCTCGAGCGCCTGGAGGCGGTCTGCGCCCTCGCCGCCGCCCAGGAGGTGCAACTGCTGGCCTTCCCAGAGCTCTACCTCAGCGGCTACATCGTGACCCCGGAGCTGGCCCGCCGCCTGGCCGAGCCGGTGGATGGCCCCAGCTTGCAGCGGGTGGCCGCCGCCGCCCGACGTCATGGCCTGGCGGTGGCCTGCCCCTACCCCGAACGGGCATGGGTGGCCGGCAAGGAGCGCTTCTACGACGCCATCGCCCTGTTCGGCCCCGATGGCTCCCTGTTGCGCAACTACCGCAAGACCCACCTCTGGGGCCCCGATGAGAGGCTCTGCTGGAGCCCGGGCTATCTCCATCCGGAGGAAGGCGAAGCGTTCACGGTGCAGGCGGTGAACGGCATTGGCGTGGGCCTGCTCAACTGCTACGAGGCGGAGTTTCCCGAACTCAGCCGCCGCCTCGCCCTGCTCGGGGCAAAGCTCGTGCTGATCCCCACCGCCGCCGACACCTGGGCCCTGCTCAGCCATGGCCAGCGCACCGACCGCCCCTACCCGGATGTCTCCCGCACCCTGATCCCGGCCCACGCCATCCACAACAGCTGCTTCGTGGCCTACGCCAACCGCTGCGGCGAGGAACGGGTGAGCGGCACCGTGATGGCCGCCTACCTGGGCAACAGCATCATCTGCGGGCCCCACGGCGATGTGCTGGTGGCCGCCCGGCCCGAGCCCACCCTGCTGCTGGCCGACTGCATCCTCGCCGATTACGGCCCCCTCCATCCGGCGGGCACCCGTTACCACGCCGACCTGCGGCCCGAGCTCTACCGCTGGGACTGAAGGAGCAGGGCACCAGAGCGGAAACGGATCCGCCCACAGCAGCCCGCTCCCGTTCCATAGGGTGAAGGCCCTTGCCGGTGCTGCGCTGCGATGGCCACCCCTCCCCTGCCCCGCTCCGAGGATCTGGCCCGCTTCTTCGAGGCTCGCGGCGAGATGGCCAAGCCCTGGACCTGGCACCTGTTGCGCCTGGCCAAGATCCGTGAAGCCAAGGACGAGATGGAACCCCAGGACTACCTGAACCGGGTGCAGGAGGCCCACGCCGACCTGATGCGGCTCGGGGAGTTCTGGAAGGGAAGGGAGGAGGAGGTGTTCGGTGGTCGCTACAGCCCCGCCAATGTGATCGAACCCCTGGCCGGCTCCCCCGAAGACCGCTGAACGGCCATGCCGGACTCGCCTCTCGCCAGCGGATTCACGGCCGATGCTCCCACTCCCCAGGAGACGGGCATCCACGCCATGGCCCCCCTGATCCGCTTCACCCTGCTGGCCCTCTATCTGGCCCTGGTGCTGCCCCTGCCCCTGATGGCGCCGGAATCGCTGCGGCCCCTCCTACTGCTGGCCGTGCCCCTGGGGCTGGTGCTGGTGGTGGCGATCACGAGCGAACGGGTGGAAGTGGATAGCAGCGGCATCCGGGTGGGCCATCCCAGCTGGTGCGCCTGGGTGTTGCGCCGCGGCTGGCAGCTTCCCTGGAGCTCGATCCGCTCGCTCACCCCAGTGGGCACCAGCCAGGGCGGGCGGGTGTTCTACGTGCGGGATCAGACGGGTGGAGCGTTTCTGCTGCCCCAGCGGGTGGAACGGTTCGAAGCCTTCCTGGAGAGTTTCACGCAGCGCTCAGGTCTCGACACGTCATCGGTGGCACGGATCAGCCCCCCCTGGACCTACAAACTGCTGGCGGTTCTGTGCGCGGTGATGCTCGGCGCCGAGTTGGTGACTCTGGCCGTGGCCCTGGCACAGGCGCGGACCTAGGTCCAAGTTGACCCCCATCCGCTAATAGCGGGGGCCCCAGTTTCCCGATCCGCCACTGCCCCCCCAGCTGTTGCTGGGGGGGGAATTGCCCCAACCTCCCCCGTTACTTCCCGATGGGCTGCCCCCCGGGCCCCAGCTGCCGCCGGCTGGAGGACGGTTGGCTCCACCCCAGCCATTGCCGTAACCGCCGCCCCATCCGCCGCCTGGGCGATTCCCCGGTCCCACTGTCTCCATCGACAGGGTGGTCGTTCTACCTCCAGGGCAGATGCCCAGACGCTCCAGGGTGATCAGACCCTGGGGACAGGCATCGAGGCTGGTGCGGCTGCGATTCTTCTGACCGCTGCAGTAGCGGTCCTCGCGGATCTCGCTGAAACTGCGGTTCTGACTGAGGCGGCTCACCCCCACCAGCAGGTTGGCTGAGCCCTGCTCCAGCAGCACATTCTTCTGCCGGTTCACCACCCGATACCCAAAGCTGTTCGGCCCCGGCACCAGGGTGAGGAAGCTGCCCCGCTGACCCTGGCCCAACGCCACAGAGAAAGCCTGGGCCGTGGACCGGCGCTCGTCGTACTCCCGATCGGTGTAGCCGCCCGTGGATTGGTTCTGAATCAGGATCCGCTGATAGGGAGCCGGGGGCGCCGCCGCCAAAAAGGACACCGCCCGCAGCTCAGGCTGCTCCTCCCCAGGGCAGTCTCCCAGGTAGGTGATCTGCTGGAGCTCCACGCGATCGATGGGCCGGCCTTGCAGAACAAAGGTTCCTATCGGCACGCCCCCGCCTGGCAGGGGCTGGGCTTGGGCGATGGTCAGGCCCAGCAGGGGAGCGAGAACGGCTGGCATGAAGCTTGGAGCGAGGACAAAACCTTGAATCGGTGGTGCGGGAGTTGCCGCATCGGCAATGGGGGGGGGCGAACGATTCTCAGCTCAGCGCAGCGATCCGCGAAGGGGATGGGCCGTCAGGCAGGACTCCGCTTTCCTCGAGATGGGGCAGGGTGTCGAGGCTGAAGCGGTAGCCCTGCTGACGCATGGTTTCAATGCCGCCGCCTTCTCCGAGACCTGCCTGCTCGAGCTTGCGTCGCAGGGTGAGCACCTGGGTATCCACAGACCGGGGGCCGCCACTGAACGGGGGCCAAGCCATCCGCAGGAGTTCCTGGCGAGTGCGCACCACGCCTGGAGGCATCAGAAGGGCGCAAAGCAGGGCGAACTCCCGCGGGCTGAGTTCCACGGGCTGGTCCCGCAGGGTCACCTGGCGGAGCAGAAGATGGACCTCGAGCGGCCCCACGCAGACCCGCTCCTGCAGCCCATGGCCACTGCGACGCAGCAAGGTGCGGCAGCGGGCCGCCAGCTCCTCAAGGCCGAATGGCTTGCGGAGCACGTCGTCGGCGCCGGCATCCAGCAGGGCCACCACTGGCTCCGAGCCGGTACGGGCTGTGAGCACCATCACCGGGCAATGGAGATGGCCCGCTAAGCGGAGAGCGGAGGTTTCCTCGAGAAGCTCGGCGCTCACTAATAAATCAGGGGATTGCTCCTGGCAGATCTCGATCGCCTCCCGGGCCGTCGCCACCGCTGCTGCTAGGTGGCCGTCCTGTCGCAGTCGTTGGGCCAGGACAGTGCGAAGGGTCGCATGGGGATCAACCACGAGAACCCTGCGGGCCTGACTGCCATTGTCCGTCGGCGTTGACTGCACCATGCAGGTGGCGTGTAGCCCTGGTGGACAGAAACGTGCCTACATCATAACGGAATGAAAAGGAACCGCCTCGTATCAGGCGATGCCTTTCAAACCGTCCCCCGGACGGCTTCCCGCCCCATTTGCCACTCAATCGCTGGCGCCAGACGCCAGAATGCGGCGTAGGGTTCGCGCCCAAAGGAGCCGTGCTGCAACACCCCGACGCCATTCGCCACTTCCAGTCGCTCTGCGACGCTTGCCAGGAGCTGTCCAACCGCTTCCACGGGCCCTCGGAGCTCCGGCTCTATGCCGACGGCTATCTCCATGCCCTGCGGCGCACCGCCGTTCTCGATCCCCTCTCCCAGCGCCGCCTTGAGGAACTGGTGGATCGCTGGGTCATGGATCCCTCCAGCTTCATTGGAGCGGACGGTGACCCGCGCACACTGTTTGAGCGCGAACCGGGCCGCCGCTGAAGGTTGGTTCTCCAACCTCCGCATCAGAACTCAACTTCAGGAGGCCAGAGCCACAGCAAGTTTCTCGCGCAACTCGCCGGAGTTATACATTTCGATCAGAATATCTGATCCCCCCAGGAATTCACCCTTCACGTAAATCTGGGGAATCGTGGGCCAATCAGAGAACTCCTTGATTCCCTGGCGAATTTCCGGATCGGACAGCACATCAAAGGTCTCGAAGGGCACGGCCAGGGCTGTGAGGATCTGAACCACGTTGTTGCTGAAGCCGCACTGGGGCATCAGCTTGTTCCCCTTCATGAACACGTACACGGGGCTGCTGGCGATCAGAGCGTCGATGCGTTGCTGAGTGGAGCTGTCCATGGAAGAAGAGAGCAAAAAGGAGGGAGGGGGGAATCGTGCTGCCGGATCAAGCCGGAGTCGAGGTCTGAAGGGCCAGGGCGTGGATCGCCTCGCTGGCCAGCTCAAGGCGTAGGGCCCCGTACACAAGCTGATGCTGCTTCACACGGCCCAGGCCATCAAAGGCCGAGGACACCACCCGGACCTGCAGGTGATCTCCACCGCCGGTGAGGTCTTCCACCTCCACAACGGCATCGGGAAGGGCGCGGCAGATGGCCTCGCGGACCTGCTCCGGCTGGACCATGGAAGGGAATCCCTTGAAAGCATTAGAAATCTAGGCGCCACCGGGCGGACATGGCTGCGGGCCATGGGGCTCAGCTGCCGGGGGCCACGGCGTTGTAAGGGGTGCTCACGAAGCCGAGCTCCAGCAGCTGCTGGTAGGCCTTGCGGCCCGCCTCACTGGAGGGCGACATCACCTTCACCACTTCCACCAACAGCGGCACAGCCACCTCCGGCTGGCCCTGACGGCGGAACAGGGCCGCCAGACGCATATTGGCCTGCACAAGATATTCGAGGGCCTGGCGGCTCTTCTCATCCATCTCCCGGGGGATGCGGGCATCGAGACCGCGGAAGGCGCCGCTGAGATCGCGGTAGAAGCCCAGCAGACGGCGGCTGGCATCACGCGCCTGGTCGTAGTGGCGCCGTGCCTCGGGCAGATTGCCAGCCGCAACCGCGGCATCGCCGCGGGCCACCAGGGTCTTCACCGCGTTGATGTCGAAGGCGCTGCCGGTGGCGGCAAGGCTCTTGATGTCCTCCTGGGCCTGGGCACGGGCCCCAGCGGTGAGGATCGGCATGGCGGGCAGCACCAAGGCCAGGGCGGCGGCCCAGAAGGCGCTGGCCCGGAGGGTCAGGTGGAGGGGCGCAACCGGGCGTGGGCTGGCCGAGGAGCGGAAGGCGGCAGAGGCGAGGGGCCTGGTCACGGAAGCGCCAAGGGGGAGCTGAACTTTACGGGGAAGCAGCGAAGCCTCCGAAGCGAAGCCAGCCAAGGCCGGGGTGGGCTGGCTCCGTGCCTACCAGGGCCAGCCGGGGGGGAAGGGCTCATGGCAAGGGGCGGCCCAGCAACTGCCGGGCTGCCCGCTCGGCCTGCCGCATCGCCGCGGCGAGGTCGGCGGTGAAGCCGGCGGCAGCGGCACGCCCCCCCTGGCTCACCCCCAGAGCGGGTCCGATCTGCAGGGCGGCGGCCTGACCCGGGCGCGGTATGGGCTGGGCGTAGGCGATGCCCACCGGTACCACCTGCACATCCACGCCCTGACCGGCAGCCAGCTGGGCCAGCCGGGCCAGGCCTTGATGGAGCGTCAACGGTTCATCCTCGCGATGGATGCGCCCTTCGGGGAACAACACCAGCTGCTCCCCCCGCTCCAGAAGATTCACCGCCAGGCGCAGGCTGGCCAGGGTGGGACGGCCCTGATCCACCGGGAAGCAGCCCAGCCGCTGCAGCACCCATCCCTGGGGACCCTCCATCTCATCGCGGGTGACCATGAAGCGGCAGTCGCGGCCGCAGACGCGACGACCAGCCGCAAGGGGCAGCAGCAGGGCATCCCAGCGGGCCCGGTGGGTGGGCGCCAACAGCACCGCGCCGGAGCGGGGCAGATGCTCCCGACCCCGCACCATCACCCGCGAGAAGAAACCCGGCAGGGCGAGATCCTGGGTGAGCACCATGGCTAGGGGGGCCAGCCAGGGGCTGACGCCGTTGCAGACACCACGCTCGCGCTCACGTGCCGTGATCAACGCACTGCCGGCACCACCCTCGCTGGGGGGGCCGGAGAGGCCTGCCTCCTCGAGGGAGGTGGTGCTGATGCCCTGCACCGTTGACTCGATGACCGGGCCCTCGACCGCCATGGGGAAGGAAGGATGGGGATCCTCCGTGAAATTAGGGGCCCAACCGGGGCAGCGCAGGGCCAGCAAGGGCAGTTGGCCCGTCGGCCGATACGGTTTACCCACCGTTCTCCCCTGCCCGAGCAGGTGTGGTTGCATGGCCAGCCTTGGCGTGAACATCGATCACATCGCCAACGTGCGGCAGGCCCGCCGCGCTGTGGAGCCCGACCCTGTGACCTTCGCCCTGCTGGCCGAGCTCGGCGGCGCCGACGGAATCACGGTGCATCTGCGGGAAGACCGCCGCCACATCCAGGACCGGGACGTGGAGCTGCTCCGGCAGACCGTGCGCACGCGGCTGAACCTGGAGATGGCCGCCACCGAGGACATGGAGGCGATCGCGCTTCGCATCCTCCCCGACATGGTGACCCTGGTTCCCGAGCGCCGCCAGGAGGTGACCACTGAAGGCGGGCTGGACGTGGCCTCCCAGGTGGCGGAATTGGGGGGATTTGTGGAGCGGCTGCAGGGGGCGGGAATCGGCGTGAGTCTGTTCGTTGATCCGGTGGCCGAACAGCTTGATGCCAGCTGCGCCACCGGGGCCCGCTGGGTGGAACTGCACACCGGTCGCTATGCCGAGGCCCGCTGGCAGCAGCAGCCCTCCGAACTGGAGCGGCTGGCCGGCGGCAGCGCCATCGCCCGCCAGCTGGGGTTGCGGGTGAATGCCGGCCATGGACTCACTTACGCCAACGTGGAAGCGGTGGCCGCGATCGAAGGAATGGAGGAGCTGAACATCGGCCACACCATCGTGGCCCGTGCCCTGGCGGTGGGCCTGCAGGCGGCGGTGAGGGAGATGCGGGTCCTGGTTCAGAATCCCCGCCGCGACCCCCTGTTCGGCAGCCAAGTTCCATGAGCACCTATTACTTCGTCGCCGCCAGCGAGGCCTTCCTCACCGTGGAGGAGCCCCTGGAGGAGGTGCTGCGGGAGCGGCTGCGCAACTACGGCGAAGCGAACAAGGCGATCGATTTCTGGCTGGTGCGGCGGCCCCGCTTCCTGGAGGCGCCGGAACTGGCCGCCGTGGCCGGCTCGGTGCCACGGCCCGCAGCGGCGGTGGTGTCCACCGATGAGAAGTTCATCACCTTTTTAAAGCTGCGGCTGGAGTTCGTGGCCCGGGGCCGCTTCGAAGCCCCCTCCGCCACCATCCCGGACGCCCTGGCCGGCATGACCTGAGGCCGGGGGAGCTTTCCGAGCCCGGGAGACCAGCCGGCCTGGAGCTCAGAACAGCCCGAAGAAGCGCTTGCGCTCTCCGTCTTCGCCCTTCTCACCAGCGGGCTGGCCGATGGCCGCTTGGTCATGAGGCGGCGGCTCACCAGCCGGGCGGCCCCGGCCCCCATCCTGCTGATAGCGGGGCTTGTTGTCGCCGATCGTGAGCAGCGCCTCCTTGTTCTTCCACCAGATCCAGTCGCGGATCGGGGGGGTCTCCTGCAGGTCGCGGCGGGTGAGCCCGAGCCCCAGCTTGCGGGAGGCCTCGAGCAGCACCTCCACCATGCCGTCGCCGTCGGAGCAACGGGCCAGGGCCTCATTGGTGCGCTTGGCACCATTGAGGGCCCTCACCAGCAGCGCCACCCGCTGGCCCACCGGCAGCGTCGCTGGATCCATGCCCACCCCCCGAACTGGCGGCACCGTATCAGCGTTTTCCGCCTGGGGATTCACTACCACGGGGCCCCCCGAAGGGATGCGCCGGTCTTCGGGGCCACACGCCGGCGTGATGGGGCTGACAAATCGGGGGGGAAGAGGTCAGAGTGGTGAGGCAGCATCGTTCTGATGACCCCCCCCTCCAGTCCGCCGCACCACTGGGTGATCGGGGACATTCACGGTTGCGCCGAGGCCCTCACCACCTTGGTGGCGAAGCTCCCAGAGAACGACCGTCTGATCTTTTGCGGTGATGTGATCAATCGGGGCCCCGGCATCGAAGCGGCCATGGATCTGGCTTGGGAGCTGGTGGAGCGGGGCCGGGCCGTGTGGCTACGCGGCAACCACGAGGCCCAGCTGCTGGCCGATCTGGGGCGGGGTGACTGGCAAGCACTGCGGACCCTGGCGGGCTGCGAGACCTACCGCCAACTCGGCGACCATCGCTGCCGGGCCTGGCAGGAGCGCCTTGCCAGCCTCCCTTTGGCCTATTGGGGAGAAGGCTGGGTGGCCACCCACGCTGGCTTCGATCCGCTCACCTGGCGCCCCCATCTCTCGATCCGGCTCGGCTTCTGGCAGGCCTACGACGGACGCTTCGGCAGGGTGGTGGTGGGCCACACCCCCGGCCCCGGGGTGCGCCGCATCGGCTACCAGGAATCCATCGTGCTGATCGACACCGGTGCCTGCTACGGCGGCCAGCTCACCGCCTACTGCCCTGAAACCAACAGCACACGGAAGGTGGATGGTCCAAGGATTCCAGCCCTCCCTCGCCCACGGCTTACCGCGATCGGTTGATGTCCCGGCTCTGGCCGTGAGCCGTTCCCTGAAGCCCTGGAGAACGGTGATTCTCAAGGAGCCCAGCGGCCATGTTGACCCTCTACCGCAGCAACCGGGCCGAGATCCTGGCCAAACTGCTGGGAACGCTCCTGCGCCTTGATCCACCCGATCCCTTCACGCCGGTGGAGGTGGTGGTGAACACCTGGCCTACCAGCCGCTGGCTGGGGGAACAGCTGGCCAACGAACTCGGAGGCGTGGCCGCCAACCTGCGCTTTCCCTTCCCCGGCACCCACCTGCGCGGAATCGTGGATGGAATCCTGGCGGAATCCCCCAAAGCGGGCCTACCCGCGGGCGCCGAAGCCCCGGGCTCTGGCCGGCCCTCGGCCGACGGGCCGACCAGCGGGCCGGCAACCAGGAACCATGGGATCGACCCCTGGCGCGCCGAACGGCTGGTGTGGTCCGTGCTGCCCCTGCTGCCGGAGGTGGCAGCCGCAGCCGAGGGGGAACCGCTGCAGCGCTGGCTGCGGGAGCGGGATCCCACCCGCCAGTTGCGCCTCGACACCTGGACCCTGGCCCGCGCGATCGCCGACGCCTTCGACGATTACGCCCTCTACCGCCCCGACCTGCTGCGGGCCTGGGAGGTGGGGCAGAACCAGGAACCTGGTGCCGCTCCTCTGCCCGCCAGCCAGCTCTGGCAGCCTCTCCTCTATCGCGAGCTGCGCCGCCGGCTGGCTCAGGAACCCTTCAGCCTGCGGGTGGAGCGGGCGATCGAACACCTGCGGCACCAGCCGCCGGATCCGG
>Ga0209401_1001951_pt1 | contig 13488 bp, 27 predicted proteins | sample M_140807_MF_Meta_FD_187318 | JGI IMG/M metagenome (GOLD analysis project Ga0209401, IMG submission 187318) | Freshwater microbial communities from Lake Montjoie, Canada to study carbon cycling - M_140807_MF_MetaG (SPAdes) (version 2) | ecosystem: Environmental > Aquatic > Freshwater > Lake...
TCATCAGTGCAGTGGGGTGGTTGTATCCAAAGTCAAGGCCATAGACGTAGTTGACAAACCTAGCAGGTCGGTGAGGTAGGAAGGTCCACTGAGAGTAGATGTTACTCTTGCTTATGGCTTTCTCACCTAGCGCATAGATTTGGTATAGTGCCTCATCTGTTCTCTTGAGGTCTTCTATCTGCGCTCTGATGCTCTGAGGTAGGAATGGGTTATCCTTGTACGTTGACTTGATGAGGATGCTCTCCTCAGGTGGTAGCTCATACAGCCACGAGGTACTCTCACTAGGGTTGTAGTCAAAGATTAGCTTAGACTCTGTCCTCATGTTCAGCTGAGTGAAGTCATCGAAGTATAGCTCATTGGCTTCGTTACACCAGGCTATGTCTCTCTTCCTCCCTCGTATCTTCTGCTCATCATCCACACTAAAGAACTCCACGATGGACCCATTGCTGAAGGTGTAGATGTGTTCACTCTTGTTGTGGTCCTCTATGCTGTAGATGTTCAGCTCCTTGAGTATCTCTATGAAGTCTCGCATGACCGTTGCCCTCAAAGCAGGGAAGGTCTTACGAATGATACTAACTACCTTGTTGTTGTTCTGCAGGCAGTAGATGATAATAAGCTGGCATAGGCTATAAGTCTTTGAACTCCTACTACCTCCCTCATTGATAACAAACCTAATGCCCTGGTCATTCAGTGCCTCATAGTTTTTCTCAAAGATTACTGTGCTTTTTATCTCCATGTGCTATCTGATATGCATGCATTAGCATTGCCATCTGCCGTTGGTCTGTAGCTACTGCCATCCTGTCTATCTTTACCTGCGCTCCCTTCATCCTGTAGATGTAGTCCTCCACCACAGCACACATGAAGTCAATCTGCATCAGGTCGTACTATGGTTACTTTGATGCTGTCTATCTTCTCCCCCTTGGTGGTGGTGTCCACTCGCTCAGTTAGGTTGTTGAGTCGCTGAGTTATGGAAGCATTGTATTGACCAACCATGCCACCTTCAATTTGGTCTTGACGGATTGCCTCTTCTATGCGTGAGCAGATTGTCGTAAACGCTGAATATCTCCCTTCGTAGTTTGCAAAATAATCTTGAACACTCTGCCCTCTATCAGCAGCAAAGGTCCTGAATCCAACTTGAGTAAGTGGTCTCTCCAATGGGACAGCAGTAGCCTCACCTGTCTTGTTAGATAGTGAATAGCTGAATCTTGGGTTTTCTTTACACCACCTTTTATAGGCTTCGTATAGATCCCACATTGCTTCGGGAGTTTCTATGTGTTTTGGTCTCATATTAATTGTCCTATTCTGCCTAGTTGTTTAATAACATCGGCATTGTTATCATAATGCTTAGATATGCCAAGCTGTAGTATTTGCTCAATCTTTGCCTTATTGCTACCCATTGCATAGATGCGTGAATTAGGTATCCCAATTTCTTTTGCCCTGGTTAACATTGGCTCAGTATTACTGCGTGCTGAAATGATATAAACATCTGCACCTTTAGCAATCCATTGCTTAGCTAACTGCATCCCTTTCTCAGTGGTTAAAGTCTCATCATAGTCAAATGATATTTTCTCAGGAGCAAATGCCCTACGATAAGCACCAACAGGTCCATCATAGATAGACTTGCATACAGCATATCTTTGAGCTTCATCAGGATACTTAGACATTGGCTCAGGGTCAACCATGCACCTTGAGATAAATGCCTCCTCAGTTTCCTTAGGCTTCGGTGTTGGCATCGGTCTCTACTCCTTTATATTTCTTTGATACTTTGACTTCCTCCTCGAATAGGTATTCCAATCCTCTTGAGATATAGTATTCAGCATCATTAGCTGTCTCCTCAGTTACTGTGAACGAGGTTTCAAAATTACCATTGTAGATGGTTACATAGGTACCTAGGTACTCACTCTTTACTTTCTTTGTCATATTCGTATTGTTGTGTAAATATCCATGCGTAATAAAAAATTATCCATAAGCCAAAGGCTTTCTGTACCATCTGCACATTCTCCCTCAATAAAAAGAAAGCACCTGTAACAGCAGTGAATGTAGCTAGTATGCTAATTATCTGAGATAGTCTCATATCTATATTGTATTTCCCTAAGATTTTGTTTAATTTCTTTAATCAGGTAGTGAGCTGAGGTGACCGGTATATCAAAATACTTGGCCATGCTTCGAGCTGTTGTGTACCCTTTATCAATGTATGCCTCAAAAACTATCTTATGCACGTTGTCTACTATGTCACTACGGTATATTTCAATGATACCTTTCTGCGTGCTGTAGATTAAATCATCCTGTATCTTGTGCTTTAGATCATCCTCATCATCTAACTGCTCGCTGGGCTCATACTCCATAGAGTTCAGCCTATCATGTTTGTGGCTAAGTGATGTGTTCCAAAGGATTTGGTACTTAATGGTGTTTAGCAGAAAGCTCTTTACTTTATCCTCACTTGTGGTATCTTCGTTAATGGTAAGAACGTGCAGGTAGCTATTATTTATGACAGTATCAGCCTCAATGTTACTGCTCATTTTATTGAGAAAGTAAATTGTATATGCTCTCACCTCATCGTAATGATTACTAATGTACCTGTCTAAGAGCTTTTTCATACCATATCATAAAGTCTTTATACCATACCTTTCTACGAACTGATGCACAAAAGCACTCTCTCGGTTGCACCCCATCATACTTGGTCCTTATCTTGAAGAGCTGAACGCATGAATGCTTAGAATACTTAATAGCATCCTCCAAAGCATCTATCTTATCTACTGTATCTATGTCAACTTGTTCAAACATAATTCAAGTATATAGGCACACAGTGCCACTTCACATGCCAGGATAAAATCAAACGTGCAAATCAATGTAAGCCAAAAGGCTACGCACTTAATACACATCAATGCATCCATTAAGTACATAGCCCAAGTCTTTGACACCGGTATCTTCAATAAAGTTGCTTGTATTGGGTCAAAATTTGTCCACCACCAAGCAACAGCAATAAATCCTATGAGTTCCATCGGCGTAAATATAGCTTAAAAAATGCATCATACAACTCACTACCTACATTTTCACCCTTCATAAACCTATAAAGTTTTGCATAGTTTATATTCATATCCTCAGAAAGGTGAGTCATCTTATAGCGTTTAGACAGCCATGTGCTGAGTTCATTACGCATCCATGTTGATAACTCTTGATCCTCAGAAAGGTAAATCGTCACTGCTCTCATCTGTTGTAGTGTTAAATTTAGCTTTCAGATTGTCAATGGGTGAGCATAGGTTAATTGTCCATGCCTCCACAGTGTTGAAATATTTGGTAGTTCCATCAGGTGCTTCCCAAGATCTTCCTTTGAGCTCATAAGATACCTCAATCACATCTCCTGTTTTGATGTTATCAGCAAGCTCGCACTTATCCTGGGTAAGGTCAAATGTAACATATTGCGGATAATCTCCATCAGTCTTGAGGGTTATTGCTCTTTTTTTGAATTTGTCGCTCACTTGTTTAGTTGGTGAAGTGAACACCACTTGGCCTTTGAATTTACTCATTTGTTTATATTTACTTCGTTATCATTTAATATCTCTAAAAACTCCTCTCTAATGGCTTCTACTATCTCAAGCTGACCGCTTGGGAGTTCACTGTACTTATAGTGCCTCCTGAGCATTGTATTGACATCCCAAAGGGCATTGTACATTGCAGAGGCTTTAATTGCTATGTCGTACTCGTGCTGGTCTTCGGGTAGGTTAAATTCTATTGTTGCTTTCATATCATTTCTATTTAATATATGTGGTAATTTTTACCCCTTATTCTTTATTGATTTGTTTTTCATAGTAGCAATATCAGGATAAACCTGACAGCAATGATACGAAACATAATTAATTTATTTGTTAAAGGTTTCATTGTAGTAATTTTCTGCCATTCTATTATAGAATATACTTTGTCTATCTGATTGCTGGTCGCTTCGTCCATCTCTATAAGAATTAACTATCTGCTCTTTCTCCATCTCTTTGGCTTGGTCATATACTTTCCAATTGTAATTTCCTTCAGTCAATTGCTCAATCAACCATTCTACTGCTGTCTGATTTTTCATAACTTATTTTTCTTCTTGATTAAACATTTCATCAAATCTTTTAATTGCAATAGCTGCCCATTTATAACCTGAATCCATGTCTGTTGCATTTGCAGCATAAACATATGCTACATAAACATCATACCATAGCTTACGTTTAATTTCTAATAACTCTTTTTCCTTTGCCGATTTAATTGATGCTGGGCTTTGCGGTAATGGTGTCTGCATAACTAATCCTTATTAAATGTTTCGTTGTAAAATTCTTCTCTAGTCATTATTTTGTATTTAATTGGTTACTAACTTCTTTGTAAAACGCAATGGATGCAATCAGCTTCTCAGCCATTTGAATCTCAAGTTCCTTATCTCTTTCAAACCTAATGAATGTAATGCGCTTAGATGGCTCAATATGATCAACATAATGCAGTGAGCTGTTATCGAAGTCACCCAATAGCTCAGGTGCAGTAGATACCATTACATAGCACAGCTCAAAGGTTGGCATATCATACAGCCACATATAAGCTCTACCCTGCCACTCATAGTCATTTAGGTCTTTTAGCTCATAAGTAGTTGCAGGAAACGTATCCAATGACCATGAGGTCTTGATGTCTATGATTAGGTCATCAGTGAGAATATCACAGCTACCAGTCAACCATTCATTCTCTGCCCTCTGTTCGTGTTTCTTATAGCTTTCAAACCGTACCAGGTTAAGTAGGTCAATACTATCCTGTTCTTGTGCAAGTCCTTTAGTGATGTACTTGTTATTGATTTCACTACGGTAGTCATAGAAATCCTCCTTAGCTTTCTGAATGATATAGGTTTTAGCTGTTTGGCTCAATGCCTCCCCTTTAGTCCTAGAGGAGGTCATTAGTTTTCCTAGTTGTGATGCTCTGAATTTCATAGCTGTGCCTCCTGTTCTTTAGTTAGGTTGTATTGCTCTTTGATTTGCTCGGCAGAGTATCTACCATCATTCACAGCCTTAAGTGCTTTGACCCATCTATCCCCATCTAGGGTAGGTTTTGCCTTGGGTGCTTTGGAAGCAGCTTCGCCATCATCATCTATTGCTTGTAATGAAAGGAGAGATACAAGCGTATATCTACGGAAGTAAGTAATGGCACCACCAAGCTTCTGTGCATCTGTGATGGGAGGTAAGTCAATGTGTGACTCTATCACATCATCACTATCAATGTCAATTATCTCAGTGAATACCTTACCATCTTTTACTGGTTGTAGTAGTAGCAAACCACAGTCTAATAGGATAGGCTCTACAGTATCAATGATAGAATTGATATCAGCATAGTTTCTTTTCAGATGGGGATTGGTAGCGTTCTTTACCACTCCTTTAATTGACTGCTTAGCCAAGTGAAGTTTCTGATAGATGTTTAGTGTTGTTTTAGCCTCTTCAACCTGAGGTGTTTTTCTAGGTGCTGTCATGTTAATTGTGTTTAATTTCTACAAATATACAAAAAAAGGTTATTGATTTACAAATGTGTTAAAAAATTCTACAAAATCATCAAAATTAGTGGCAATGTAATAGGTGCCTCCTGCCCTCTCAATGTTCTCCTGGTACCTCTTCTGAGCATCGGACTGTCTATCCTTACCTATCTTCACTTCAATCTTGACTGACCTGCCCTTAATGGTAGCAGATATATCAGCACTTCCTGCAGTGGATGTGCCTTTGGTCCATGTCACCCCAATTACTCTTCCATCGGTTGTTTTTTTCTCTCTTGCTGTGCCCATTGTGTTAATGCGTTCAGCTTGGTAGCCATTGTAGTTAATAAAATCACAGATAGCTTTGGTTAGCCCATTGGCTGTTTGGTCTTTGTACATAGTTTTTGGTATATAATCAGGTGGATAATTAGGATGAGTAATGGCATAGCGTTGTAGTTTAAGCTCATGCATCAGGGTTTTATATTCTTTTTTCATATCTCTACTTCATTAATTTCAAAGTATCTGCCATGGGTGTCTCTGTTCTTTAAGAATTTCAAACCTTTATAGTTGCAATAAATCTGCACCCATTTGATGTACTTTCTACTGTCTAAGTCTTTGAAGCAATTGCAATCATTTTGGAAGGATTCTAAAGATGCTTTGTTATAGTGCCTGATGTTTAATGCGATATTGCCCTCAGCAACAAAGTCATAAAACTCCTTAGATGTGTTCTGAATAAACCTTTTTGCATCGGCATTAATTGACTTGCTTTTAAGTAGACCATTCTTAAGGTACATCTGCAGATTAGACAGCATGTAGTTATCAAAGTTACTCCATTCATCTTTTGTCCATTCATCAAAAAGTAATTTACCATATTCATCTTGTGGGTTACGCTGGCTGTTGAAGTATTGAAAGAACTCTATCTCATGCCTTCTACGATCATGCGAGGTACCTGCACCACTTATCACATAGTTGGTGGTTATCACAATTTTGGGTGAGCGTTCAAATGGGATGTATATCTCATCCTTGTTTTTTCTGTTTACTGGTATGCCCTCAGTGATTAGTGAAAATAATTGCTCAAAATCAAAGTGCTTTTTAACATCATCAAAGGCAAGCACCTGAGTATCTACGTTCACCCTTTGGTACACAAAATCATTCTTACTAGGATTGTATGCCTTGCCATCTATCTTAATAATTTTGCGAATGTTACCAATAGCAGTTAGCATTAATGACTTACCACTTCCCCCATTAGGGTTATCATCTATCTCTTGGTCATTGAAAATGATTGCTTTTTGGTCAGTCTTATCTTTGTAGGTGTGGATGAGGTATCCTAGTGTTGACTCCATTGCTAGTACCCTCTCTTCATCCTGGTTAGATACCTTGGAAACGAAGTCTTTGAAGTGGTTATCGTGTATCGCAATTTGACTATAATTTCTTTTAATGATTTGCTCCCTCCAAATATAACCATCAATGTCAATGTAACTTAAAAGTTTCACCTCATCCTTAGTTACCTTGACCACTCCATTGGTGAAAGGGATATAGGAAACATATCGGCTATCCTGCAGGATACGCATATCAATTGACTCCAGCATGTTTAGATGGCTGTCAGTAAATAGCTGGGCGCTCTTAGCACAATGGTTGTACACGTCAAGCTCACCTTTAGCAAGGCAGTACTTTAGCACAAAATCTTTAATTAGCTCTACTGAACTCTCAGATACCTTATTCTCTTCAATGTAAACATAGGTAGGCTTGTTGCTTCTTTCAGGATAGTACTTAGCGAAGCCATGTTTATGCAGGAACTTAGCGTAATCAATCGGCACTATGGTTATCTTCTTACCATCAGCGTTCCAAAAGACATCATCTGAGTTCTGCACCTCATCTTTTACTGATTCGATAATAGTACCAGATACACCTAACTGCTTTTGGATGTCATTCTCATCAATACCTTCCTTTAGTTTTAGCTTTACCTTGTTGACAGTGTAGCTATCTTCAAAGTACCTGGTATTAAAATTACTTGACTTATAGGCATTGCTCACAGTGTTATTTATTTCACTTGCTGTGAAGTCCTCCTTCTCATATTGGAGCAGATATTCTTTCGCTGCATATTGGTCCACTCCATACTCACACATACAACAAGCTACCTTGAAGGTCCAATTGTTTCTACCCTGTTCAAACACCCCATAATTAAACTTCATAACAAGCTCAATGATGCGGTCTTCATTCGCAATGGGTAGCACTGCTATCTTCTCTCCCTTGTGGTATCCTTTATCTTGTGTAATGGATATGAAGACCTCGCAGAACTCATTAAAGTATGCAGTTGGGTCATGTGATTCAAAGCACACCCTGCTGATATTGCTATTGGCTGAGTCGAAATAGTCACTATTGATATATTCTTTGTAGGCTTCAAATCTTCTTTTATGCTCAAACTTATCTGACTCCGGTACTCTGATAACTACTTTAAGTCCATTGCCTGATGGGGAGGTAAACAGCATATAGACATAGGGACAGTTCATTAAACGCTTCCGTTCTGCTGTCAAAGTTTCCTTATCAGGATACTTGTCAAAGTCTAGCACACACAATCCGCTGTGCTGAATGAGTCCATCATCCTTGCGCTCGCTAAAGGTACCGTTAAACATGATTGCCATAAGCTGTAGCTTGCTATCACTGTCACCCTCTCTTATTTTGGCTATCTTTTTAATGAGTTCTGGGTTACCTTCTTTAATTCTTTGGTAAACTTCACTTGCTTTTAAAGTGAAGGGTGTTTCTTTTGAGCCATAAAGACTCCTAAAAACTGATAAATTTGGATTAAACATGGTGTAAATGTATTAAAAATGACGATAAATGTACGATAAATGACGATAAAATATAAACATCGTCATGGCTGTAGGTCAATGCTGTATTGTGTTTCAGATATTTCGTGACGGTATGACGATGATTTTTGATGTGTAACTATTTTTTTTGTAGTCTTAAAATTGACACCCCTATATAAGAGAAGCGTCACATCGTCATAGTGTCATTAAAAAAGGAGGCCGAGACCTCCTAATCCTAGACATATCACCAATTAAACACATTTCAAATGTAAATCATTCTTTGTCATATAGCGTCATTTGTTGATAAAATAGCGTCATTTGTTTCATAAAATTTCTTAACCATTCTTTCCTTTATCCTGTCTAATTGATACATAGACCGGCACTCAAAGATATCTTTCTCCAGGTTACGCTCAATGGATGCCTTTGGGATGTTTTCAATGATCTCCCTGTATAGATGTGTATCATACAGGTATAGATAGTCTTTAGATTGTTCCCACCACTCAGCATTGTTGTACAGATGGATGATGCTTCCATGAGTCATATCAAACATATTAGCTATTGTTATCCATTTCAAGTCATATTTTCTGAGCTTGTGAATGAGGTATGCTTTCTTATGTATGATGTGGCTCTTTCTATTTGGTTTATGCAGGTTATCTTCACAGATAATTTCAAGGCATTTTTGTTCTAGTGTCATAGTTCTTGAATTTTATATCCCCATTGGAGGTATTGTTCTAATGTTTCAGGTTGTTCATTATTTGGATAAGCAAAATTAAGCTGCCATAGGAATCCTTTATCATCCATCCCCATGTAGCACCATGTGCCACCATCAGGCTCTACTGTATCTTCGAGCCACATTCTGTAGTATTTTGTGTATTTCATTTTTTCTCAATAAAGTATTTGTAATATATATCTTTTTGGACTTTGTAATCTAGCTTTTCAAATAGCTTAAAGTATCGGTAGACTGTTCTTTCACTTGTACCTAAGTACCTCGCTATTGATTGCACTGTCCTGGGCTTCTCTTGTAGCATCTGCAGTAGTCTTAGTACTCTGTATATTTTATGCTGATTCATGACTTTTGAATTGTAAAGGTTCCTGACAAATGGGTGCCTGCTGCGATGAGCTGTTTTTTCTTCCAATGGCAGAGGGCTTTGCTGTTAAAGTGGTACTGCTCTTTGAGAGTGGCACCATAAAAGTAGGAGAGTGTGTACATTGTTTTGCTTTTAATATGTTCATATAAAGTTCAAAATTAAAGTGGCCGTTTCTCTGCCACCATTCTATCTGTTCTATTAATAGTATCATGGGTAGTCGTTATATTTCCAATCATCCTCATCCTCATAGTAATCAGCATCTAACAAATCCTCAATAAAATGATCACATACATAGTCATATATCTCATTGTGTAGCAATGACTCCTCCTCATCTGTAAGGATGTAGTCCAGGTCAGTGTCATCATCTATAGCTTGTATCTTTGATATCTTAACATCCCACTCATCATGCAGGTCAGTTATCACAAATTCACAAGTACCTGTTGCTGTATCCGTTTCAAAGGTTACAATGCTATTTGTTACTTCTACTAGTTGCATAGCATAAAAATTAATACGTTGTACATTGCTACTAATAAGCCTGCTAATACTGCTAGGCCTCCGATTGTTTCTAATAATAGTTTTTTCATTGTTGTTCAATTTTAAGTTTGTCCATTAATTGGCTGATTGATACCCATCTTGCAGTGGCATTTTTCGTACCTGCATCATCTGCACCGAAGTATTCTACCATCTGCTGTTGCTCTTCCCAAAGTTCTTTCTCAAACTCGAGGATTGTTTTAATCATTTCTTCTTGGTTCATAGTTCAGTTATTTCATAAGTTGATAAATCGTTGTGACTGGTTTCGGCAAGAATTAATTCGCCGTATTTTTTTGCATCCTCGAAATCGTATGCTTCGATTAATTTTGACCAAAGTTCGTTTTGGTCGTTGTCCTGAAATTCAATTCTAAACTTTCTCATTTTGTTTTGTGTTAATTGGTTAAACATGTAGCAAAGATATAGACATTTTCATAAGTGCAAAACTTTATGAACATTCTTAACAATAATTTAACATTGAGAGTTGACAAAATGAGCCATAATAAACGGAATCAATCCGATTATCACACATTATAGTATCAACAAAAAAAAAATTAGAATGATTCTAAATAAGGAATATGTGATTAAATTCACAAAAAATATAGATAAATAAGGGAATAACGCTTAATCTAGGAGAATTTTACTTAATTTTAAGGGGATAACCTTAAATAATCACCGCAAATTTAAGGGTATTACCTGTTAAGGAATTTCCTGCGGTAGATAAACTCTTGATATTTGGTGTAAACAAGATGGTTTACTTTATTGTGTTTGCCGCAATCACGACATTTGAGCCAATGGTGGACAGTACCCGATGCGGTTACTACTTTCTTATTGTATTTTTGGTTTGTACCTGAGCATTCAGGGCACTCGAATTTATCTCCACTATGCTGTACTGCATAATTGTGCTGTGGGGTGGTATAGGAAGTTAGTTTCTTAAAGACTGCTTCTAGGACTTCGACATCTTTTCGGCAATAAGCCACCATCTTATCTAATGCTACCTGGTCTTTCTTAAAAACTATATCCTTCCAAAGGTCCATGCCTCCTGTTTCCATCTTGGCACCAACATTAAGAAACTTGGCAATATAGTCTAGCTTGTTGCTATTGAAATTAAAGTACCTTTTAGCCCATTTAAGAGTGTCTATGGTCTTGGGTGATGGCATAACATCAATACCATGAATTATAGCCCTTGTGCGTATCCATTTAAGATCGAATCTATCCCCATTGTGAGCCACAATTTCATCAGCTTGGTGAAGCACTTTGATGAATTTTTTAATCATGTCCTTGTCGCTTTGAGATTTGGACCATGTAAGGCTGTGAATCTCATCCTCCCCTTCCCATTTGTAGCAGATGCAGATGATTGCTCTCTCGTGAATGATGTCACCTGGGTTAATGGTTAGGTTGTAACCGGATCTCCAAAAGATACCTACGTTAAAGGAGGTCTCAATGTCGTAAAAAAGTCTCTTTCTCATAGGCTTTTGTATGCTAATACTATTCTATCAATGATACCTTTCTGCACTAAGAAGCGCACTAATGTACCAACAATAAATGATATTAACACCATCCACCAATTAATTTTGTATTTCACCACCTGCGTAGCCTTGGCAGTTTTCCATTTGGTTTGCCCTTGTATCTTAATAGTTTTGACCCTTTCTTTATATTCAATGCGTGTTTGAAATCTAGTTTTTGGCACATAGATATTGTTGAATTTAATCACAGTATCCTTAGTAGTAAAGAATTTTTCGTATACAATCGAATCAAATCGTATCACTGGGATGCTGTCTAATGTAGTTATGCGAATGGTATCACTATCCTGAATAACTTTAAGCCCATTCTTAAGGGCTTTGTTGTAATGGTACTGAGCACGCTTAGCAGGTGAGCAGGCGAGCAATACTAGCAGAAGTGGTAAAAGGTATTTCATAGGTTTTGTAGCATTTCAATCATACGAGGGCATGGGTAAATATCTGATTTGTCTTTTCTTACTGAATTGTGGGTGTAGATACCAGGTGTACCCTCAAAGGCTTTTACATCAATGTTAAATATCTCTGACCGGTATGCCTTAGGTATGTTATATGTTTCGCATAAATACACAAGCAGTTGGCGAGTAGATTCAATCTGCTCATCAGTGTACCTATACCACGCTGTGTGCCCTTTGAATGGCTTGTCGAGTATAGTTACCATCTCTTTCTTTACCTGAGAATTGACGTATGTATAGTAAGCACCATTTTTTTGTTTTAATGGGCCCCAATTGCACACCTCAATACCAACTGAAAGTTTGTTTAAGTTGCGGTAAGGTAGTTTCTTAACAGCGAAATCTGCTGAATCAATGCCTAGATGCCACGCCCAATGTTTGGATGAGAAGCATTGCACTATCTCACCACTGGCACCGATGATAAATGCAGTAGCTATCCTCGTATCATTGGTATTCCAATAACGTGATACCCCTTTAGCATCTCCTGAGCCTGCTGTATGGTGTAAATAAATTTGGGATTTTGGATTTTCTTCTGCAAAGTATTGGTCACTATCCAACCGAACTTGCGTTATCTTGCTTATGTCTAATTTCATCCACCTCTTTTTTAATGTCTTTAGCCCTGGCGAATAAGTTTTTCATTGCTTGCCATAGGTCAAGTCCTTTAACTGATTTGTAGTTTTCGTTAATGCTCATAACTTCAATGGATACAAGTATCAATGCAAGTACTTTAGTCAGAAGCAATGGCACTGAGAAAAATTGAAGGATGATATTGTTAAGGATAAAATGGTCAATCATGTAGAATAAAATAACAGTTATCTCATAAAGCAACATCTTGCTAATGATTGCGCTTAGTCCTCTGCTAGTTATCTTGACTTTGTTTTTTACTGACTTCCAAACACCTGTGATAGTATCTAACACAATCACAAAACCTACCAAAAAAAGCAGGCCTGAGATTGGCATCAAGAAAGTGCATACAGTAGCCACTAACTTTATCCAATTAGACTGCATACTTCCTAGTAAGATAGTGAGCTGTGCCTTCATTACAAGATTAGAATGCTGTTATTGTACCCATTCTCAAGGAAGTTACCACAAAGACCTGTGCAAGTAGTCTGAAACTGATTAATGCAAGAGCAATGGTTAAACATTGGTCTTAAATCGGTGTCAGTATTGGTAGCACTGATGAAGATAGGGAATAAATTACGGTTAGCAAGTAGCCATCTGATAAGACGTTGCTCAAAGAAACTAGCTTTTTGTGCATAGTGCTCCATACCAAAGGCCACTTCTGAACGTGATACACTTGCTGAGTAGTCTCCATTCTGAGTCTGCAAACCTTTGTTCTTTAATTGGTAGGTCAATCCAAATACTGCATCCTCTGCACTTCTCCATGCAATGACAGGCTGAATAAACTCTACCAGATCAATCTCATCTGGTGTCAATAGCTGAGCATTGTACTGAGTGAGCATGTAATTGTAGAACGTAGTGCCTAAGATTGGCTGTATTCTTAATGCCGATTGTGTTGCAATGTATGGAGTTACGTCATTAACATCCACATTGGCTGTAATGGGTGTGTTTGTTTTGAGGTATGCCTCAGTGATAAAGTATAGCATTACTGAGCTGTGT
>Ga0209401_1001953_pt1 | contig 13479 bp, 10 predicted proteins | sample M_140807_MF_Meta_FD_187318 | JGI IMG/M metagenome (GOLD analysis project Ga0209401, IMG submission 187318) | Freshwater microbial communities from Lake Montjoie, Canada to study carbon cycling - M_140807_MF_MetaG (SPAdes) (version 2) | ecosystem: Environmental > Aquatic > Freshwater > Lake...
TGGCGTCGCCGCGGTTATCGACCCAGGCGATGCTCTCAACGTCCTCGCGGAGCCGAGTGTATTGCGAGAGCCCGAAGTTCCGTTCCTTGACCGCGACGGCAACCGCTGGGGTGTGCAACTGAAACCATGGCCACCACGACTTGCGCTTCAGCAGCGCTACCAGCCCTGCAGTGAATGCCGGCGCCTGCTCGCGCGCTACCCAGATGTCAACGTCCGAAGGTCTGACTCTCATAGGATTCATATCCAGCGGTGTGCCATATATTTGGGAAATCGGCGGCAGGCAGAAAGACCCAGCTATGACAGCGCCGTGCTGGATCAGAAGGGCGTCCAATCGCGGCGCATCCACACCGGTGCTCTGCGCAATCCATGCGTTGAATGCTGCGCTGAGTTGCGGGGAGTGCAGGGTCTCCAGAGGCTGCAGAGCAGCAGCCATTTATGGAGAAAGATCCCGAAGTCTGCCCCTGCTCACCGCGCCTTGAAAAGCGGAAAGGCGTGGTCGCTAGATAATGCGCGTTATTATCTGATGCATGTGCAGCTTGCAATGATCGGTTTTATCAGTTTTTGGGGTTGCTGAACACAAGCTTCGCCCATGTCGCGGCTCAAGCGAGTAGATTTTTCGCAGATCTCTTCTGCTTCCATGCAACATGGCCTATTATGACAGGACGTATCGAGGGATACGCGAAGCCTTGGCGCTAGCCCTTCTCCCGGGACATTTTCCCGTCTTCACCCGGTCCAAAAACCCAAATCGCCTGCAAGGCACGCGCACCGGTCTTACTCTCCAGGCATTGGCACCGTTTGGAGTGGTAGACGTGGCTCTCTGGAGGCCGGAGGATGTGCCGCACGGTCCAGATGGCTATGCTCTGAAACCACCGACAGCGCGCGACGTGGCAGTGGCCGTCAGGGTGCTTCGACGCTGCCTCGAGGAGATGGCGGAGGAATGGACGTCCTTCCGTGCACGCGGAAGCCGCTTCGTCATCTCCGGAATCGCGCAACTAAAGGTCTTCCTGCACATTCCTGAATTTGCGGGCTGCCTCAATGACTCCTTTGTCTTTCATCCGTGCAAGTGGATTATGGATCCTGACAAGGCATATCCGGTTCTTGGCCTTGCTGTCAAATCTGTAGGCAAGAACATAGGGGCGGAAGACTTCAAGGAGCTTGTCGAGATTGCAGCTTCTGCTTCTGCCGTCGACTTCTACGCCAACGAGTCGGCTGAGCATCGCGCCGCACGCATCCAGAGCCAGCTGGACTTTGCAGCCAACGAGAGTCCACAACATCGTAAGGCCAGGGTCGACGCGCTCAAAGCCACCATCTCCCGAGAAACTCTGCAGAAACATGCGGCTCGCATCAGGAACCTAGATTTCAAAATGAAATGTCCCGAGAAGCAGGCGGAACTGAAAGCCAAGTATCAGTTCACGATCGGGCGTCGCTGTCAGGCTATTATTGATGCCATGAGAGAGAAACGTTTCCTGAAGCGTTCCCTAGAGACCCCCCACGAACAACTGGAACGGAATCTGAGACGTGCCAAACATTGGGAGAACTGGCATGCCTCCCGCAGAAACAGGACGGACGAACAGCGAGCCATCGAACGATTGCATCGTGAAGCCGCTTGGACGGAGCGGCGTCCTCGACAGAGGGTCAAGAAAGCCAATCAGCTGACCATGACGTTGGACTTGATGGATGGGGTCACGCGAGCGTACCACTACAAGGAACTCACGGGACACCGCTGCAAAGGAGACATCCGTGGAGATCCCTTCGGAGCTCGGCTCATGGCATTTTACGACGCGCATCCTGGCACGCTCGAAGAAGATCAGAAGGCCTTCACCGCAAACGCGACGGCCAAGCTCAAGGCGAACAATTACTCTTCCCAGAAGGAGTATGAGGAAAGGAAAAGGATCGAGAAGTGGGGGCCCGATCATGCAAGCTTGACCCGCGGCGAAAAGCTTAAGATGGCGTATTCCGCCAAGAGACGAGAGAAGGACGAAGCCGCGGCAGCGGCGGAAGGAGTGCCTGAAGAACCTCCAAAGGAGAAGTGGCTCTCCCAAAAGCTGTACAGGGAAAGGAAGAAGAAAGAAGACGCAGATCGTGCCGCGGGCCTGCCCGTGGAGCTGGCCGTCACCGACCCGAAGCTCATCGCCAGAGGGCAAAAGATTGCGGCTGCCTGGGCCAAGAAACGTGCAGCCAAAGCGGCGGGGATCGTCGAAGAATCGAGACACGTCGCCCCCCAAGGAGGGTCCAGTTCTTCCGACCCAGCGGCTAGGCCTGAGATGGGGTAAAGGGCCAGTTCAAATCCTGGCAGATGAGCTGCCAGCAAGAGTCTGCTTTGGCCATCTTCTCGCGCGATTTCAAAGGCGCAAAGAAAGGGATGAACTCCGTGTAGCCAAGAAGAATGCACAGCTTCTGGCACACAAGTGCATAAGATACCATGTTCTTGCGTCCTTCCGGGATGTGACGCTGAAAAGCCGCGGATGCTGCCAAAAAACATACCTTGAGCCGCTCTTCCATCTCCGGAGTCATGCGAGGTGGGGCTCGCCCAGTGATCTTGCACGTGATGAGCTGGACATGTTCGTAGTACTTGCGAAGCTTAAGCTTCTTGAGGATGTCGCGGACTTTGTGGACAGTGATGTCATCCGTGTTCTGAACCCGTTCATCGTAGAGCCGCGCCATGATAGACTGATAAACGGCATCGGGAATTTCAATTGACTCTTTTGCCTGCAGCGCCGATAACCATTCTCCAAAATGGTTTATGCGTTTGTACGAAAATGAAGAGAAGTCGAAATCGTCGGAGTACGCCAGGAGAGAGGCGGTCGCGTCGAGAAAGGGCTTTGCTGCGCCGCACTTGGGGCAGATGAGCATCGAGAGCGTCTGCTGCAGTTGCATCTGTTCCGCGCACGCAGCGCAAAGGTCGGAGTTCTGAATCTGGAACTTGGGCACGTGCCCCTCCATGTTGGTGAGGAAATCGTCCAGGACCTTGGATTCCTTCGAAGCCACCGCGAACACGTCGTCATTGTTGTCGACGGTGCGGCAGAACTGCTGTTTCTGATACTCTTGCACATAAGGGCGCGTGGCCCGAGTGAAGTCTTCCAGCTTCTGCCCCGACTCGATCATGGCGATCTCCTTTTTCAACTCCTCCAGTTCGCCCATCTTTATCTTTTTCGTGCGGATTTCGTGCCGTTTCACGCTGTTGAGCACTTCCCGCTCCAGCTCTTCCGCTCGCCTTTTCTTGCTGTCGACCGTCCAGCGCTCATTCTCCAGAGCTCTCTGTTTGTCTCGTATGCGGTCGTAGATATTGGTTCCGCGCGAAGACATGTGCGAGGACGGAGCGGTGCTGTCCACCTTCACGGTCCGCAGAATGTCGTTCATGAACATGAGATCCTCGTTGGGGCGCATGAATTCTCGCAACGACATCTTTGCCAGATGAACGTCTTTTTGCATGTCGCTTTAATGCTTGAAGGCTGTGATGCCTCTTTGATAGTATGGCACTGATGAAACTCCCGTGCAAACCTCCGCAGTTTGTCGTTTCGCGAACGCAAGGCACCGACCCTTCCTGAAGGATGGGCGGGCATGCATCGTCCATGGTCGGAAAAAGGGAACAGTCGACCGACGCAAGCCTCCACGAGACGATGTGCAACGGCGCGTCTCGGGAAGTGTTGCACCTGCTTCGCAAGAGCGACGCCACGGAACTGCAGAAGGCCCTCTGCAAGGTATCGCCGTCCGTCATGGAGCAGATGCAAGGGAGAGATGGGTACCGAGCCAAGCGGTTTCTTTTCATGCGGGAGGACATTTTGCCACAAGCATGGGCGGACTATTTCAAGACTCACGCTTCTAACCTTTTCAATGCAGAGATGGACCACGATGTCGTCCTTCGAAGCGCCCTGCTTACTCCTTGTCCCGCGCGTTCAGTCGAAACGAACCTTGCCCCGACATCATCATAAAATGCCGAGCGAGTCGGTCAGGGCCTTGGCGTGCCAGCGGTACGTCCGCTTTCTCTTCAAGTCCTACCTCAAATGGGAAACCCCTTGGGACGTGTGCGATGTTACAAGCTTGGTGCGCTTCCATCAGCCTACGATCGTGGCGGGTGAGTCCTTCTACCCAGCGGACTTTGGCGATCTCCTCCGCACTCAGATCATGGTGCAGCTCGAGACGGACTACGGCTGCACCGCCTCGGGCTGGTGTCCTGAAGTCGAATGCAAGGTCGTTCCGGAAGAAGGCGCCCTGAGCTTGAACATCTGGTTCACCCGCGCTCAAAAGAAAAAAGAGAAGCCACCTCCGCAGAGACCATGAGAGCATCGGAAGGGATTCTGCAGCCTTGTAAACGAAGCTCATGTCTCGTTCTGGAACACGCGCTCGGTGCCAGAAGGGCATAGATCACCTGATGAAATGTTCTAGAAATGCTCAGTCAGATGCTCGGCAAGGGATGTGCGAGGCCGACGCATGGTTACTCCTGGAAAAAATGAACTGCGTGATTTACTTGGGTGGAGGGACATTTGGGACAGCATTCGAGACCGGGGCGCATGAGGTGGTAAAGTTCATTCCGCAGAGACGATCCAAAGGTCGATTGCCCTCTAATTCATCGCATGAATTTAGGATGCAGAAAAAATTTGCACGACGGGGCCTTGCCTGGGCTCCGCTGGGCCTGCATCAGTTTATGTACGAAAATGAGGAAGGAGCTGCCGACAAAGAGGGGCGAACCGCCGCGCGGGTGGACGCCATCCGAATGCCCCGGGTCAATTCAACCTTGGACAAGGCGCTGCAGGGGAAGGGGGCGCTTGGAACCGCCTCTCACGCCGCGTCTCTGGGAGCGTCTCTCGCGCGGCTCGTGAGCAATGCTCTGGCAGCCGGAATGGTGCACCACGACGCAAAATGTAACAATATCGGGGTCGCGGACGACGGCACCGTTCGCTTCATAGATTTCGGACGCTCGTTCGACGAAAGGACTCTGCGAAAAATGGGGGCATCCCGCAAGGCAGCGGAGCGCGCGCTTGGCCTGGGAGCCGCCCTCGATGCATGGCGCTTGCAAGACAGCGTGGCTCGTCGCATGATGCCTCATGTCCCGGAAGAGGAGTCTGGAGAAAGCCTCCGCAACGCTGTCGTTGGGCCGTTGCGTGCCATAGCCGCGACGCTCTTGAAACATGAGGAGGCCATCCCTCATGATTTGAATCCCGACGCAGCCTGGTGGCTGAATCAAAGGGTGTTTGAAGATCTGAAGGCAATATTCTCCTCGCATCTCAAATGCCTCGCCGGACGCCGAAACGTTGAGGACGGATGTTTTTGAAATATTTTCCTCCTGACAGGATTGCCCCCGATCTCTTCTTCTTGGCAAAGAATTAGGAGCCTATATCTTGAAAGCCCTTCTGGATATGTTCAGATTCGGGAGACGGAAACAGCCTTGCTTGAAAAAATTATTGCTCATTGAAAAACAAGAATATGGATGGTTTTTCTGATGACAGAATTCATTTTTCCGATGGAGCGATGTCGGCGGATGATCGTGATGGAGACAATAAAACGAAGCGACCTGAGGGTTCAGCGGAGGGGCTGGGGGCAGAAGAAATTGATTATTTCGAGGCAGAGATGTCGGGGGATGATGAAGAAGATGGAGACAAGAAAACGAAGCGATCCGCGCCTCCGGCGCTGCGACGTGAGGGGGAGGGCGGCGGGGTTGGGCAGGGGAAGGCCGATCCACTCAACGGCATCGGGGCTGCAGCCGCCGAGAGCCCGGGACGGCAGGCGCCTTTGAGGCTAGTACAGCAAACAGAGAATGAAGAAGCCACCGAGGGGGGCGGCGGGGGGGGGCAGGTGAAGGGCGATGCCGCCGAGAGCCCGGGAGAGCAGCCGCCTTCTTCAAGGGGAAACACGTCTCCAGCGCTGAGGGTAGAAGCGCAAAAAGAGTCCCCGCCAGGGGGTGATGGAGGCACCAAGGAGACAGAGGCGGAGATATCCGAACCGACACCCCCAAACCCGCCTGCATCAGATTTTACCATCTACTATCCCCATGAGGTTTTAGGAAGGACATGCCTTGAAAAAATACAAGATGTACAAGAAAAATGGAGCCCGTCAATCGGAAGATTGGTAAAGGTGTGGCAAACCCATCAAGATTATGCATCAATAGCCATGCAGAATTTCACAATAGAGATGGCAAAACTCAATGGCGAGATAAAGGAACTCGAGGCCCGCACACGCGAATCATTATCGTCGGAAGCCGAAGATGCCGATTCGGACCCTAGGATAAGTCCAGAAGAAGAACTCGATATTATGACAGGTGCCACCAATCATGTGTTGGATGGCATGAAAAAGGATCGCGATTCTTTTCGGGATAGAGTAAAGCAATTGCAGGCTGACGTACAAATCTCAGAGGGAAACATACGGGCTGATGCATCATCTATCGAGGACCATGGTCAAAAAAATAAAGACCTGATAGATGCACAAAAGAACTTACGTAATCTGGAAAGTCACATTCATTCTGCTATCGCTCTACAAGTGGAACGCGATCGTAACGACAGAATGATACAATTAAAAGCTGAAATGCGTAAGAATAAAGAGAACAAAGAGGACGCACACACGCAGTTATACAAAGTGCATAATAATATTAAACGCGCATTCCAGGCATCAATTCAAAAAACCTATGATCGCTTAGAAAATGATCTGAAAGAAGCTCAAAACCACTTTAAAACTGTAAAACTTCTCGAATCAAAATATCAAGACGCTCAGCAAAAGTTGGATCAGGTTGGAATAGATTTGTGCCGCGTGTCTGAACTTTTAGTTGTTCCCGAGTCGACCGAAGGACACTATGACAGCATCATTGCTAGAATTATGCAAAAGCATGGACGCATCAGCGAGCCACCTGAATTCGACGGGGATTGGGAGAGCGAATGCAATAAAAAAGAAAAAACCCCGAATCTGTACCAAATTCTGCCTGCATACTTTGCTTCCTCAGACAATGGCGATAACTTCCTGGTGTATCATGACATGGGCACAGGGAAAACTTGTACCATCGCCCTGATGGTCTTACAGATGGCAATGCAACAATACAATGCGCTCCCCATGGAGCCCGTACAAAAACAGGAATCGAGTGTGGGATGCCTCGTTTTGGCACAGAAAGATAGTGCTGTTTCAAAATTCACAGCTGAGCTTCGAGATTGCGGCCTCAAACTGCTCAACGATTTCCAGAAAAAAACTGGCGTATGGTGTAAAATTGATGGCGCTGTAAAAGGGCCGCGTGACGATGAGATTTCAAGTCCGAACCCTTCGGATAGAACCCATCATAGACGACAGTGGCGCTTCTACAAGACAAAACCTGAAGAGAAGAAGACGTCGCCTTTTTTTGTGGCCAGCTTCCAAACCATTACACATGATTATCATCACCCCCCTGGGGTAGGAGTCATCAAAACATCCGGAGGATCTGAAAAAGGTCTTCCCGCATATGTCATTGTGGATGAGGCACATAATTTATATGATCCTGCAGGACTTGGGGCAGATGGGTTTGGGAAGAAGCGTGTACATGAATATGCAGCAGAACTAGAAAGACAATTTAATATTCCGAATACGGAACGATCCAAAGTAATCTTTTTGACGGGTACCCCTACTACCGGAACCCTGTCAAATCTCCTCCGTCTCTTGAGGTTGTTGGGACCCTCGGTCCGTGAGGTTTTGAAAAATACGGAAGGTGAGGAAAAGTTGCTGCACGAATATTTTCAGAAAACGCCGCTTAAAACAAAACAGTCTTTCAGGCCTTATACGTGGCGCCACGGACTTAAAGAAAAAATTGGAAAGGCTTTGAAAGGAAAAATATCATATGTTTCAATGGCAAATGATCCTCGGGTGTTTGCACAATTCGGAATTTACTTGAATGTTCCCACAGCAAAAGGAAAAATATTATTAGTACCCAAACGAAAAAACGTTCATGTTGAGAACTCAGCTTCGGGGGCCATTATTATCCAAAACGAAGCTAAAGACGCATTTGAAATTGACAAGGACAGTCTGCAATCCGGAACAAAGTATGTTCTGGTCAAGACTCGACCCCAGAAATCACACCAGTTCAAAACCGCAACAGAATTGGGAAAACACAGAATTTTCCGAAAATACGCATCTGATGATGCCCATTTTCCTGCATGGGAAGCTGTATTTTCGCTCGTACAAAGTAACGAAACGGATTCACTTGATGAAGGCCCCACAACATACCTAAAACATTTTTTCTATTATGACAACGACGCGAGAGGAGACATAAAAGACTTTGAAGATGCATTTATCAAAAAGTTTTATAAGAATAACATTGATGATGGCAAGTCATATCTGATTCCCTCCTTCAGCGACATCATCAAAGATGCCAAAAATCTTGATGATGATGATGATTGCAGTGAAAAGACAGAGAAAATAATTATTGAATCCATCAAAGCGTTTCAAGAAAAAGAAAATTATGGGCAGAAGGGGATTGCTGTCTATTTGCGGAGGCAGAAAGCCCAGAATGGTCAAAGCGAGAAAGCCGTGGCGAAGATCAACCTGAATCTCATAACCAGGTTCGAATGTGTGTATAACAGTGTGGCTAATAAAGACGGAACACTCATTCGATACGTTTTTGTCTCGAGAGAATTCAAGGAAGGTTTAAGTCTCTTCGGCACCCGTTTCGTGCATGTGCTTTCTCCCCCTCAAACTGAACGCGCGCTGCAACAAGCCGTTCGAAGAGCGCTGAGGTACTGCGGCATGAAATATGTAGGCGATCGCAAAAAATGGTTCGTGACCGTGTTGTTGTATTGCGCTAACTATGAAGCGTTCGATCAAATATCTCAGCAAAGAATGCAAGCCTTGACACAAGCAGAACAATATCATGTCATGAACGGCCAACGTTGCGAGAAAATCTCAAAAATGCGGATAATGCCGGGATCAGATCCGGTAGATAACTTTTTGGAGCTGCTCAAGGAGTATGCTGTGGACTGCAATGCCTTGTCTCCAGTCAATAAGGTACGCTGTGCCGAGAAGCCGTCGGCAGCCGAAACTCCTGGGTGCGGGCAATTATGGAAATATGAAGATGAAAGCGAGTGGTCATCAAAGAAGGCCCGTGGTGACTGTTCCAATGATCTAAAATTACGTTCTCTTGCAGACGAAAAGAATCTCTCTCTGCACGATGAAATCTTACGAGCACTGTTGAATACATCAAAGATTAATAATGCAGCTTGGAAAGATGAAAGGATCGCGCCTCCAAAAAATACGGCGGGCTTCATCCTTGACGCGGACGAAGCCCCCCTCATGCTTTTTGAGAGCCTGATGAAGAAAGAGGCCGATGGCAACACAGGCCACCAACTGGCTAATGCCGTACGGATATTCCTGAACAAGCGGTATGCAGAGTCCAAGATGACTCAAGAAAAAAATCAATACTCTCAAAAGGCCAAACGCGTTGCTGAGGCCTATTTCCAGTTCAAGCGCATGGAGTCTTCTATTGAATCGGAAAGGTCCCATGAGAGAAACCATATACTTCTGCCATACCCAGATGTCGATGTTGTCAACCATCGTGCTGACGCCAAGACTAAAAAGTTGATCCCAAGATAGAATTTTAACGAATGGCATGTATATCCAAGCTGCTATGGCTCGAGCAACATCCTTTTTTGCGAGTAAATCTCGTTTTTTCTTTGACATGGCAAAAAGACCGCTCTTGGGTGGTTGTGCGGAAGGCCTTTCACAGGCTTCTCAGGAATGGCTCCACTCATCTCGGCATGCACCCGAAAAGGAATGGAATGAACTTACGTCTCTCGCTGACACGCTGATGCTGTTAGAAGAACGGATCTCGGCGCAGAACAATGACCTCTTGAAAAATCTCAATGGCGAAGATGACACGGCCTCGTTGAAATCTCGGATGGACAACGTACGCAATTCGCTATCGCTCGCCAGAGATTGGTTGGAGGGCACAGCTACGTTTACATTGCCTCCGTTGGAAGAAGCCCGCGTTCGATGGAGATACATGAGCGATTGTCTGGATGACTTGGCGTCCGATTTGGCCACCGAGGACGACGCGGATGTTGAGTCGCTCGGCAGCTTGCCCGATTGCCGCATGGCCGATGATGAGAAAGAGGCGGCGGAGATGGTGGGATACGTCGACAGGGTGCGCCGGAATGCGCAAAACGCATCAGCGACGGGTGTATGCGCATCCGACCAGTACGTAATTCTTCCTACGTCTGGAAACCACTATAACACGTTCATCTTCCTGCACGGCTTCAAGATGGAGGCGAGGGAAATGTTGGACGTTTTTGTAGAGCTTTCGAAGACCTTGAGCACATGGAGGTTCGTGCTTCCCCAAGCCCCGTGCATGCCCATAACGGCGCACGATGGGGCCGAATCCTTCTCCTGGTTTGATTACCTCAGTGACCGAGGAGGATTTCAAGAGGACACCGTGGACATCTTTGGCCTACGGAAGATGAAGGTTGAGCTGCAGCACCTCGTGGCATTCGAGAACGCGATGCTCCCCGGAGGCTCGCTGGCGGTCATCGGAGGCCTCTCGCAGGGCGGCACCATGGCACTCCATCTGGCCGCGCATTCTGACTTGAAGGCCGTCGTCACGGCGGTCGCGTGTCGACTGTCGCATTCCATGTCGCGCCCTTTGAAATGTCCCTGGCACGCGGTCGTTGCATCCGAAGATGATGTCTTTCCCGCTTCCTGGTCAAAGCCTCTCATGGCGGGGGTCTCTGAAGTCCTGACAATCGACGACACTCATTACTTGGAAAAGACTGATATTGCTCCGGTGTTCCTGGAGATTCTTTCCAAGTTGTGACGCACTGACGGAGCCTCTTGCGACCGGATAAAAAAACAAGCATGACGTACGAGCGAATATTCTTTTTTTCAAGAGCAAATACAAACCACCGTGATGCGGAGATGTGGAAGTTTTGCTCCCTTGGGGACAGGAGTGCCCAGCCCACAGGCATGGTCATCAAGAGATGTCAGCGTACGGCTTCTGAAGAATGAAGCCGCACTCCCCGATGTGGCGAGCGAGATAAGGCAGCTCCGAGCTTCTGGAATTTTCAACGGCCTCTCTGCCATTCTGGATGGCATGGCCGTCCCACAAGGATCTCGTGACATTGACGAAGCTGAAGTTATGACAGAGATCGACCCGGAAGATGGGTCGGAAATGACAGAATCGACCGGGTCTCCCGGACTTCTCGCAATGATTCGCCAAATGATGGGCAAAAAAAGGCACCCTCCCGAAGAGGATGATGAGGAGGACAGTGAGGAGGCGGACGACGACGACGAGGATGACGACGAGGACGACGATGAGGACGAGGATGAGGACGAGGACGAGGACGAGGACGAGGACGACGATGAGGACGAGGACGAGGACGAGGACGAGGACGACGATGAGGACGACGATGAGGACGACGATGAGGACGACGACGAGGACGAGGACGATGACGATGAGGACGACGAGGGTGATGAAGATGATGAGGATGACAAGGATGGAAAAGCAGACGAACAAGATGAAGACGGGTTTCCATCGGATTCCGAAGATGATTATGTTGTAGAGATTCCGGAAAAGCCAACGCCAAGCGATGCAGGGTTGGCGCTCCCTCATGGAATACCCGCTTTGGTGAAAGCTCTCGTCCGTCGTCAAGAATTGACTGATGTCGCAGACGTCGATAGCGCTTTTCTAAATCGATCTCTTGCGAGGCGCACGCCGACTATTCCAAAGGCGCCGCCTTTGCGCGTGTTCTGAAACTTGCAACATGTCATGCAACCCGCGTCACTTCCTCTCAAGAGACTCCCCCGTCCGTGACATTAAACGACGCCTCGACCATGTCGCATGCCTCAGATACATCCATGTCCGCCAAGGAGATCTTGAGCTTTTTCGAAACGGTCCGGATCAAGGAGCTCATCTCTTTCCGCGCTCTCTGCAACGCGTTGAAAGCCTATATCGTACGGGAAGCAGTCCATGCGTGGAGGAAGGACTCATCGGGCAGGCTCAGCGTGTTAGACCTTGGGTGTGGACGAGGCGGCGACTTGAGAAAATGGGCCGCCTACCGCCTGCGAAGTTTTGTGGGCGTCGACGGCGGCGTGGCCTGCGTTTCGGAGGCCCGCGCAAGGCACGCCGGACTCGTCTCCCAAGGTAAGAGCGCTGTGCAGGCTGTCTTTCACACCGCGGACCTCACCGCGGCACGCGTGCCAACCGACTCCGCAATTTTCGACATTGTCTCGTCCATGTTCTTCTTACAGTTCTGCTTCTCGAGCCCTGGGTCTGCAACGCACATCCTCGATGAGATCGCACGGGTTCTAAAGGACAATGGGGTGCTGTGCTGCATCCTCCCGGATGGGAATCGCGTCGCCGGCTTGCTGAGGGATCGGAGGACACACATCGCGTTTGGTCACTTCAAACTGCACAAATGCCAGAGCAAGGCGGAGTCCCCCCTTCCCGAAGAACCATACGGAATGGCATACAACTTTGCGCTCACCGAAGCCGCTTGCACGGAGTTTGCCGTGAGCCCGAAGCTCCTTCAAGAACTTTTGGAAGCGCGGGGCTTTGTAGGAGCCTGGCCGGACGGAAACTTTTTCATGAGCGCGCAGCAGCTCCTTTCCCAAGGCGCAGAGAGCGAAATCGTGGCTACAATCCTGCACGGCCAGAAGTGTTCTCAGATTGATTGGATGTCTCTGGGCTTTTTCAGCGTGGTCCTCGCCAAGAAGAAGTCTCTGCAAACGGCTTCCGTGGCGGAGACCCCGAAGAAACGGAGGAGGAAGGCCGCCGACGTCTCCGATTCAAGAGGAGACATCGCTGCACCCGTCTGAGTCGCCTTCGGAAGCCGCTGCTTCCGAGTCTCCCCGATCTTCCCCAGAATCCTCCTCCTCCGAGTCGTTGGGGTTGGAAACGCTCTCCACGCTCATGACGTCTATCTCGTCTTCACCCATGCCGGGAAGGCTCGACGCCATGCTCGAGGGCATTCCGAAGTCCTGGAAACAGGTGCTCGACGTCACCTCCTTCCAGGCCGTCCAAGACAAGGCCTGAAATCCTTGGGGGCACTTCACCAAAGGAACGAGCGGCGCAAAGAGGAGCAGCTCACTGGCTGCGGCGGGGAGAGGTTCAGCCACGCCGCAGCAAGGGTCCGAATTCGCAAAGAGATAGATGAGACCGGCGGAGATGCTCGGAGTTATGGCTTGCAGCACGAGTTTGAGAGATTCTCCTTCAAAGACCGTCTGAATAGTCCAGTCTGGCGACATCTCGATATCGAGCAATCTCCTTTCTCCGTTGCCGATGACGGCATCCACCTGCATGGCTGACACACGAGCCAGTTTCACGAAGAGCTACCTCTCTCCCTTCTCGCTCGCTCTTGCTTTGACAGTATACTCGCTGCCCCCCTCCCGTGAAGAATGTCGCCCAAATCTTTTTCTCGAACGCGACGCGGCGGCTATCGCACCCTGGCAAACGTGACCGGGGTCTGCGGATTGAGAAAAGCAACGAAGTCGTGGAGCTTGAGGAGCAAGCTCAACGCCAGCATCTGCTCCTGATGATTGCAG
>Ga0209401_1001957_pt1 | contig 13457 bp, 17 predicted proteins | sample M_140807_MF_Meta_FD_187318 | JGI IMG/M metagenome (GOLD analysis project Ga0209401, IMG submission 187318) | Freshwater microbial communities from Lake Montjoie, Canada to study carbon cycling - M_140807_MF_MetaG (SPAdes) (version 2) | ecosystem: Environmental > Aquatic > Freshwater > Lake...
GTATTGCAGCATCTAAAATGGTGATTACAAACTTTTCATCTGGATTTACAACAAATGCGTTAAAACTTGCGATTGGAAGTTCTACAAGCAAAGTTGGGCATTATCTTGGCTACAAGGATGCAGATTCCGCTGACCCAACATCAGACTATGTAGATTATACTTCTACTGGAAGCTACACAAGTTCGGTTACATCCAAGGCTTATGAGTTTGATGATCGCATAGCGCAGAAGTTTGGATCGCACTATGAGATTGAGTTTTTCAATTCTGGATCTACCAACGCAAGCATCAGCATGAGGCGCGATACGGACGGAACAACAGTAGGAATAGCCTCAAATGTTGACACGCGTTCTGCTGGTGGAATTACTCTTCCATTCACTCTCCAAGCTACGCTGTCAGCACAAACCGTAAAACGCATTGCTAATAGCCTGCGCTCCTACCAGAAGTGGCGCAATATGCGTATGATTATTTCAGCACCATCCAAAAAGCTTTCAGTTCGTGGAATTATGCTTGCTGCAAATCCAGACACAATCGAGGTGCAAAAGAACGCATGACGGCTGTTGAGTATGTGGAGGCTTCTGGCATTCCAGAATCCAGGTGGCCTAACTTTAAGGAATGGTTTTCTTGGTATGAACGCAATAACTTGGTTGGTGTGGTTAAAGATGGAGAAGAAGTGGTTGGCGTGGCAGTTGCGAGGGCTATTGACGGATTGCAAGAGCCTGCCCATTATGTGCATATACCAAATGGAGATACAGCCTTTGTGGACTTGACTGTGACATCAATTGATGGTAAATCTACGGCTCGTAGTCGTTTGGCTATGAAACGCCTGCTGTCCATCCTATGGGATGAACTTGGCCCTCGCAGGAGGCTAATTTTCAACCGCAATGGTATAAGGAAACAATACGATTATATGAAATTTATGCGAAAGGCTTTACTCTAATGGGTGGAGGACCTTCTATTCCAGCACCTCCGCCACCGCCCGATCCGAATGCGGTAGCGCAGGCTAATGCAGAGGCTTACAAAAAGAACATTGAAACATACATGGAGAAGGCTCCAGGTATGGCAGAACTAGAGAACAAGCTTCGCGTGCAGTATATGCCGCAACAACGTGCTTTAGAACGTCAATTGTCAGCATTGGATCAACAGGCAGGCGTGCAGGCTGGGATGCAGCTAGAACGCCAATATGGCCCCCAGCGAACGCTGGAGGCTTTGCGAAGGCAGTATGAGACTAGCCCACAGGCGTATGCTCTAAATCGCGGATTAGGCGATCAGATGACCCGCCAGTTTGCTCGGTTGTACGGCACTAGCCCATACGCATCGGTTGAGCAAAATGTGGCAATGAACCGACAGCCAGGGCCAGTTGATTTTTATGGTACTGTTGGAACAAATATTAGCAATCCAGGGTTAAAGGCTTAATATGTCTGTATACGGTCAATCATACACAAAGTACAATGTTGACGCTGATGGCAATATCACTCCATACGAGGAAAAATGGAATTATGGTGGTGGCAAACCCTATGCAGTAGAATGGCAGGGTGCTCTTGACACTTCAGAAAAATTGTATAACGAAGCTGTAGCAAAAAGTAGAGACATACAAAACAAAAAGTCTATTGAATCCATACGAACTGATTACGATAAAAAACTTTCCGATATAGCAAGCCAAGAAAGCGCAAGAAACTCTCTTGCCTCCCAGATTCAAGCGTTGACTGCTGGAGCCGTGGGGTCACAACCTTCTCCAACAATGGCTCCAAACGCTGGACCAGCCTTCAGCCAAGCATTGTCTCAACTTTCGTCTGATCGTAATTACGGATCTTCTGATCTTGGGTCTAAATTAAATTTCCAGGTATCCGATCAACAGATCGTCGACGATTACAATAACTCAAAGCTATCCCGCCTAAACAGCGTGATTGATCAAGGTAACGCTCAAATCACTGGAATCAATGAGCGTTTGAAAACAGCGAATGACCTTCTTAAGGGTCTGCCTGCTGGTGATGCAAGGCGCACTTCTTCTGAAGTATTTATCAAGCAGCTAAACGATGACTTAAAGAGCGTAACCAGCGCAGTCACAGGCGCGCAGGATATGCAAAAAAATTTCACGCCAATTACAATGGATAGCCCCGAAGGGCTAAAGGAAATCACATCTTTTCGCTCCTATTTGCAACTACCAGAAGAGCGCGCCTCACAACAGCTTTATCAGATTGATCCTGAATCTTACAGAACATCAGTTGCATTGGGTCAACGCTATCGCCAGATGGCTACTGCTCCTATTGGTGAAACCAAGTCAGCCCAAGCCGAACAACTCCGTAGCAACCTAGAACAAGAGGCGATCAATCAGCTTGCCCTTGGCTCGCAATTGGGTGCTGAAGAGCAGAGGCAATATCAGCAGGCTGCTAGGGCAGCACAGACAGCGCGAGGCAATATCTTTGGCGTTGCTCCTGCGGTTGAGGAAGCAGTAACAACTGGTCTTGCAGGTGAACAGCGTAAGCTGGCGCGCTATGGTGCAGCCACTCAGTTCCTTGCTTCTGGCCAAAACACATCTGATGCGCTGAAGTCTGACATCGCATTCCGAGATGCGTTGCTGCAGAACCGCCTTGGAGCAGCCTCTGGCTTTGTTGCTGGTGGGCCATCCATCTATAATCTTACTGGAGCGCGTACAGCCCAACAGCAGAACGCAATGCAGAATTACATTCAAGCTAATCAGGCTTTACCTGGTGGCTTTAACCAACAGCCTTCAACGGCTTCTAACTTCTATCAGACTGTTGATCCATCAATTCCTGTTGCATTGCAAAATGCGTTTACAAGCCTGTACGGATCGCAGGCGAATTACTTGGCTAACACTTATGGTGCGCAGGTTGGTGCGCTGTCTAGGGCGGAAACTGGATCGCAAGCATTTGGAAACATTGCCTCTGGTCTTGGCAGTCTATTTAGTTTTAGCAAAGGATTTTAACAAGAAATAATTGGAGCAATAATATGGCAATGTTTAATTTTAATCTTGACGGCAAAGAACAAGTCGCAAAACCAATGCGATCATATATTGATATTGACTCAGACGGAAGGCCAAAGGCGAGGGTATATGCGGATGAATATGATGCCGTAAAATCAAATCCAGATTTTGAGCCATTTCTTTCTAATGCTGGAAAAAATATTGCAATGGCTCAAGATAGCGATGCCTACCAAATGCAGGAAGCCAGAATTGCTGATGTCGAGAAAAGAATTAAGACAAAAAGAGATCAAACAATTAGGGCTGAAGCAGAAGCAAGAAAAGCACAAGAAGAAAATAACATATATTATGGTCCAGATTTTCTTGGGAGTCTTGGTGGACTTCGACAAACTTTCGCAGAAAAGAAAACGTCTCGCCAAGAGGAACTAAAAAAATTGCTTGAAGAAAAAGCTGGATATATGGGTACTCCAGAAATTTCTGCTCCTATGGAGAATGCTGGATCTGCTCCAGAGCCAGAGCCTATGGTTGCCCAACAGCAACCAGCACAAAGAAAAACTGGCGTAAAAATACGCAATCCAGATGGGAAGACCGCAACAGTTCCATCTGATGTGTGGAATAGGGATTCAAAAAAATATATTGAAATGGGCTATCAAGTAGTGCCATAAATTATATGGCAGTTGCGAACGATTTGGAAAAATATTTCGCCAAAGAAGATAGTGGCGAGCAAGCGCAACAAGCACAGCAACAACCAGACGAACTTGCTTCTTACTTCAAGGATCAGCAAGAAGAACAGCAAAGGCCAGATCAAAATCTTGACATAGAAAAGTATTTCACAGAGCAGGCGACTGATCGTCCATCACGCGCTGGTGCTGTTGGCAGAGCAGTTGCTGAAGAGTTTTTACCTGCTACTGCTGCTGGTCTTGCAGTCAAGGGAATAAGCGCATTGCCGATACCAACAGTTCCTAAGTTTCTGCTTGGAGCAACTGGTGCAATTCTGTCGGCTGGCGCGGCTGGCAGGCTTCAAGAAGAGGCAGCTAGGAAGATTGCTGGGGATAAGGCAGTAGAAGAGTTTAAGGCGCAAAGACAGCGTGATATAGCTGAATATCCAGTATCTACTTTTGCCGCATCAGCTTTAACTCCAACTGCTGGTGCAATTATTGGCGTGGGTAGAAAAGGATTGACGGCAGCAGGGCAAGCTGTTCAAGGCGCGTTTACAAAAGCTGAGACTGTTGCGCCAAAGGTTGAGCAGGCAGTGCCAAGGATTGAAGCAGCCGCAGAAGGAGCAATTAGTTCAGCAGAAGAAGTGCCAGTAAAAACATTTTATCATGGCTCGCCATCATCACAAATCGAGGAATTAAAACCAGACACAAGGGGTCTTGTGTTTATGTCCGAATCAAAAGACGTGGCATCATCATACAAAGCATCAAGAACAAAGAATGTTGATTTGTCAAAAGCTGGATTGACTGATGATGAGATAAAATCATATAGAGCATATAAGAACGCAATTGCAAATCAGCCAGAAATTGATCCTCAAGGATTATTGAGTGGGAAACAATTTGATGAGGCAAGTTCAGCATTAGAAAAGCTTGACCAATACGAGCGCGTTCTTGCCTCGCAGGGCAGAGTGTATGAGATAAGTATACCAACAAGCAAGCTTATTGATTACCGAGAAGGAAATATGTTTTATGAAACACTCAAAAAAGTAAGAGATGATTTATACGCAAAAGATGAAAAAAGGCTTGGCAACATTGTTCAGAATGCAATTTTTAATAAAATACCACCGCAGTCAAGATTCCTAGACAAACCATTTTTTGATTCCCTAAAAAAACAAGGGATAGAGGGAATTACGCTTCCGCATAGTAAGGAAGGCACAGAAACAATGGTTGTGCAGGGAGTAATAAGAAAGCCAGTTGGTGCTGGCTCAAAAACTCCTTCCATAGACAGGGAGAAGCTAATTCAAGAACTGAAACAAAGAGCAGGTCCAGGACAAAAAGTGCGAGCAACGGCAGAACGAATGATAGCAGATCCAAGAACGTCAGACGAATTGGCCGCAAAATTTGCCGACAAAAGAAATAGGGCTTTATTGAATACATTTTCCCCAAAGACTGTGGCAAAAGAATTGAGGCAATTGACTCCAGAGGCAAGAGCAGCAATTGCAGCAAATGATGACTTAACTGGAGAAACTGCAAAATTTGTTTCGATGGAAGACGCAAGATTGGCTGGCGATGTTCAAGCAGCAGATTCTTTTTTTGACACCATCTATGGCAAGCTGACCAATGCAGCCCAAATGATGAATCTAGGAAAACTTATCAATACATCTCCAGAAGGTTATGCGTATATATTAAATAAAACCCTGCTAAAGGCTACGAGACAATTTGCCACACAAAAAGAAAAGGATCTTATTGAGAGTGGGGCAAAAATAACTCCAGCGTTAAGACAGAGGGCCATAGAATTATTTACAAAAAAACAAGCCGCAGAAGACGCAATGCGCGAGGCTTGGAATAAAGCAAGAACTGATTTCTCTAAAAAGGCTGAGGAAATAGCCGACCAGCGTGAAGCCGAAGCATTGTTGGCAAGTGGTGAATTAGCAAATTTTGAAGGCAAATTACTAACAAAAGAATTAGGAATGCAACTTCCAGATTATATCAGAGGCAATCTTTTAACCACTCTATCCCAAGGTGCAAACATATTGGGGAATACGGTCAATATGCCGACACGCGTTGCGACTAGACAGGTGGCATCGTTGTTGGATCAAATTGAAAGAAATATAATAAGGCCAGTTGCCACAAGAATACCTGGGGTAAAAGGCGTTGCTGAAAAGTATTTGGCAAAAGAGAGGCAGTTTATGTCTCCACTGGGGCGAGGTTCGCTAGAAAGGTTTATTGAGGTTGGAAAGGGTGGCGGCAGAGGGTTAAAGGAGGGAGTTTACGCGCTAAAGACTGGTGTATCTCCAGAAGGTCTTTTAGCTGGTGAGGGCGTGCGTGGATTTAGGCCGCTAAATGCTTGGAAACAATTATTTACTGGCGAGGGATTAGCAGAGCCGATTGCTGATGGCATGGCTGGAACTGCGGCAAAGGCAATGGATCGAGCGAGACTTCTTGCAGAAGGTACGCTTGGAATCCCTACAGAAATTATGTTTAGACTTTTGCAACTTGGAGATGCCCCAGCAAGAAGAATGGCTCAAGCAAGACTGCTTACTGAAGCAAGGCAATTAGAGGGGCTAAAGGGCGAAGCACTGAGGCGTGCGGCAAAATATCCAACACAACTAGAGGCAGATAAGGTTGCTTCTGAAGTTGCTGAGGCCGTTTACCAGCAAGACACAAAACTTTCTAGAGGCATACAATACTTGGCAGAGCTTGCACCAAAATACTTGGAAAAAATACCAGGAGTGGGACGGCCACTTGCTGGCGTGGCAAGAACAGCAACAACGGCAGTTCTTCCATACCAAAAAACGCCGACAAATGTAATAGACGAAATTCTCCAATATTCAATTCCAGAATACTCTTTTATTCGCGGGCTTGCTGAGCAAGGACAGGGTAACTTTAGACAGGCAAAACTACAGTTTGCAAAATCTATCGTTGGATATGCAATTGGAAATGTTGCCGACATCTTATCTAAAGCTGGAGTTATAACAGACGAAATGCCGAAGTCAGACAAAGCGAGGGATGTGCAATTCAAGGCCGCGCCATCCAAAATGATAAACATTGATGGCGTAAAAAGGTTTTTGCAAACTGGATCTAGACAAGAGATGGAGTCTGGGGATTCATTAAGATCGCTTGAAAGAATGGGTGTTGTTGGCGCAATTATGTCAACTCGCAACGCAGCCAATCAAGCATCCGAAGGAGGTACTGGATCAATAGGTGAAGCATGGGGCGCAACACTTCCAGAAACTCTTAAATTTGGATTTAATCAAAGCTTCCTAAGAAACATGAATAGTTTGCTCGGAACAATTTCTAGGGGCGAAGCAAAAGATATGGACGCTTGGCTTGCAAATTACTACGGGGCGTTGTCGGCGGCTGTATTGCCAAATCAGTTAACATCAGTTTCTAGGTATATGAGTGAAAATATGCCAGACAAAATTCAAGTTAAGGATATAGAGGGTGGCGATTTTGGAACAAAGTCCTACAATATATTTAAGGAAATAGTTAAAAGGAAGTGGCCTGGAAGTGCTGAAGATTTACCTTCAAGAATAAACGTATGGGGCGAATCAGTGCCTCAAACACCAGAAGGCGTTGACCCATTTATATATAATTTCATAGATCCAACTAGGCCGAGAAAAGTCACCTATGATGATGTGACTCTAGCTGTCTATGATTTGTATAAAAAGACTGGCAAAACCGAAGGCATCCCACAAGTTCCAGACCGAGACTTGCAAGTATTGAAAAGAAGGACTAGTCAGAGGGCAAGATTTAGACTTGACCCAACGCTTTATGAGGAATACGCAAGCGCGGTTGGCAAGGCAAACAGGCAAGTTGCGGAACAACTTTTAGGTGATAAAAGATTTAGAAGGCTTGATCCAGAAGAACAGGTCAAAACACTGTCTAATGCTTACAATAAAGCAAGCAAGACAGCGAGAGAAAACTTCATCAGAAAGAACCAAAGAAGTATAGAGTTTGGACAGGAGTTATAATATGGCAAAATTCAATGTAAACCCAAGTAAAGATGTTCTCACACCCCAAATGCGAGAATCAATGAATAGGATTTTAGAAGGAGGAAATATGGAGAAAGATATGACCAATCGTTCTATTGCTGAAGATTTAACCAACAGGCCGTATGTACCAGTTCCAGAGGATATTCGCGGAGAGTCTTCTCGTCTATTGCTTGAGCCTGCTGGTGCTGGCGAAGTCGGCACTACAGTGGGTGGCGCGCCAAATACAAAGGCAATGATGGATGCAGATTTGCGGCAACAAATAGAGGGCAAGTTTAATGAGGGTGCTGGCGGTGTGCCAGCCAGCGCAATGCCATACCAAGGGCCAGCCACATCAAGGCCAGTGCAACCTCGCGGGACTAGAGCAATGACTGGGAATGCGCTTAACGATTGGGTTGCCAATAATACCATTAACTGGGAGGCAAGAAGGGATAAGCAAGGCAATCTAGCTGTATATGACATTCCATCTGGAGACTACGGTGGCACAAGGGAAGTGGCTGGAATCACGGATAAGTACCATCCAGAGGCGTTTAAGCGTATATCTGCATTACCTCCAGCACAAAGAGAGAAGGCGAGCGCAGACTATGTGCTTGAATATACTGCTCCAATTGCAAATCTTGTACCAGAACCATTGAAGGCTCAAGCCGTTGACTTGGGTTTTAATCGTGGTCCTAGCGGTTACACGACCTTAGTGCAACAAGGATTAAATGCGTTAGGAGTTCCAGTAAAAGTTGACGGGGCGTTTGGAAAGAAAACATTGGAAGCAATGAATCAAGTAGATCCAGAGCAATTGATTAACGCTACTGAGGATGCCTACCTGCGAAAAGAGCGAACAATGGCAGAGGCCGATCCCAATAGGGCGAAGCTATATCAAGGAATAGTAAATCGCTCCAACAAGAGGAGGCAATCAGCAACAATGTATGCCAAGGGCGTAAATCCCAAAGCCGCAGAGCCAGTCGAGGAATACTCGCCGACCCCATTGGGGCTTGGACTTGGCTAGTCGGATATTCTTTGCCTTCCAGTAATCCAAGAACTTTTTGTTCCATCAAAATAAGAATTTCCATTCTTCCAAGAGGAGGAGCTTCCATAAAAAAAGCTACCAGATTTAACGACTAGCTTGCCATTCCCAAATACTTGTTTTCCATTCGCACCATAATAACCACCAGATGTCGCAAAACCCCTGCCATTGGAATAAATGAATTTACCATCTGATGTTACTGCGGTGTTTCTACCAGTAATAATTGCTGACTTGCCTAATACACCTCCAGCAAAATCACCAATACTTACTTCATCATCATCTTCCGCCATCACCGATGCCATCAGCATCGCCATCAGTGTTATAGTTGTTATTGCTTTCATAGGAAAAAGTCTCTAGCACAAACCGAAAGCCGTCAAGCATGAAATTAAAATTATCACCACGGCAGATTGGGGCGGTTGGTGTTTCAAGGGTTGTGAGTTCGCTTTTGCGGTGTGGCTACAATGTGCTTGCTCCGCTGGAAGATTTTTCTGGTTACGATCTGGTGGCTGAGAAGGGCGGAAAATTCCACCGCATCCAAGTCAAGGCGGCGCAGAACGTCGAGCCTGGGAGGAGTAGGTATCGTTTCACCACATCTTGCGGGTCTGGATACAATGCACCAAAGAAACTGATTACAGGGGTGGATTATGTAGCTTGCTGGGGAATGCATGATGATGTTTTCTGGCTGTTGCCAATTGCACGCTGTAAGAGCGTCACAACTTTGCTTTGTCCATCGACAGGTCAGAGTTGGCGTGTATTTCAGAACCTATGACCGAGAAGGAGGCGTGGGCAAAGTTTGAGGATGGGCTGAAGGATGCGCAATCTTTCGATGAGGCTGTGGCTTGGGTCAAGAAGAACAAGAAGATCGTCGAAAAACTCACCATGATAGCAATGATTAGACGATTTAATGAGGATATTAGCAAAGCTAATAGAACTTGGCGGAACTAAAATAGATTAAAATATATCTCGACACCATCATGGGTTGACAGCTAAACCCAATGAATGGGCAAAATCAATAGTCGAGCGAAGGGTGCAGCAGGCGAGCGCGAATTAGCAAATTACTTGCGGGAACAGGGCTGGCAGAAAGCCAGAAGGACGCAGCAGTTCGCGGGTAATCCAGAGGGTGGTAGCGGGGATGTGGTTTGCGAGAACTTTCCATTTCATATCGAAGGCAAGCGTTGCCAAGCACTCAAAGCCGAAGATTGGATGGAGCAGGCAAAGCGGGATTGTCCAGAAGGTAAGATACCAGCAGTATTCTTCCGCAGGAATGGACGCAAAGAGTGGCTGGTCATACTGACCGCCGACAGCGTGTGCGAATTAGCTAGACAGATTGCACCAGCAAATGTGAAGATTGAATATGTGCCAAGCCAGTTCACCAATACATCAGTCGGTGCTGGCTTTTGGGTACACAGCCCAGACCAACTTACCCCCAAATACATACAACCAATAATAAACCCAAATAAATAAAGGAGATACTACAATGGCATTGACATTAAGTGAATCAGCAAAACAAGAACGCAAACTACCAGAAGCGGGAGCTACTGTTGGCGTTCTTTACAGCCTAGTCGATCTAGGCCACCAGAAAACCAATTGGGACAACCAAGAGAAGTGGACACCTAAAGTTCGCTTGACATTCGAGTTGCCCGATCAAACCGATGAGTTTGAGGTCGAAGAGAATGGCAAACGCACCACAGTCCAAAAGCCTATGGTCGTTTCCATTGAACAGACCCGCAGCCTTGGCGAGAAAGCAAGCCTTCGCAAGCTTCTCGAACAGTGGCGCGGTCAGACCTTCACATCCAAGGAACTCCAGGCATTCAGCTTGAAGAACCTACTTGGCAAGCCAGCTATGCTCACGCTGATCCACAAGACCAGCCAGCAGGGTCGGCAATATTGTGCCATCGCGGGTGCATCCAAACTACCCAAGGGCATGAAAGCACCAGCTACCACCACCAACGATCAGTTGTACTACGAGATCGAGCAGGGTGAGGCTGGTCAGTTCAACGATATGCCCGATTGGTTGCAGGAAAAAATCCGAGCTTCCAAGGAGTTTGCTACCGCTGCTGGCAAGTCCACGGCCACTAAGGTCGAGCTTGACGAAAACGGCAACGCAATGCCGTTCTAGGTTATATGGCACTTACTATTACAAGTAAGTTTGATAGCTCCTCGGCTAGTTCCAAGCTGGTCGCTGTTGAAAGCAGCGGTCATTGGTACGATGCCGAGGGGCGATCTGCCCACGTCATTATTGGGAAGAATGGCAATGAGCGCAATACTACGGTGGCAGACGCCAGGAAGCTTGGACTTTATCCAAGTGTTACGTCAATTTTGGGAATCATGGATAAGCCTCAACTCACAAATTGGAAAATTGAACAGGCAATTATGTCGTCGCTTACATTGCCAAAGGAGGAAAACGAAACACTTGAAGAGTACGCCAAAAGGATTGTCAAGGACTCGCGGGAGTCAACGAAGAAAGCGGCAGAGCATGGGAGCCTTATGCACGAATGTATGGAGAACATCCTTCTTGGAAGACCTGTATCCAGAGATGAAAAACTTGCTCCGTATATCAAGACATTCAAAGAATGGTCAGATGCAAACATCGAGAAAACCTATTGGTGCGAGAAAGCTTTGGTCGGTGCTGGTTACGCTGGAAGGTGCGATGCCTACGTCAAGCTGAAAGACATTGGCGATGCAATCATTGATCTGAAGAATCGCAAGGTCAATCCACGTTATGCGCCATTTTTCGAGACTGATATTGCCCAATTGTGGGCTTATAGGTCGGCAAGCGAGAACCCCAAGTGCGCCTGCGTGTCGGTGGTCCTAGCATCAAACGATGCTACCAATCTGACAACGAAGGTCTGGGATGAAGACGAGTTATACCAAGCTGGCATTGCCTTCTGCGCGATGCAGAAAGTATGGTCTTGGGTAAAGGGCTACACGCCTCCTGGGATGAAGTTATGACCGCACCTACAATCCAAGAAATGGGCAACGCTGCGCAGGAGATAGTCTGGCGCGTGATGGGGAAGGGGTCGGATAAGTCAGCCTACGGCGATTGGTTGGAGAAAGATCGGCCTACGCACGATTACCATATTGCCAGAGCGATTCGCCACCTAGCCACAGCACAGATGCAACTTCACAAATCAACACCTTGTCCAGATGTAAACGGAGAAACAAGTATTGACCATCTTGAGCGTGCGCTGGTAAGGTCGCTATTCGTGTTAGCTCAAATAAGAAAGGAAGTACCAAGACTATGAGATGGATAAAAAAAGAATTTGACGAAGACGGAAAGCCAGAGTGGGCTGTTTACATTGACGAGGCTGGTGAAGGCAGAGAAGAGGATTGGTCCCACTTCGATACCTACCCAACTCGAGATGAAGCAGTCGAAGCCTGCTGGAAGTTCACTTGGGAAGATTACGATTGTAGCGACAAATGAAGATAACTTTGTCTTGGATCTGTTATCACATTGGTGATATTGTCAGCCTAACGCTAATGCGGTTTGGATATGGGTACAGCTTCTACAATCGAATGATGTTCTGGTCGTTTCGACTTGATGAACACAGTAAAATATGGAAGGACGTAAAATGAAACTTGGAGTTATACAATTTGGCAAATCACGGCCAGCACCCAAGGCTGTTATTGTCGATGTAACTTTTGACGATAAGACTGAAACGGCTTTGTTTCGGACTGGATTAAGATTGTTAAAATTTGATAAAGAAGCTGTAATTGAATATGTAATTAAAAAATCATTGGAGAGAAAATTAAAAAAATGAAAAAAGGATTAGTAACGCAAGCTTTCGGTGATGACTGGAAGAAGATACTAGAGCTTACGCAACCGAGGATGGAAGCTTACTGCAAGCGTCACAAGATTGACTTCATGGCATTGGAGAAGCCGTTGGTCGAGCCAGTGCAGTACAGCAAATCCGCAATCGGTAACATCATGGCCACAAAGGGCTATGAGCAGATTACGTTTGTTGACTGCGATGTTTTGATTGCCAACGACTGCGATGAGATTGGTGCTGAAGTTGAGATGTTTTCCGCATTCGACGAGGGTGCTTTCCTTGATCGCAAGTACGAGATGGGCAAGCTTGCCAGTGCGTTCGGAGCTAGGATTGATCCAAGATTCTACGTCAACACTGGCGTGTTTGTAATTTCATCCAAGGCTGTTGGCGTGCTGTCAATGCCTCCGCTTGGCTTGCTGCCTAACCACTTTGCCGAACAGACCTGGATGAACATTATGATTCATTTGTGGAATGTCCCGATTGATAATCTTGACCCAGCCTACAACTGCATGACCAGCGTTGAGTCGCACTTTGGGTTGGATCGGCACAAGGACGCATTCTGCATTCACTACGCTGGGCAATCGAACGATCTGGTTAAGCTTGGCGAGCAGATCAAGGCTGACGATGCAAAGCTAGTCGAGCTGGGACGATGACCAAGATTAAGGTCGTCGAGGAGTGCGGAAAGTTCCGACTTCATACGATGGCTGGAAATGTGATTGGTCCGAGGCTGTGGGGGTCGAGGCCGCCAAATGGATTCCCGCCACTCACTGATTTATTCGATTCACAAGAAGAAGCAGATTTAGCTTGTCAGGAATGGAACGATTATGCGAAATGGCATAAGGCACAACGCAAACGCAAATGAGATCAACGCATTTAACCAAGGGAGACTACGATGAAAGACTCCAGCAATTGGCAGGCGAGGTTGCATTGCAAGCAATACGTGACCTACGAATGCTCCGCAAGCGTGGGATGGTGGAAGGCATGAAGATTGTGCGAGATCATCACGGCGTACCTCTCAACGATGCTCTTGAATATAAGAATATGCACGAGGTGCAGAATTTAATTAAGGACTTTAAGAACGGC
>Ga0209401_1001963_pt1 | contig 13435 bp, 10 predicted proteins | sample M_140807_MF_Meta_FD_187318 | JGI IMG/M metagenome (GOLD analysis project Ga0209401, IMG submission 187318) | Freshwater microbial communities from Lake Montjoie, Canada to study carbon cycling - M_140807_MF_MetaG (SPAdes) (version 2) | ecosystem: Environmental > Aquatic > Freshwater > Lake...
TCCGTCCGCGTCCGCTTGGCCAACTCCTCAGCCGCTACCGAACTTCCAATCAACCGCATGATCGACCTCACATCCTTCTTTAAAGCCTTTCGAATTTCCGTGTACTCATCGGCATACACCATGGTTCCAACTCCCTCACTCGAAAAGAGCTCTTCCAGCAAGGCATCATCCGCAAGCCCATCCAAAATGTGGGCCCGACTTACTCCCTCCTTACACGCCCGCAAGCCGTGCTCCAACTTGGATGCAATTTCACCACTCAAATCCCCTTTTTTCTTCTTTAACCAATCCGTCGCCTCCTCCACCGATAGCTGGGCAGGCTTTTTCCCATTCATCGGCAAGGATCCGCTCCCAGTCAGGAAAATCAGCTTCTCCGCTTTCAACGCTTCCGCCACCTCCAGCGCCACCCCATCTGAATTGACCCGATACGTCCGTCCATCCCCATCCACGCCCATCGGTGGAATCACAGGTATAATTCCATTCTCCAGCAAGGTTTCCAGAAACCGCGTGTCCACCCGTTCCACCCGCCCCGTCCACTGCTGATCTACCCCACCTAAAATTCCTGCTGGATGAGCAATCACCGCATTGGTCACCGCACCCCGCAAATCCGCATCCGCCAAGTTTTGCAATATATCGTGGCTGTAGGAATTTGCCGCCCGCTCCGAAACCCGCAGGGTGGGCTCATCCGTGACACCCAAACCATCCAAGTTCGAAGCCTTCACTTTCATTTCCGTGGCAATTTTTTTGATCCGTGCACTAGCCCCATGAACCAAAACCACCCGAATGTTCAAGCTCCGTAAAACAGAGATATCTAGAAATAGACTCGCCGCCCTTTCGTCCTCCAATACCGCACTGTCCACACTGAGAACGAAGAGCTTATCCCGAAAACTGGGAATATAAGTCAGGATTCCCCTTAAATCGGCTGCTTTCATAGTGGATTTTTTACCATCTTTACCTTCATTTGAACAAACTTATGTCACGGGGTCACAACTCCGTAAAAAGGCCAGATTTTCCCGATCCTCCTGCTCCCCAGGTGGCAACTCTCCAATTCTCGGAATTCCCACCCAACGCGTATCTTGAAGAAAAGCTCTCAATCCCGAACCTCCAATTTTTCCCCTCCCCAAGTGCTCGTGCCGATCTACCCCCGATCCACAATCCGTCTTGGAATCGTTCACATGAATCACAGTTAGAAATTTTCTGCCCACCTCCCTATCCAATTCCTCCCCAAGCCGTGCTCTTTCCTCCTCTTTACGTAAATCATACCCCGCCGCAAATGCATGGGCCGTGTCTAAACATGCCGCCCTCCTGGGCTGTGGAATCCCACGCACCAACTCCCCCCACTCTCCAAAATCTCGGGCTAAGGCCGACCCTTGCCCCGCCGAGTTTTCCAATGCCAACTTTACCTTTTCAGTCTTGGATCTCTCTAACGCCTCCTGAAACCCCTCCACCGCCAACCGCCTAGCCTCACTCGGCTCTCGATCCCCATGACTACCGCAATGAACAACCACCGTCGCCAACGACAATTTCTCCGCTCTCTCAATTTCCTCCGCCAACGCCCGGATCGATCTCCTCCGCGTCTCCCCGCAACCTGCCACATTAATCAAATAGCCCGCATGGGAACAGACCCACAGATCCTGACTCTTTTTTCCTTCTTTGAAAAGAGCACTCTCCTCCTCGTCCAGTCCCGGCATCTCCCACCTGCGATTACTTTTTACAAAGATTTGAGCTGCGTCCTCCCCCAGAGCCTTCGCCCTTTTTAACATCTCCATCAACCCCCCTGCGGTTGAGGTATGTAGACCGCACCGACTCACACTTTTCTTGGGCAGTTTATTTTGTTTCGTCATCAAAGTTGCGTGGTTTCCAGACGGGATTCTTCAGCGATCCACTCCCTTCATATTGAAACATCTGACTCACCAGAAAGAAGGGCACACCCGCTGGACCCCGTAGATTTTGCCGCATGATGAAGTTCTCCAGCCGATCCTCAGAAATGTCGTAAATACCCTGCCCCGTCGTCACAACAAGCGTCGATTCGATATTCAGCTTCTTCACATCCAATCTTCCCTTGGCTAACTCAAAATCCATATCGGCATTCTGATCCGTTAACCCCACCCACTCCGCTGGCGCATTCATGGCCGACGCAAACGCCCCCATTCCCGGCAAAACTCCTTCATCCACGAGCAGTCGCCCCGCTCCACTCCACTCTTTCCAGTTCGCCGTAGGACCATTCAACGTAACTTTCCCACTAAATTTTCCATCATACCCCTCAAAATCAAAATAGGTTTTCACCAACTTCGCAAAGTCTACACCACTAATTTTCTGAATATCCGTCGCCTGCTTTTTTTCTTTCCCATCCACTTCCACTCGTACCTCCACCTTTCCGCCCAAAACTTTTGCAGGCCGGTTCTTGTCAGTTCTCACAATCACTTTCCTACCCACCACCTCCACCACCATATCCATTTCAGTGAATTCCAGCTCCTTTCCCGCTACCACATAGTTCATCCCCTCCGGCGCCAAAAGCTTGGCCCGCAGATTGGACCCACCTTTCTCCTCCAAATCCACCTCCCCCTCCAGAACGATTGTGGGGCGACCTCGAAAAAGATACGGCTTCATGGTTTTCTCAAACTTCGCGCCAAAAACCTTCGAAAACTCCTGAACAGGAAGAGTGGATCGAGTCCCCAAGAACCTCACCTTTTCGGGTTCAAATCCATAGATAAATTCACCCGTCCCCTCACCACCCGCCGCTTTGACCCGCAGATCCTTGACCGTCAACTGCCCGCCAGCCAAAAGCACATTTCCTGCCAACTCCTCCATCTCGACACCCTTATAAGCTAGATTTTGCACCTCGATTCTTCCCTCTACCCGAATCAGATTCATCTGAATTGCCGCACCCGTGATCTGAGCTGAGATTTTTGGATTCGACCTTAGTTCCAGGCTTTGCATAAAGGGCTTTGCCCCATCCCCCAGCCAAGGCACCAACCAAACTAAATCGATGTCACTTCGATAGCTCCCTTTCAACTCGGCTTTTCCATCAAAAACAAGTTGTAAACTCGCTCGACCATTCACTCCCTCGATCTCAAAACCTTGGATCATCCACCTCTTCCCACTGATTACCCAAGGGAAAATTAGTTTTCGGTAAACGTTTTTTCCAACCCGAAACTCCCCCATCTCCACCCGTCCCTGCCATAAAAACCCTTTCGTACTTTTCCAGTCAAACTCGATCTCACCCGAAATTGCAGGGGGTTTTGCCCCATGAAACTCCTTGAATCCTGCCGTCCCAAGACCCCCAACAGCCGCAAACTGATCCAGATCTGCATCTGAAAAATAATCTACCTCCCCTTTGCCCTTCGCTAAATCTGCATACCCGTTCACCCGAATCTCACCCCGCTTCAGCCCAATTTCAAACTTTGGAAACTGCAACATCCCGTCTCCCACCTTAGCCCTAATCTCGATATTTTTTAGTTCCACACCCCGCCATACGTTTCCAGAACCGGTGATCAGAATCTCTGCTTTTGCCTGCTCAGGTTGCCCCACCTCCAAATCAAAATCTGCGCGTATTTTCGGTGCTGGCCCGCCCAGTTCTCCCAGAACCTTTTCTACATCCTTCCACACTCTCCCAAAAATCTCATTCGGCGGAGCGATTTCTCGCCCTGCCTCTAATCCTACCCGCCCCTGTAACTCAAGATCGAATCCAAGGATCTGACCTCGGCCACGCTTGAGCAAAATCTCCCCAGGCCGAAACTCCATGACCGCCTCCACCCGGCGAGCGGAAACTTGCACTCCATCTCCCAACGGCCATGCCACATCCCCATCCCGAAGTTGCGCCCCCGCAAGAATCGGCTCTGCCTCTCGCCAACCTAACCAATTCAAACTCAACTCCACTTCAGCAATACGCAGCTGCTCAATTTTTCTCCCTCCATCCCGATACACCACCAAATCCCTCGCAACCAAACCCCCTAAAGGATCGATGGTTAATTTCCCCATATCGATGTGTAACCCCCGCAAGGCAAACTCCTGCACAAGCACAGCCTTCACACTAGAGGGCACTCCTACCAACCGACCCCATACGGCACTTAAGGCTACAAGTAGAGCCAACATTCCTGCCGCCCGCTGAAACCACCTCAAAGCCGACCCCGTCGTTTGAGGACGGATTCGGCGGCGAATCTCACTTAAAATTGGGGTGTTCATCTTTTCCGATCATCGCTATGATTTTCTACTCTAGAATCCAAAAATTGACCTATGTCTGATAACCGCATGGAAAAGATCGTCGCTCTTTGTAAACGCAGAGGCTTTATCTTCCCGTCTTCCGAAATCTACGGCGGCCTTAACGGTGCTTGGGATTACGGCCCCCTGGGGGCTGCCCTGAAACGAAATCTGAAGGATAACTGGTGGAAATGTATGACCCAGTACAGGGACGATATCGTCGGGATGGATGGCGCCATCCTCATGAGTCGCTCCGTATGGAAAGCCAGTGGACACGAGGCCACCTTCACCGATCCCATGGTCGACTGCAAAACCTGCAAGGGCCGCTTCCGTGCCGATCAGGTCTCCGCCACACCCTGCCCCCAAAAACCCAGCAAAATGGTCAACGCCTGTGGTGGGGAGCTGACCGAACCCCGCCAGTTTAACCTGATGTTCAAAACCTACGTCGGCCCCGTAGAGGACGAGCGAAACCTTACCTACCTCCGCCCCGAAACCGCCCAAGCCATGTTCGTCCAATTCAAAAACATCCTCGAGGTCTCGCGCAAAAAACTTCCTTTTGGAATCGCTCAAATCGGAAAAGCCTTTCGAAACGAAATCAACCCCCGAAATTTCACCTTTCGCTCCCGTGAATTCGAACAAATGGAGGTCGAATTCTTTGTTCGCCCAGCGGAAGGCAAAAAATGGCTCGATCAGTGGTTGGAGGATCGCCTGTCGTGGTACGAATCCATCGGCATTCCTCGGAATAAAATAACGATTCTCGATGTTCCCGAGAAAGATCGCGCTTTCTACTCCCAAGGCACCTATGACCTCCTCTACGCGTTCCCCTTCGGCACCGAGGAACTCGAGGGAATCGCCTACCGCACCGATTACGACCTGAAACAGCATCAGGAAGCCAGCGGGAAGCCTCTGGAGTATTTTGATGAGGAAACAAAAGAAAAGTTTATTCCCCATGTCGTCGAACCCAGTGCAGGAGTCGACCGCACAACCCTCGCACTTATTTGCGAGGCCTACGACGAAGAAGAAGTCACCGACGAAAAAGGGGGCAAAGAAACCCGGGTCGTCCTCCGCTTTCACCCCAAAATGGCACCTATCAAGGCAGGGATCTTTCCTCTTCTAAAAAATAAGCCTGAACTCGTTGAAAAAGCACGAGCCTTAACCCAGGATCTTCGGAAACACTTTGCTGTGTTTTATGATGAGTCGGGCGCAATCGGTCGCAGATATCGTCGCCAAGATGAAGTGGGCACTCCCTTCGGCATCACCGTGGATTTCGAAACTCTTGAAGGAGTGAAGGAGGGTCCGCTCGCTGGCCAAAAAGACACAGTCACCCTAAGACATCGTGATTCAATGAAGCAAGAACGCCTGCCCATCTCAGGCCTACTGGCCCGTCTGCAGACAGACCTAAGCTAGAGTATATGGCGCGCCGTCGCCCACCCCGCTCCGTCTTGCCTCGTGCGTTCGCTCACCTCGACTTACAGCGTCAACAGCGCCTTGGGGCTCCCGAAATCGTCTATGGGGCAGGAAAAACCGTTTCCCAAATCGCAGCAATCATTCGTCGCCTTCACTCCGCTCGCCAACCTGTCCTCACAACCCGCGTGGATTCCATGAAAGCCCGCCAGCTCCGTCGACTTTTCCCAAAAGGAAAATATCACCCTTCCGCCCAGACGTTCATCCTCCCCTTGGCCAAAACCAAACCGCCCACACATCCATCCCTTCAGGTTGCTATCTGTGCAGCAGGAACCTCCGATCATCCCGTCGCTGAGGAAGCTTTTGTAACTCTCCAATTTCTGGGTCATCGTCCCACTCGCTTTTATGACATCGGCGTGGCAGGGCTTCACCGTACCATCCAACATCTGGATGCCCTCCGCAAACATCATGCCCTCCTCGTGGTTGCAGGAATGGAAGCCGCCCTACCCAGTGTTCTCGGTGGGCTCATACGCACCCCACTCATCGCCGTTCCCACCTCCGTTGGATACGGCGCACACCTCAAAGGAATCACCGCACTGCTCGGAATGCTCAACTCCTGCGCTCCAGGAATTACCGTCGTTAACATCGACAACGGTTTTGGGGCCGCTTACTCGATCCACCGCATGGCCCTAAGCCGTGACATTCATTCCCGCTAAAATCCTCCCTTTCGTCTTCACTGTTTCCTAAGCACAATCACTTCCGTGCCTACGATTCTTTTGGCCCAAGAGGATCCCGATGCCGCAGCCCAGCTGAATGCCCTCCTCCAAGACTTTTTTCCGACCGCACAACTCCTACTCCTCACCGATTTTGCCTCGGTTGCTGAAACTCTCGCCTCAGGCACTCGAACCTCCCTCCTCCTAAGCGACATCTTCTGGGACGACGCAGATCAGTCCGGACCCCTACTTCTTCTGGCTGAAACATACCCCGAAACTCCCATCGGAATCGTCAGTCGCTTCGACCTCACTCAAACCCTACCCCCTGCCTATCCCATTCCATGTCTCAAAGCCGACGATCATCTGCCACTCGCAATGGCAGAATTAATGGAAAATTTTTCAGGTCGCTCCTTCGGACCTTACTCACTTCTATCTCCTGCTGGCCCCCACCCTTTGGGTCGTCTCTACTGGGCCAAACATCAACAACTCGAACGCCAAGTCCAACTCCTTGTTCCCCCGACAGGTTCTCCCACGTTTTCAAAAAAGATCTGCGCCTACGCCCGCCTGAACCACGCCTCCGTCTACTCAATCTATGAGTCGATTCCATCCGAGGATCGTATCTTCGTGGCTCTGGAGCCCGTTCTTCACCCCACCCTTCTCCACATTCAAAACCAAAATACCCCACTCACGCTTCTTTCGGGAGCACGACTCGCGACCACTCTCGCTTCCGTACTCTCCGAAATGGAATCCTCCTCCATCCCATCCCGACTTCTCGGTCCGTACGACTATACTCTCTCCCCCAACGGAACTCCCCGACTCCGAAACCCCGTTGCCTATCCTGGGCTGCCCGAATCTTCTCATTTCGAAAACTCAAACCAACTTGCATCTCTTCTCGAACCCCTACTTCCCCCATCCCCCTCCACATCGACTCTTCTCAAAATCCTTCGAAACCCAGGCACATCTGCCTTCGATCTTCTAATCCAGACACGCAATTTCGAACGTCAACTTGCCGATGTTCAAGTAGTCCACGTTCGAGACGAGGAGATCGAGGCTGCGAAAAAGATGGTTCAGGCCCGCATATTACGTCGCTGGACGATCGCCATAGGGTCCCTTGCGGCTGTCGCATTTTTAACAATCGCCTCTTGGATAGTTTACGATCGTCTTTTGCTTGATCGTCTTGGCACGCTCGATCACGAGGAAATCCTGGTTCCGGCAGGGCGTCTTTCCCTTCCAGGCTCAGACGTGGATGTAAAAGAATTCTATCTGGACCGACATGAAGTCACAATTGGCCAGTATGAAAGGTTTCTCGAAGCAGTTCCAAAAATCGAAAATTGGAAAACCCTGCTCCCACCCACGACAGTCGGAACTGAATCTACAATTGGGGATCTTGAGCCCCCCGGTTGGAAGGATATTCTGAATCGAGCTCGGAAAGGGGACAAGTACAACGGCCAAATCCGTATCACCCGCGATACCCCCGTTTTCTTTGTGAACTATGCGAGCGCCTATGCCTACGCAAAATGGAAGAAACGTAGGCTACCCACTACGAATGAATGGCTGCGTGCTGCCTCGGGTAATGATCGACGCCCCTACCCTTGGGGCACGAACTCAGACGCACTGGGCATCAATCTCGCATTAGGAAAAAAGGATTCAGAACTCAAAACCTACGACCATATGATGCCAGCCGAATCCAATTCTGCGGACATAGGCCCATTCAAACACTTCGATTTAGGCGGAAACCTCAGCGAATGGGTAGCCTCTCCCAATCCACTTACTCCTGTTTTTATTGGTGGTAATTTTAGCGACCTCTTTCCTGTCTCCAATGCAAAGTCGACCCGAGTTACAGATTCCACCACAGGCGCCCCCTTTATCGGGTTCCGCACCGCCCGTTCTCCTTAATCCCCCATCGGTTCGGTGGTCAGATCATACGGAGCGCTCTCTCAAGCTCTTCAGTTTTTTCCACCGGCATTCGACACAATCCCCCTTCACATAAATAAGCCGTTCCCATTCTTGTCTCTTTTCCAAGCTTCCGGACAAATTCACTTGGATGATCCTCGCTCGATCCCGAGATCAGCACATCAGGTCGATAAACATTTCCCACAACTTCTAGGAATTTTTCGCAACCTGTCCCAGCTAAGATCAATCGAGTCGAACGTTCCCCAATTCGCTGCAAGGCCATCAAGCCGTGGGGAACCGCCTGAGGCAGTCTCCTCATCCTCTCACCCAACCAATCGAGAATCCTCCGAGCCGCAATCTCCCACTCCACCTGATCCGTAAGTCGTGCCAACTCAGCCAAGGCAAGTGCGGCAACGGCATTTCCGCTCGGTTCTGCTCCATCGTAATCGTCTTTCATTCGGGCAATTAGACTTTCATCCACGCTCGCCCATAATCCACCCCTTTCCCTGTCTTCAAACGTTTCCAACATCTGTTTCGCTAAATCCACTGCCCGATTGAGATACTCTACTTTTAAAGTGACCTGATGAAGATCGACTAGGGCCTGCAAAACCCCCGCATAATCCTCCAATAGGTGCACATCATCTTTTTTTCCGTTTCGCCAACGGTGCGTTGGTGTCCCGTCCTTGCGTAAAAGGTTCTCTTTCAAGAAACCCCATATTTCCTCCGCCCTTTTCGCATAATGGGATCCTCCGCCCCATCGCGCCGCCTTCGCATACCCTGAAATTGCTAACGCATTCCAAGAGATCAGCACCTTATCATCTTTTCCTGGACGAATCCTACCCTCCCTTCTCGTCCTCATTTTATCTTTTAAACTATCCAAAATATCATCCTCATCCGCCACCGGAACTCTTTGGAGCGCTAAAACATTCCACCCTTTCACTGGATAATGCGGATCCATAAAGTTACCCGCCTCGGTGATTCCCCATATTTCCTCGGCTAACTTAAATTCCCTTTCTGTCGCAAGCTCCCGTATTTCACTCCTTGTCCACACGTAGAATTTCCCCTCTGCCCCCTCACTGTCTGCATCCTCGGCCGATGCCAACCCTCCCCCTTCCACCCTCAAGTCTCTCTCCATGTATTCAGCGATCCCCCTGACTACGTCCCTAGGCCACTTCTCCACTAAAGCCACCCCCAGCTCCGCATACAGCCCCATCAACTGGGCATTGTCGTAGAGCATCTTTTCGAAATGAGGTACCGCCCACTCCCCGTCCACCGCGTACCGATGAAAGCCACCCCCAATCTGATCATAGATCCCACCCATCCGCATCGCTCGACCTGTATGCCTCACCATCTCCAAAAGCTTCTCACTCTTTTCTGCATAGGACCTTCTCAATAAGAAAAGCGGTTGGCTCGGCCTTGGAAACTTGGGCGCACCCCCAAATCCCCCGTGCTTTCGGTCATACTCCATTGCCATCTCATCTGTCCCGGCCTTTAGAATTTTCTCCCCATCAGAGACACCACTTCCCCCCGTTCCCTCCCCTAAAGTCCGAACCCGTTGAGATAACTCCTCCGCCCACCCCTGTACCTCCTCCCCTCTCTCCCTCCACGCCGCTGCAATCTGACCCAACACCTCCACAAACCCAGGCCTCCCATGCCCTCCAACTGGCGGAAAATAGGTCCCCCCATAGAACGGCTTCCCCTCAGGGGTCACCCAAACGGAAAGAGGCCACCCCCCCTGACCCGTCATGGACTGAACGGCAGTCATGTAGACTCGATCCACATCTGGTCGCTCTTCCCGATCCACTTTGACTGAAATAAAATCCCGATTCAGCACCTTGGCCACATCCTCACTCTCAAACGATTCCCGCTCCATCACATGACACCAGTGACAAGTCGAATATCCGATGCTTAGAAAAACCGGCTTATTTTCCTCCTTCGCTTTTCTCCATACCGATTCCCCCCACGGCATCCAATCCACTGGATTATGGGAGTGCTGCAACAAATAGGGACTCACCTCCCCAGCCAACGCATTCGTCTTCTTCACCCGCCAATCCTAGCCCGTCTTACCGCTTTTCGCACCCCCCGACATCCTGAATCACTCTTTCTTCTTTTTCTTCTTCTTTTTCTCCCCCTTGGCAGGTTCAGCTCTGTAACACGACTTATCATCCTCAATTGCGAACTGTCCCGCCTTCCGAAGCGCAACCACCCACTCAGGCCCCACATCCTCCGGTTTTAACACCTTCCAATTCACCAACTCCTGCTCCACCGACCACCCCGCAGGGATCGACTCCACTTTGCATCCCGACTCGGCAGGTGCATAGGCACAGGTCCCGCCCAAAAGGAGATTGTTCTCATAATGATTGGGCGAAAGCTTGATCTTATCCAAAGGAGGTTGCGTGTCTGGAAGGGAACCAATCAGGGATTCACCACCAGCTGACCGGATGAACCGATTGTCTTTGATCTGGCAATTCTCGGGCAAAAGAACCAACTGATTCTCAGGCCAATGTTTCTTATAGGAAAACCCAACCTCCAAATCCGCCCCTGCGTTGTTAACGGAAACGTTGCGTGCCAAGACCAGATCTTGCACTGGGGGATACTTCGCCACATTCACCTCACTCCCCTCCCCTTTTTTGCTCTTTTTTTCCTTCATGTTCGCTTGGTATCCCGACGTTAGAGCCGACTCAATGTACTCCCCCGTCTGAATACGAATTCCCCAATCACAACCCGACACGTAGTTCCCTTCTACCTTGTTATCGAAACCAGACATTCGCAACCCCTGAGCCCCCTCCACACCCTTCCCGAGAATAACATTTCCCTGAACCACATTATGGGAGCCTTGCCGAATATTCAGACACCCACGACTTCCCACAATCGTGTTGCTCAGGACTCGATTGTAATTCGACTTCAGCGAAATGATTTCAGTCCCTTCTCCGTCCGCGCCATCAAACAGATTCCCCTCGACCAAGTTAAACGCCCCGTCCTTATCCTTGGGATCAAACTTACCCGGTCCCCACATCCGGAGGATTTCCCGCCCATTCCCGTCATCCAGAGGGATGTTTTTAAAATAACAGCCCCGAATGGTATTGGTGCGACTCCCATCAATCGCATTCCCGAGTAAGGGATGCATGTTATTCTTCCCCTTGAAGTAACATTTCTCCACGACGTTGTTATCCCCGCTGAAGTAGGCCCAATAACTCTCATCCTCAAATTCCGGGGGGTTGAAATCGATCACAGCCGTATTACGAACGGTGCCGTGATGGGATTTAAAATGAATGACCGAAAATTGCTTGGGATCGATGGCTCCCTGGGTGAAATAAAGACCATCCACCACCACATGGGGGGCATTGATCTCCAAGTAGGAGGTTCCTGTGAGTAGTGTCTCTCCAGGACTCTCCGCCCGAATCGTGAGGGGGCTCTGTTCCGAACCCCCACGCCCGACTTTGATTTCCGCGTTTGGCCAATTCCCTTTCGCCAAAACGATCACATCCCCAGGACCTGCTGAACTTAAGGCCCCGGCCAAGGCGGCTACATTCGGCACAGAAATCTCTTTGGCCCATAGGGCCGAAAAACTAACAAGAAGGATACCGAGCATGATTTTTTTCATTTTTTTTCTCCGTTGGTTGGGATTCGGGTGACTTTGAAGTTGTCGAAGCGAATGTGGCTGCGGGTGGTTCGAAACCCGAACCAACCCTCCCGATAGGGTTCGGGATCGTCGTAGGTGAAGATGAGTTCACCGTCACGAAGGAACTGGATTTTCTTTCCATCGGCCACCAACTCGATCTTTAGAGTTTTATTCGGCACGTTCATGTATTTGGTGTCGCTGAGATCATATTCCGGCTTCAGGGGCTTGTCGTCCCTCGGGCGGGGATACCGACGAAACCGCGTGGTCACATTCTCATTGGCCCCATATCCGACATAGTAGGTCCGCAACGGATCATACTTTTTAAAGCTCCCGCTCCGCTCTTTGGAACCGACGAAAAGATCCTCGGGATTCTTGGGATCACTCGCCATCCAGAAGCAATTTAGATCGCTGATCCGATCGTTCGGACCCCCTTTTTGAACCATGGTCGCGTCGTAGGTAATGCATACGGGGCCCGAGATCTTCTCCTTAAACCAAACCGTGCATCCACCTTTGTCGTGCGCCCCAGGGGCATCGTCGATGTCCATCTCTCCCCCGATCACTTGGGTTTTTCCGCTTGGAGTCTGCTCCACCACCCATCGGGAAAGATCTCCGGAAAAATCATCTTGAAAGAGAATCTCCTCCGCCCTCAGCGAGAAAGAAGACAGTACAGCGCAAAACAGAACCCAAAAAATCCAGCTGGGTTTCATGACAAGGATAGACCCATTCAAATCATTCGGAGGAAGGCTCGCTCGTCTCGTCCTTGCTCTTCTTCGTCTTCTTGTCCTTCTTTTTCTCACTCTTGCTACCGTGCCGTCCGGTGCCATCCCCGTCATCTAAAATGCCACCGGCAGGGTTCAATTTTTCCAAGGCTGCTTTGAGTTTTGCCCGTTCTGCCACCGCCACTGGATCCGTGCTGTCCACAGGCACAAGCTTCTCCTCAAACGGAGCACCACTCATGTCGTACAACTCCCCTTTTTCATTCAATTTCCAATTCATGTCGCGCACATACCACATCCGTGCCAACTGCACATAGGCCCACTCGCGGGGCGTCCCCTTCTCTCCCTTGATCTGCGGCAAGAAACTGTGCCCGTCGATAATCACATTTTCAGGAAGCTTGGCTCCTGCGGCTGCCGCAAACGTGGGTACATAATCGGAAAAATCGATCATGTCCCGACACACTTGGCCGGTTGGGGTGGTGCCAGGCCAGTTCACGATCATCGGAACCAAGCTCCCCCCCTCCAGCATTGATCCCTTGGATCCATTAATCTTTTTCCCTCCCACCGTCGAAATAGCCGCTCCGCCCTTAGCCGTTCCATTGTCGCCGACGTACACAATCAGGGTCTTCTCTCGTAATTTCAACTTTTCCAATTCAGCGATCAACTGCCCCACCAACTTATCGTGGTAAACAATGTTATCTGCATACAGCTCGTCCGCAGTGGCCCCCGCTTTGCTGTCGGGGGTCGGGAGGATATCCCCGTGAATATGAGACATCGAATAGTAGAGATAAAACGGCTTCTCCTGATTGCGGGTAATAAAATCCACGATCAGCTTGTGCATCAAGTCAGGCACATACTCCTTGTCCTTCAGTTCCACCTGTTTTCCATTG
>Ga0209401_1001969_pt1 | contig 13415 bp, 12 predicted proteins | sample M_140807_MF_Meta_FD_187318 | JGI IMG/M metagenome (GOLD analysis project Ga0209401, IMG submission 187318) | Freshwater microbial communities from Lake Montjoie, Canada to study carbon cycling - M_140807_MF_MetaG (SPAdes) (version 2) | ecosystem: Environmental > Aquatic > Freshwater > Lake...
CATCAATGGCATCGGCGAGCGGGCCGGCAATGCCTCCCTCGAGGAACTGGTGATGGCGCTGCACGTGCGCCGCAGCTACTACAACCCCTTCCTCGGCCGCCCCGCCGAAAGCAGTGAGCCGCTCACGGGCGTGCGCACCGAGGAGATCACCAAGACCTCGCGGCTGGTGAGCAACCTCACCGGCATGGCGGTACAGCCCAACAAGGCGATCGTGGGGGCCAACGCCTTCGCCCACGAATCGGGCATCCACCAGGACGGCGTGCTCAAGAACCGTCTCACCTACGAGATCATCGATGCCCGCACCGTCGGCCTGTCCGATAACCGCATCTCCCTGGGCAAGCTCTCAGGCCGCAGCGCCTTCCGCGCCCGGCTGGAGGAGCTTGGCTACAACCTCGAAGGGGAGGATCTCAACGACGCCTTTCTGCGCTTCAAGGAACTGGCCGATCGCAAACGCGAGATTTCCGACCGCGACCTTGAGGCGATCGTGAGCGAACAGGTGCAGCAGCAGGGCGAGGTGCGCTTCCTGCTGCGGCGGGTTCAGGTGAGCTGCGGCACCGGCCTCCTACCCACCGCCACGGTGACCCTGGAAACCGGCGATGGCACGGAACACAGCGAAGCCGCCATCGGCACCGGTCCGGTGGATGCGGTGTGCCAGGCCCTCAATCGCCTGGCCGGAGTACCCAATGAGCTGGTGGAGTTCTCGGTGAAGAGCGTCACCGAGGGGATCGATGCCATGGGCGAGGTCACCATCCGGCTGCGGGCCGATGGGGTGCTCTATTCCGGCCATTCGGCCGACACCGACATCGTGGTGGCCGCTGCCCAGGCCTTCGTGAACGCCCTCAACCGCCTGGTGGCCGGGGGCCAGCGGGCTCCGCTGCACCCCCAGAAGGCACCGCTGCCCGTGGCCGAACTACCCCGACTGTGAACAGCTGTAGTCCGCCTGTAGACAGCGTGTAGATCTCGTGTAGCATCGACCTACATTGGCCATGGGCTACCCCGGTGGGACTTCGTCGCCGCATCTTGTTCAACAATCTCGCCACCCTGGCGATCGCGGCCAGCGGCATGTTGCTGGGTCTGGCGGCGGGCAATCTTTTATGGAGAAATGCCCAGGCCAGGGTTGAGGTGATCGAGGGTGAACTGAAGGTCATCGATGATCTCAATCTCCGGATTCTTCAGGCCATACCAGCCGATAACCACTATCAGCCGTTCGAGACACTTGCACAGACAGACAATAATCTAGCGAACGATAGTAAGACGCTCAGACAGTTTGTTTCCCATCTAGAGCGTCTCGCTTCAAGGCAAGGCGAATCAGGAATGGCACCGGATATGGCCCCGGTGATGGCCAACCTGATCACCCAATGTCGTTCGTTGCTGGGAATCCTGGCGCAGGTCGACTCCCGGCTCAATCGTTCCGGCAATGATCCGGCCATCAAGATGCAGGCCGTTAACAGCCTGGTCCAATCCGACACCATTGTGGAGCAGGCCTGCATCGGGGAATTGGAAAAGTTGCGGGCGCGCCTCACCACCGACCTTGCCAAGGTTCGGGGCGCCGAGGAAAGAGCAGAACTGCTGGAGTTGCTCATCCCCCTTTGTTCAACCATCGTGGCCACCGGCCTGGCCCTCTGGTTTGCCTTGCGGACAAGCCGCGCGATCCTCCGGCCCATTGATCTGCTCAACCAGCGAATCGGGGAACTCCGCAGCACGGGTAATCTCCAACTCCAGCCCCTGGAGCAGGGCTCCATTCCCCATGAGATCCGCACCCTTAACGAGAACTTCAACGGCCTGATTCAGTGGCTGAGCGAGGTGCTGGCCCAGTTAGAGAAACTCTCCCTCACCGATTCCCTCACCCAGGTTGGCAATCGCCGATGTTTTGATCAGCTGCTGTACGCCGAGGTCGCCCGCCATCGCCGCGAGGGGGCATCGATGGCTCTGCTGCTGCTCGACCTCGATCATTTCAAGGCCTATAACGACTGCTATGGCCATCCGGCCGGTGACCGCTGCCTGATCACCGTGGCGGCCCTGATCAAGGAATTGTTCCGCCGTTCCGGTGATCAGGTCTGCCGGATCGGGGGCGAAGAATTTGCCGTGATCCTTCCCGGCACCAGTCGAAAAGAAGCCGAATGCCTGGCGGGCAGGATCGTGGCGGCCACCGTGGAGCTCAATCTTGAACACCGCGCCAACCCCCCGATCGGCCGGGTCAGCGTGAGTGTGGGGGTGAGCAGTGGCCGGCCCAGTGAGAGTCTCACCGGAAGCTGGCTGCTGCAGGCCGCCGACCAGGCCCTCTATCGCTGCAAGGGGGAGTTGGGCCGCAACACCGTGGCCTGCGCTCCGTCCGACGATTCCTGAGATCCACCACGCCAAACGGTTAACGTCGGTCCCGGCCCCGGCCCGCCTTCGATGCCCCCAGCTTCCCCTGGACCGCAAGCCTCCGGCCGGGCCGTGGCCCTGCAGATCTCGCTGCTGATGCTGCTGGCCCTGGTGGTGCTGCTCCCCCTGGTCTGGCTGGTCAGCACCTCCCTGAAAGGTCCGGCCGAGGACATCTTCACCAGTCCGCCGGCCCTACTTCCATCACAGCCCAGCCTGGCTGCCTACGGCCAGCTGTTCACCGCCAACCCGATGCTCACCTACCTGCGCAACAGTGCGCTGGTGAGCGGTATGGCCGTGCTGGCGAATCTGCTGTTCTGTTCCCTGGCGGCCTATCCCCTCGCCCGCCTCCGCTTTCGCGGCCGCGGTCTGGTGCTCGCCCTCGTCGTGGCCACCATCTTGATTCCCTTCCAGGTGGTGATGATTCCGCTCTATCTGCTGATGGTGCAGCTAGGGCTCCGCAACAGTCTTTGGGCCCTGATCCTTCCCCAGGCGGCCACCGCCTTCGGCATCTTCCTGCTGCGTCAGAGTTTCCTGGGAGTGCCGGTGGAACTGGAGGAGGCGGCCCGCATCGATGGCTGCTCGCCCTTGGGCGAGTGGTGGAACGTGATGATCCCCGCAGCCCGCTCCGATCTGATCACGCTGGCGATGTTCGTGTTCATTGGCAGCTGGAGCGATTTTCTCTGGCCGCTGATCATTTTGGATGATCCCGGCCTTTACACCCTGCCCCTGGGCCTGCAGCAACTGGCCAGCAGTTTTTCGCTCGATTGGAGGCTGGTTGCAGCCGGTTCGGTGGTTTCCATCCTGCCGGTGCTGGTTCTGTTTGTTCTCCTGCAGCGTTACATCCTTCCCAATGCCAGCGGCGATGCGGTGAAGGGCTGAGGCCCCGGGGCCGAAGCGGCTCCGGCCCGAAGCGGCTCCGGCAATCCGCGTCAAGGCTCCGTGGGGACCGGTGGTGGCGGAGTGGGTCGCAGCAGCGTGGCGCCAGGGGTGGGCGCCCGGGTGGGCCGGGGATCGCTAGCGGCGCCGCCGTCCCGGGGCATCGGGCCAGGGCTGCCAGCCCTGTCACGCTGCTCCACCAGCAGCTGCTGGAGCCGGACCCGTTCCGCCTCGGACCGTTCCAGCCGCTCCGTGGACCGGGCCTCAAGCTCCTCGAGCCGCTGGGTCAGGGTGCGCAGCTGACCGTTCTGGTCGGCGGCCTTCTCCAGGGAGCGGCTGTTCTCGAGGGTCTCCACCCGCATCCGTAGCTGCCGCAGATCCCGCCCCTGTTCGCGGCTCCAGGCGAGTACCACCAGAAACAGCACCGCCAGCATCGAGCTCAGGCCCAGCTGGAACCAGCCCACCCATAGCGGCGCTGGGGATCTCGGCGGCAGGGGCATAGTGTGGGACCAGGCAAGGAACCTTCCCCGATCTTGCCCCGTGGTTCAGCGGCGGGCCAGCTTCAATTGGTCGAGGCTTGCCGAGCGTCGCTGGCTGGCTCCGGCCAGCAGTCGTTCCACCGTGGCCTTGTACACCGCATCAGCCTCTTGATCATCACGGCCGATGCTGGTCATGCCCAGCTTGCCGAATTCCGAGAGGCAGCCGAGCAGGTGAAACACGCTTCCCCGCAGGCGGACCGGGTCGTAGTGGAGGCCAGCCTCCGCCACGATGTCGATCAAATCGATCGGCAGTAATCCCCTTAGCCGTTCGTCACAGAGGTTGTCGGTGGCCTGGTAATGCAGGGCCTCTCCCGTGGGACTCAGAAAGCGGCCGCTGGCCGGATCCAGCCGCCCCGTGGTGAGGGCACAGAGGGCCATGTAGGGATGGGTGGTGCCCCCCTGGCGCAGGTTGACTTCAATCGCCTGGAGATCCCAGTGTCCTCCGATGCACCGGGCGATGAAGTCCACCCCGAAGCGTTCCAGGGCCCCCTCGGCGGCAAGAGCCTGGCCCACCCGAAGGCCGTGCTCCATGAGCACCTGGCGATAGGCGCCATCGGCCGGAAAGCTGCAGCCGAGGTAGGTCTGGCCGCTTGGCCCGCCGAGGATCTGTTCATGGGTGGAGAGCACCTCCACCTGTCCGCCGGGATGGATGAACCCCTGCACACTCGGGGAACTCAGCCCATCCCCTCCCTCCAGCCAGGCCTCGACCAGGGCCCCCTGCTCCTTCACCCGTTCCCGCCAGCTCAGCGCCGGCATGGGCAGGGTTTCCAGGGCCTCCCGCAGCCGCTTGCGCCGCTCCGGTGCGCTGAGCTGCTCGAGCGCTAGGGGGCGAAGCGCCAAGGGGGCGTTCCCCTCCCCACTGAAGCCTTCGTTGAGCTTCACCACGCAGCGAGCCAGGTCAGGCTGGCTTTCCCACAGGGCAGCTGTCGCCTCCGCCAGCCCGTCCAGGTCCCGCACCAAATCGCTGCCAGCTGGATGGGGAACCCCGCAGCGTGCGAACAGGTCCCGGCTCCCCTTTTTGCTGCCCCACCAGCCCAGGGCGGGGTCGGTGCCCAACAGGGGCACCTGCAGGCGCTCCGAAAGCTCCTTCTCCAGCTCGGTCACCACGTAGCACTGGATGTAGCTGCGCCCAGGTCGCAACAGTTCGGCGATGCGCTCCAGCAGGGCCGGGCGCTCCAGCAGCTTCTCGGTGAGGGGGCGGTCGGAGGCGTCGTCGGTATCGAACAGGTGGAGGCGCCGCCGGGCGTGGGAGGTGGGGATGCCCGGCAGCAGCTCCAGCACCGCATCCACCACCAGATCGGCCAGAGGCTTGCTGGTGACATAGACCATCCGAACGCCGGGATCCCGCAGCCGCACCAGGGTGAACAGCTGCCGTTCCTCGTAGTGATGGGCTCCGGTCACCAGGGCCATCTGGGCCCGGTCCATCGACAGGGAGGGCAGCACCAGCACATCCAGGTCAGGGCCCTGGCCATCCGCCGGTGGGATCCATTCCGGCCGGAGCTCCTGCTGGAGGTCTTGGAAGCTCAAGGCCATGGGGGCGGAGCGGCGGGATCTGCAGCATGCTGATGGATCCCGCTGCCCATCCCATGGCCCCCCAGGCCGGTTTCGCCGTCACCCTGCTTGGCTATGCCGCCGCCACCCTCACCACGGTGAGTTTCTTTCCCCAGGCCCTCAAGACCCTGCGGGGCGGCGATGTCAGCGGCATCTCCCTGCGCACCTATGGGCTGCTCACCACGGGGATCGCCGCCTGGGCCATCTATGGCCTGCTTCTGGGGGATGGGCCCCTGATCGTGGCCAACCTGATCACTCTCCTGCCGGCCGGTGTGGTGCTGCAGCGGCGGTTGAAGGCGGAGCTCGAACACCGACGCCGTTGAGCGCCCCGATGGCCCTTGCCCCTTTGCCACCGCAGGAAGCCGCCCTGCTCGTGGCCCTCGGAGCCGTACCGGGCGCCTGGCTCCGGTTCTGGCTAGTGAATCAGCTGGAACCCCGCCTGCCCCGGCGCCACTGGGGAACCTTCGCCGTCAACCTGGCGGCCTGCTTTGGACTGGGCCTGCTCATCGCCAGCGGGCACCACGAGCGGGGCATGGCCGCCTCAGCCCTCCCCCTGTTGATCGGCACCGGTTTTCTGGGAAGCCTCAGCACCTTTTCAACTCTGGCGGCCGAATTGGAGGGCTGTCTGCGGCAGGGTGAACGGCGGCAGGCCCTGGTCCTTGCCCTCGGTTCGTTGCTGGGGGGCTTGCTGGCGCTCTTGGCCGGCCGGGGGCTGGGGGGATGGGGGACATGACGCCGCGATCCCACCGCGAAGGCTCCCGGTTGCCGCCCCTTCCCCCCCGTCCGGAGGAGCTGCTCCTGGTGGCGCTCGGGGCCGTTCCCGGTGCCCTGCTGCGGTGGTTGCTTCAGGCTGATCCACTGGCGAATCTGCTCGGCTGCCTGGTCATCGGCCTCGTCTCCGGTTCCGTCCCAGCCCGGCCCCGGGCCATGCTGATGGTGGGTATTGGCTTCTGTGGTTCGCTCACCACCTTCAGCGGCTGGATCCTGGCCCTGGAGCGAGCGATTGGGCTGGGATCGGCCAGGGGGGGGGGCCTGCTGCTGCTGGAGCTGGTCGCCGGTGTCCTGGCGGTGCTGCTGGGTCGGGGGCTGGCCAGCAGGCTGGCCCAACGGCGGCCACGGCAGACGCTCAGGCGCTGAAGGCCTTGCGGGCGGGGATCGGGTAGGCGATGCGGCGATGGCGCATGCGGCGCCACACCCGCACGAAAGCCTGCATCACCAGTTCCAGTTCGGCACGGCCGATGCCGCTGTCGGCGAGCTGGCCATCGACCTGGCGTGCCTCCACGATGCGGCGCACCATGGCGCGAGCCTCCTCTTCACTGGTGCCAGGCGGCAGGGAACGCAGGGCGGCCTCACAGCCATCGGCGAGCATCAGGATCGCCGTTTCACGGCTGCGGGGAATCGGTCCGTGGTAGCGGAAGCGCTCCTCCGCCACCTGCGAATCCCGCTCCCGAGCCTGGTGCAGGAAGTAGCCCATCTTGAGGGTTCCCTGGTGTTCAGGGATGAAGTCCGCCAGGGGGCGGGGCAAGCGGTAGCGCCGGGCCAGCTTGAGCCCCTCATCCACATGGGCCTGGAGAATCGCGGCACTGGCGAAGGGATCATCGAGCTGGTCGTGGGGGTTGGCCGCCTCCCCCTGGTTCTCAATGAACCACTGGGGACCATGCAGTTTGCCGACGTCGTGATAGAGGGCACCGGTGCGGATCAGATCCACATCGGCCTGAATCGCCCGGGCTCCCTCCTCGGCCAGCCCACAGATCATCAGGGTGTGCTCGAAGGTGCCTGGGGCCTCGGTTGAGAGCCGCCGCAGCAGGGGCCGCTCGAGATCAGCCAACTCCATGAGCCGGGCGCGGGTGAGCAGGCTGAAGAAACTCTCCACCAGGGGGGCGAGCAGCACCCCCCCCAGCAACAGCCCCCCCACAAGCAGGGTTTCACTCCAGAGATCGGGTCGTGTGGACGGAGCGTGGGCAGCCGAACTCGCCCCGTCCAGCAGGTGGCGCCAACCTCCCTGCAGCACCAGGGCACCGAGGGGTAGGAGCACCGCAAGCTGGAGCAGCTGGGCCCGGTTCCGCTGGCGGCCCGCCAACACGGCCGCCAGCGCCGCCACAAGGGCAGCCAACACCAGGCGTTGACCCAGCCCGGGACCGAGGGGATAGGGCCAAAGGAGGCTGGCCACCGCCAGCCAGGCCAGGCCGGCGGGCGTGCCCAGACCCTGGGCCAGCAGCAGGGTGGGGGGCACCAGCAGGGCCAGGGGGCTCACCTGGTCCCCCAGCCAGAGCTTGCAGCTCTGAACCACCAGCAGCATCGCCACGGCCAACAAGGCCTGACGGGGTTCCAGGCTGGCCCGCCAGCGCCGCATCACGAGCAACATCACGGCTGACGCCGCCAGGGCCTCGACCAGGTGCAACAGCCACGGCAGCAGCAGGGGACGACGATTGATCAGGTTGAAGTGGTCGAGCACATCGAAGGCCTGGGGCGTGATCGGCTCGCCCTGCCGCGTGATCAGGTCGCCCTTTTTGACCTTCAGGGTGGGAAGCCCCTGCTGGGTCACGATCTGCTCGATCCGGCGCTGGGTGAGCAGGGCATCGGTGCGGAGGTTGGTCCGACCCTGAAGACCTTCGGCCACGAGGCGGCTGCCCAGGCTGCGGGCCGGCGGGGGGAGGCCGTCGAGGTGAAGGCTGGCCGCGGTCCGCAGCGGCTCATCGGCCAGGCTCGCCACCACGCCCTGGGTGAGCATGCCCAGCTGGGCCTGGCGCACGGCCGTCTCCCAAGCGATCAGTTGGGCAGGGGTCTGCCCGTCGAGCCAGCGGCTCTCCTCCGCCGTGAGATTGAGGGCATTGATTTGATGGGGTGCGCCACTGCTCTGGAGGCGCACCTGGCTCAGCCGACGCTCCAGATCCTCCTGAAGGATCCGGTTGGCCTGGGGATCCACCACCTGCACCTGGGTGCGGGGGCCCATCTGGTTGCGGCGACGCTCCAGGGCGGCGCTGTCGATGACCCGGCTGTCCCGCGGGGCGCGCACAGTGAAGGGGGCCGGGAGACCCGGCCGCAGGCTGGGTTCCACCAGCCAGGGCCAGCTCGACACCAGCGCCACCACCAGGCAAGAGAGCAGCACGGCCGCCATGCCACCGGTTCGCCACCGAACCAGGGCCTGACGCGGCCTCTCGAGCCGCAGCAGTTGCCGCCACAGCAGCTTCAGCCCTTGTGCCATGGAGTCCAAGTTAGCCAAGGACCCTGACGAAAGCCTTGAGCCGACTGGCGCAATCCCCGGGCCGGGTCATGCTTGCAAGACGTGCATGGGTGTGATGGCCACTCTCCTCGACGGACGGCGCCTGGCCACCAGGATCGAGCAGCGGCTGCAGACCGTCGTCGCCGCCGGATTGGAAGCGGCCGGCCGGCCCCCAGGTCTGGCCGTACTCCGGGTCGGCGACGATCCCGCCAGCGGCGTCTACGTGGCCAACAAGGAGAAGGCCTGCAGCCGGATTGGCATCCGCAACCTTGGGGCCCATCTGGCCGCCACCACACCGGTAGCCGAGGTGCAGGCCAGCATCGAACGGCTCAACGCCGACCCTGCCGTCGATGGCATCCTGCTGCAGCTCCCGCTGCCGGCGGGGCTGGCGGAGGGCCCCCTCCTGGCGGCGATCGACCCCGACAAGGATGCCGATGGCCTCCACACCCTCAACCTGGGCCGACTGCTGAAAGGTGAGCCGGGGCCCCGCAGCTGCACCCCCGCCGGCGTGATGGCCCTGCTGGCCGATGCCGGTGTGGAGCTGGCCGGCCGCCGGGCGGTGGTGGTGGGCCGCAGCATCCTGGTGGGTCAGCCGATGGCCCTGATGCTCCAGGCCGCCAATGCCACGGTGAGCGTGGCCCATTCCCGCACCACGGATCTGGCGGCCCTGACCCGCAGCGCCGACGTGTTGGTGGTGGCCGCCGGCCAAGCCCGCATGGTGGGGGCCGAGCACGTGAAACCTGGCGCGGTGGTGGTGGATGTGGGGATCCACCGCCTCGATCCCGATCCTGGCGAAGGGCCCGGGGCCCGCAGCCGGCTCTGTGGCGACGTGCGTTTCGAGGAGGTGGAACCCCTGGCCGCCGCCATCTCCCCGGTCCCGGGAGGCGTGGGCCCGATGACGGTCACCATGCTGCTGGTCAACACGGTGGTGGCCTGGTGCCGTCGCCATGGCCTCGATGCCACCCCCCTGGCGGACTTGCTGATCTGATCCGCACTGCTGCCCTGAGCCCCCCCTCGCCCTGCAGTCGATCGCGCCCTGATTTGCCGCAGGGGCCCCCTGCCGGGCGAGGCGGTCAAGAGCCTGGAACCACAGGCAAGCGGGGGGAAAGACCATGGAGGAAGGCCCACTGGGCGGAACCATTCCGCCTGGAGTGCTGCGGGGCAGCCTCCAACTCGCCGATGTGGAGGCTTTGTTGCGGGCCCATGGCGCCCTGATCCGCACGTTGGACAACCACCATTGGCAGATCTCGCTGGGCGATCGCAGCGCCCTGTGGATGCTGGGGGAGGCGCCGCTTCAGGCCGGAACTGGGTTGGATCCGGATGCGCTGACCCGCCTCCAGATGGTGCTGCGCCAGACCGGCCTGCTGCGGGAGGGAGGGGGCGCAGCCATCCGGCCGACGCCGATGGGGGCGGCGATTCTCTGGGTCGGCCAGGAGGCCACCCGCGTCTACTGGATTAACGATCAGGGTCTGGCCGATGCCTCCACCCTGTCGCTCGGCCACTGGCTGCATGGCGAGATCACCCTGCATCGGGCCCAGCGCACGGTTCCCTATGTGCGTCGGATCGTGGCGATGCTGGAGCGGATTGAGCGGGCCCTGCTGGTTGGACAGCGCGCCAGGTTCGCCACGCCGCTCGATCTCGTCGCCGATGCGTCGGAGGAGGTCGGGGCGGGACTTGACGCGAGCCTGCTGCGCCTCACCCATCTGCTGGAGCAGGAGCGGCCCGATCTCCGCGAACGGGTGGTGGGGGTGCTCTCCCTTGAGGCGGACCAACTGGACGACGCCATGCTGTTCGCCATCGCCAGGGACTACCTCCTCCCCCACTCCAGACCCCTGCATGGGGCATCACCTCCGGAGCCCTGTTGATCCGCTGGCCGGGGCGGCGGTTGCTTCGCTCCATGACTCCGTGACCCCATGAGTCCGAGTCCGGGGCAATGGCCTGAGACAATGGCCCCAGAACCCTTGAAGCCATGGCCACGGCGGTGAGCACCTTCCAGGACACTGCCGAGCCGGCACACCCTGCCGTGGCCCCCGGGGCCTTCGATTTCGTGGCGTACCTGGAGTCGGCTCGCCTGCGGGTGGAGGCTGCCCTCGATGGTTCCCTGGCCCCGGAGCGGCCCGAGTTGCTGCGGGAAGCCATGCGCTACTCGCTGCTGGCAGGGGGCAAGCGGCTGCGCCCGATTCTCTGCCTGGCGGCCTTTGAGCTCGCCGGTGGGGAGGGGGATCTCGCCATGCCCACGGCCGTGGCTCTGGAGATGATCCACACCATGTCGCTGATCCATGACGACCTCCCCGCCATGGACAACGATGACCTCCGCCGGGGTCGGCCGACCAACCACAAGGTGTTCGGCGAAGCCAACGCGATCCTGGCCGGCGATGCCCTGCTCACCCGGGCCTTCGAGATGGTGGCCCTGCGCAGCTCCGGTGTTCCTGCCGAGCGCCTGCTGCAAGTGGTGGGGGAGCTTTCGCTGGCGTCGGGGGCGCCGGGGCTGGTGGGCGGCCAGGTGGTTGACCTGGAGTGCGAGGGCAAGTCGGTGGACCTTGAGACCCTGGAATACATTCATCTCCACAAGACGGGTGCGCTGCTGCGGGCCTGTGTGATCAGTGGCGCCATGGTCGCCGGTGCGGATGCATCCCTGCAGGCTGCCCTGCACACCTATGCCCGCGGCATCGGACTGGCCTTCCAGATCATCGATGACATCCTGGATGTAACCGCCAGTAGTGATGTGCTCGGCAAGACGGCCGGAAAGGATCTCACCGCCGACAAGACCACCTATCCCAAGCTGTTGGGGCTGGAGGAGTCGAGGCGCCGGGCCGATGGCCTGGTGACCGAGGCCAAGGCGGCTCTCGAACCCTGGCGGGACCGGGCGGCCCCACTCCTGGCCCTGGCCGATTACATCACCAGCCGCGACCGATGACCCCACCGATTTCCAGTGATTCCGGCCATCTGCTTTTGATGGTGCGCGATCTCCTCGACAATGCCGTGCTCTGGTGGGGTCTGGCCGCCTGCGGCGTGGCCCAGATCTCCAAGGTCGCGGTGGAGTTTGTGCTCCATGGCCGCTGGCGCCCCGAGGTGCTCTTCGAGACTGGCGGCATGCCCTCCAGCCATTCGGCCCTGATGACCGGCACCGCCGCGGGGGTGGGCTGGTACCAGGGCTACCAGGATCCGCTCTTTGCCCTGGCGGCGGCCTTGGCTTTCGTTGTGCTCTACGACGCCAGCGGCGTGCGCCGGGCCGCCGGGGAAACCGCCGCCCGAGTGAATGCCCTGGTCCATGGCCGGGAGCGGAGCGGAGATGTAGGCGGTGCCATTTGGGACCATCCTCTCAAGGAGAACATCGGCCACACCAGGCTGGAGGTGTTGGTGGGAAGCCTGATCGGTCCCCTCGTGGCCCTGCCGGGCTTGGCCTTGGTGGGCTCACCCCTCCACCTTGCCGGTCTGCTTTCCCGCGTGCCGAGCCCGGCTGGGTGAGCGCCCTCCCCGGGGTCACGGTCGGGGAGCTGGCCCTCACCCCTGATCAGCAGGCCGTGGAGGCCGCCTTCGCCACCTGGCTGGCGGCAGCGGCCGATGGCACCCCTTTCGTTCTCAGTGGCTATGCCGGCAGCGGCAAGACCTTCCTCTCCGTGCGGCTGCTTGCCCTAGTGGAGAAGGCCGGCCTTTGTTGGACCGTGGTCGCGCCCACCCACAAGGCTGTGGGCGTGCTGCGGCATCATTTGGAGCTGGCTGGCCTGCGGCCCACCTGGTATCCGTCCACGATCCATCGCTTGCTGCGGTTGCGGCTAAAGCGGGAGCGGGATCTGGAGCGCTGCGAGGAAACGGAGCAGACCGCCCTGGCCCTGGAACATTTGGGTCTGGTGTTGGTCGATGAGGCCTCCATGGTCGACAGTGCCCTGCTGGAGATCACTCTGCGCTGTGCCCATCCCTTCCGGACCCGGATCGTGTTCGTGGGGGATCCGGCCCAGCTGCCGCCGGTTGGAGAGGCCACGAGCCCCGTGTTTGCCCTAGGGCGGGCTCGCTGCGCCAGCCTGCTGCAGGTGGTTCGCCACCAGGGCCCTGTTTTGCGCCTGGCCTCCGGCCTGCGGGAGGGAACGCTCCCCTGCAGCGCACCGCCCCCCCTGGCGCCGGTTCGCACGGATCAGGGCATGGTGCGTTCCCTCGATCGCGCCAGCTGGCTTGTGGCGGCCCAGGAGGCCCTGCGCCGCAGCGCCGAAGCCGATGCCCCTGATCTCGCCCGCATTCTCTGCTACACAAACCGCTCCCTTGAGCAGCTGGTGCCGATTGCCCGGCGGGCCCTGCATGGTTCCATGGCCGACCAGCTGCCGGTGCTACCCGGTGAGGTGCTGATCACGCGCACCGCTGTGATGGCGCCGGCCTGCCGTTCCGGGGAGGAGGCCGGCGAAGAACCCGACATGGTGCTCGGCTCCAACCGGGAACTGGTGGTGCGGGATGTGACCCCGGAGCGCTGTGATTTGGCCGACTTCGGCATCGTCAGTGGTGTTCTGGGGGGCCTGGAGGTCCCGGTGATCGACACCCTCACCGCCACGGTGGAGGCCGGCGCGAGCCAGCTGGCCCTGCGCCTCCTGCCGCCGTTGGGTTCCCCGGGGCGCCAGGCGCTTGATGGGGTGCTGCAGCGCCTGCGCCTCGAGGCACGCGAGGCCGGTAAGCAGGACGGCCGGGCCCTCTGGCGTCGTTTCTTTCTGCTGCGTGATTCCTTCGCCTGGCTGGGGCCGGCCGCTGTGCTCACGGTGCATCGCAGCCAGGGCAGCACCTTCTCGGAGGTTTTTGTGGATGGCGATGTGTTCTGGCCGAAGGATGCGGTGCTGCGGCGCCAGCTTGTCTACGTGGCCGTGAGCCGGGCTAGC
>Ga0209401_1001971_pt1 | contig 13410 bp, 8 predicted proteins | sample M_140807_MF_Meta_FD_187318 | JGI IMG/M metagenome (GOLD analysis project Ga0209401, IMG submission 187318) | Freshwater microbial communities from Lake Montjoie, Canada to study carbon cycling - M_140807_MF_MetaG (SPAdes) (version 2) | ecosystem: Environmental > Aquatic > Freshwater > Lake...
GACCACTCGGCTCTGCCTCGAGTGGCTCGAGCAAAACCTCGGCGGTGGAGAGTCGGTTATTGACTACGGTTGTGGTTCGGGCATTCTCGCGATCGCCGCGGCCAGACTGGGCGCGAAGTCGGTTATTGCAATCGATATCGACACACAAGCGCTGATTTCCACTCAAGCCAACGCCAAGGCGAACCCGCCGACGGATCAATTGATTGAGATTCGCTCGACCGAAGACCCGCGCCCGGAAGCGGTTGACGTCGTTGTCGCCAATATCCTGTCGATGCCCCTCAAACTACTGGCACCGGTCCTGATCGAACTCGTCGAGGCCGGCGGCGCTCTGGTACTGTCGGGCGTTCTTGAGCGACAGGCTGACGAAGTCGCCAGCGCCTACGCACCGCGCATCCCCCTGACTGTCGTTGCCGAGCGTGATGGCTGGGTCTGCCTGGCCGGCCGCCGCTCATTTTCTTCCAATTCAACCGAGACCCAACGCCCATGAGTTCGCACTGGCACACGTCCTGGAATGCTCCCCGAATCCTGATCAGTGGTTCGGTTGCCTATGACACGATCCTGGTCTTCGAGGGCCATTTCAAGGATCACATCCTGGCCGACAAGGTGCACATGATCAATGTTGCCTTCCTGGCTCCCAGACTCGAACGCAAGTACGGCGGCACCGCCGCCAACATCGCGTATTCCGTAGCTGGTTTGGGCGCCCATCCGGTCGTTCTCGCGGCGGTCGGACGGGACGGTGACGATCAGATCAATCGAATGAAACGCATAGGGGTCGATGTGTCGGGGATCATGCAGATTGAGGACCTCTGGACCGCGCAGGCCTACATCACCACCGACCTTGATGACAACCAGATCACGGCGTTTCACCCCGGCGCGATGGATCGGGCTCATGAAGTCCGAATTGCGGGACACCTCCCCGCGACGCTCGGCATCATCTCGCCCAACGGCCGCCAGGCCATGATCGACCATGCGGCCAGTTTTCGGGTCAATGAGGTGCCCTTCGTTTTCGACCCGGGTCAGGCGCTCCCCATGTTCGATGGCGATGCGCTGCGGGGCATGATGGAAGGCGCGGTTGCGGTCACCGTCAATGATTACGAGTGCGGAATGATCACCCAAAAAACCGGGCTCGAAGAATCCGAACTCGCGCGCCTGGTCAACGCGCTGATCGTCACCCGAGGGGGTGAAGGTTGCACGGTTTGGGTGGACGGAGAACGGCATACGATCCCGGCCGTAGCGATTTCGCATGCCGTAGATCCGACCGGTTGTGGCGACGCGTTCAGGGCTGGGATGCTCTATGGCCGGTCAACGGGCAAAGACTGGGTCGAGTCAGCCCGTCTGGGGTCGGTATTGGGCGCAATGAAAATCGAGCATTCCGGCGCCCAAAGCCACGTGGTCGACCGCAAGGTCATTGCCGAGCGCCATGAGGCCGCCTATGGTGAGCGCCCATGGCCCGTATCTGAAGATGCGGTAGCCACCGATCTCGACGATGACCACCATCACCACCAGTGGACCTGATTAACCGACGCCCAACATCGGCAACGTTCGATCGATCAGACTCATTAAGAACTGGACTACGAGCAACAGGACTAGCGGGGAGAGGTCAACCCCGCCCAGCAGCGGAATGAACCGCCGAATCGGCGCCAAGAAAGGCCGCGTCAATTGCTCCAGAGCCGGAGCAATTGGCGCGTGGGGATTGACCCAGGAAAGGATGGCCTGAAGGATCGCAGTGGCCATCAGCATGACCAACAACCACCGGGCGATCCGCAAAATAGCCGCGAACAAAATCGTTCCGAATGCTGGCACCTTATCGACCCGATCGAGGTCGCCAAACAGCACGAACTGAATCAGCAACAGTAATAGCGCAATCAGGAGTGCGCCCAGAGCACTGGGCCAATCGATCGTTCTCGACGGCCGAACGAGACGCCGAAGAGGCAGCACAAGCCAGTCCGTCAATGCCGCCGCAAACACCAGTAGCGGATTGCGCGGATGCACGTCGGCCCAAGCAGCCCAGACCCGCAAAACGCAAGCGCTAGCAAGCAAACCGCCGACGGTTTCAATGACGAGCCAGATCGCACTCGAGAACATAGCGAACCCCCCTCTCAGTGAAACGAGGCCGCCATGGTCTCACGACCGACGAAGACAGGTCCTCTTGGCCAAGGACCTGTCAACAACCGACCGATGAAACCGATCAGGGGCGAGCCCCTGTCGGGAACGGCCAAAGTTTCGCCGACTCGGCGTCCGATGCAGCGCTGGCTCCTGGGTCCACCGCGGTGGGGGGCGAAGCCTTTTTCGTCCTCACGCGGGATGCGCTTGGGGCCCGAGCCTTCGCGGGGGCCGCGAGTGGGGCTGGCTGAGCGCCCCGCTTAGCGACGGGCTTAGCGACGGGCTTAGCGACGGGCTTAGCGACGGGCTTGGCGACGCGAGCCCTGGGCGCGGTGGGTACCGGAACCTCTGGCGCGACAGACACAGGTTTTTTGACTCTGGCGGGTGCCTTAGGCTTGGCTTCGACGATTACCTTAGCGGGGGCTTTGACGGGTGACTTAGGTGCTGCCGAGATAGGCGCAGCCTTCACCGCTGGCGTTGAGACTGCCTTTGCGGCTGCCTTTGCGGGTACTTTGGTGGCGGTCTTTGGAGGCGCCTTGGGGGCCGCTTTCACTAAAGCCTCGGCCGATGCTTTGATCGACGCTTTTGGCGCAGCCTTCGCAACGACCTTCGCGGGAGCCTTCATCGGAGCCGCCTTGGTGGTCACGGCTTTAACTGAAGGGGTAATCGGGGCGACATTGGCGGCCGTCTTGACCGTGGCCTTGGCAGCGACAACTTTGACCGCTTTGGCGGGCTTAATGAGTTTGCTTGCTTTCTCAGCTTTGCTTGCTTTCTCAGCTTTGTTTGACTTCTCGGCCTTCGCTGGCTTGGCCGGTTTTTCAACCTTGGCCGGCTTCAGGGCCTTGGCGGGTTTGAGTACCTTTGCCGGTTTTGCGCCTTTGGCGGACTTTACGACTTTGGCAGGCTTCGACGATTTTTCGGCCTTTTTCTCGGACTTGCCCGCTTTGGGGCTCTTTACCTTGGCCTTGACTTCATCTTTTTTGGCCTTTGCCATGATGTTCTCCTCGTACCTGCTCTGGGCATGATTAAAAACAGGGACTCAGTCCCAACTGAGCGCACCTCCGGTCTGATACTCGATCACGCGAGTCTCGAAGAAGTTGCGCTCCTTCTTCAGATCAATCATTTCGCTCATCCACGGGAAGGGGTTGTCTTCAGTTGCGAACATCGGCTCAAGGCCAATCTGCTGCGCACGCCGGTTGGCGATGAATCGCAAGTAACCTTTGAACATGGGCGCATTCAACCCCAGAACACCGCGGGGCATGGTGTCCTCCGCATATCGATACTCGAGCTCGACCGCTTGCAGGAATAAGGTCCGAATTTCTTCCTTGAACGCGGCTGTCCAGAGATGAGGGTTCTCGAGCTTGATGGTATTAACCAGATCGATTCCAAAATTACAGTGCATCGACTCGTCACGAAGAATGTACATGTACTGCTCGGCAGCACCAGTCATCTTGTTCTGTCGTCCGAGCGCAAGGATCTGGACGAAACCGACGTAAAAAAACAGGCCTTCCATCAGGCAGGAGAACACGATCAGGCTCTTGAGAAGTGCCTGGTCCGTTTCGGGGGTTCCGGTCTTAAAATGCGGGTCAGTCAGCGTGTCAATGAACGGGATCAGGAACTCGTCTTTATCCCGGATCGACTTGACTTCGTGATACGCGTTAAAGATCTCGCCTTCTTCCAGGCCCAGAGATTCGACGATGTACTGGTAAGCGTGGGTGTGAATCGCTTCCTCAAACGCCTGACGCAACAAAAACTGCCGGCATTCAGGCGCGGTGATGTGCCGATAAGTCCCCAGCACAATGTTATTGGCAGCCAGCGAGTCAGCGGTAACGAAAAACCCGAGATTGCGCCGAACGATCAGTCGCTCGTCATCGGTCAAACCGTTAGGGTCTTTCCAAAGCGCGATATCGCGACTCATGTTGATTTCTTGCGGCATCCAGTGGTTGGCGCAACCGGCGAGATATTTATCCCACGCCCACTTGTACTTGAATGGCACGAGCTGATTAACGTCGGCGCCACCGTTGATCACCCGCTTGTCATCGACCCGAACCCGACGTGCAACGCCGGTCGAATCAGTAGTCGGCTCAGCGGTCGGCTCGGCAGTCTGACCCGGGGTCCCTGGAACCCTGACGGAATGCTCATCGAATGCGTTGCGCCCAAGAATCGGGAAAGCGGCGACTGGGGCGGCCGGGGGGGGCGCCAGGGGAGGAACCCGACCGGTCAGAGGGGCAGAATTTGGAGCGTCATCCCAGGAGAGCATAGCTTGGCCTTACCACAAAATAGATAGAACTCGAACGATTGAAACATCAGGCCGAATTGGCCTATTGCCCCCTACTGACACCTACTGACCCCTACTGACAGGCCTCGCACTCCGGATCGTCGATCGCGCAAAACTTGGGGGCGATCTCTTCCTCCTTGCGACTAAAGTGTTCGCCACCAGCGCCCGCACCTGGCGGGTATGCGCCCGCGGAAGTGGTTAGACCCGTCCCCGCCGCTGCCTCGGCCGCGCCATACGAAAAGCCGGCATGCCCACCCGGCTGCGCCGACACGGCGTTGAGCTGGCCGACACGGTCACTCGTTGACTTTTCGGCAGAAGTTGCGGCAACCGTTCGCAGGTAATAGGTTGTCTTAAGACCACGCAGCCACGCCATCTTGTAAGTATCGTCGAGCTTCTTACCGGAGGCTCCAGCCATATAAATATTGAGCGACTGGGCCTGGTCGATCCACTTTTGACGGCGCGAAGCACATTCGACCAACCAACTGGGGTCGACCTCGAAGGCCGTCGCGTACAGCTCTTTGAGCTCCTGAGGTACACGGTCAATTTTGGCCAGCGACCCATCAAAGTACTTGAGATCCGAGACCATCACCTCATCCCAAAGGCCCAGGCGTTTGAGATCTCGAACCAGATGCTCGTTGACAACAGTGAATTCGCCCGACAAGTTTGATTTCACATAAAGGTTCTCAAACGTTGGCTCAATACAAGCCGACACGCCAATGATGTTGCTGATCGTCGCGGTCGGAGCAATCGCAACGCAGTTGCTGTTACGCATGCCGTACTGACGGATGCGGTCACGTAAAAGTTCCCAGTCGAGCGTACTTGAACGATCGACGTCCAGGTAACCACCCCGCTGTTCGGCAAGCAGGTCGAGGGAATCTTGCGGCAGAATCCCGCGGTCCCAGAGCGAGCCGCGGTAGCTCGAGTAGCGACCACGCTCCTCGGCGAGCTCGGTGCTGGCCAAATAAGCGTGATAGCAAACCGCTTCCATCGAACGGTCTGAAAATTCGACTGCATCGGCGCTGGCGTAGGGGATCCGGAGCTGATGCAGACAATCCTGAAAGCCCATGATGCCCAAGCCAACTGGGCGATGCTTTAGATTGGAATGACGGGCCTTGGCAACTGCGTAATAGTTGATGTCGATCACGTTATCGAGCATCCGCATCGCAATCCGGATGGTCCGACCCAACTTGTCGTGATCCAGTGCATAGCGAGGACGGCCATCGGCATCCCGACCCACTTCATGCAGATGCGCCAGCAGGTTCACCGAGCCGAGGTTACAAACCGCAATTTCTGTCGCACTGGTATTGAGAGTGATTTCGGTACACAGGTTGCTGGAATGCACTACACCCACGTGTTGCTGAGGTGAGCGCAGGTTGCACGGATCTTTGAACGTAACCCACGGATGTCCAGTCTCGAACAACATGCTGAGCATGCGCCGCCACAGTTGGACCGCCGGTAATTTACGAAACAGCTTGAGATCTCCCCGTTCTGCCCGGGCCTCGTGGGCGACGTAGGCGGCCTCGAACGCTGACCCGACTTTGTCATGCAAATCCGGGCAGTCGCTTGGCGAAAAAAGCGTCCACTCCTGATTTTCCATCACGCGTTTCATGAACAGATCCGGAATCCAGTTGGCCGTGTTCATGTCGTGGGTACGGCGGCGATCGTCGCCCGTGTTCTTACGCAGTTCCAGAAATTCTTCGATGTCGAGGTGCCAGGTCTCGAGATAAGCGCATACCGCGCCCTTGCGCTTACCGCCTTGATTGACCGCGACCGCGGTGTCATTAACAACCTTCAAAAACGGAACGACGCCCTGGCTCTTACCGTTCGTCCCCTTGATATGGCTGCCCAGCGCCCGAACAGCGGTCCAGTCGTTCCCCAAACCACCGGCGAACTTCGACAGCAAGGCATTTTCTTTGATCGCTTCGTAAATGCCGTCGAGATCGTCACCCACGGTCGTCAGGTAACAGCTCGATAGCTGTGAGCGCTGAGTCCCTGCATTAAACAAGGTCGGCGTACTGGACATGAAGTCGAACGAGGACAGTAGTTCATAGAACTCGATCGCCCGCGCCTCGCGGTCGACTTCGCCCAACGCCAAGCCCATCGCAACCCGCATGAAAAACGCCTGCGGCAACTCGATCCGCTCGTCTTGAATATGCAGGAAATAACGGTCGTACAGGGTCTGCAAACCCAGATAGGTGAACTGCAAGTCCCGCTCAGCATGCAGTGCAGCCCCGAGTCTGTGCAGGTCGTAGCGGCCGAGTTCTTCGTTGAGCAAACCGGCGTCAATTCCGCGGCGAACAAAACCGGGGAAGTACTCGGCATACCGAGCCACCATGGCCCCCTGAGCCACTTCTTCGCCCAACACTTCGCGCCGCACCGAATGCAACAAGAGACGGGCGCTCACCTGAGAATAGGCGGGGTCGAGCTCGATCCGCGAACGCGCGGCCAGCACCACCGACTTATAGACCTCTTCGATGGGAACCCCGTCATAAATATTCTTGACGGTTTCAGTAAAAATCGCCTCGGGGTCGGCCACGCCATCGAAACCTACACAAGCCGCGGCAATCAGATCCCGGAGGTCGGCCTGATTGAGCGGCCGCCGATGACCACCGTCCAACACGTGCAGCAGCGGTTGCGCGACCTCTGGGGCAGTCGCCGACCGGGCGGCCCGCTCCTGCGAGCGCTTTTCCCGATACAGCACATACGCTCGGGCGACTTCATGTTCACCGGAGCGCATCAGAGCCAGTTCGACCTGATCCTGCACATCTTCAATGTGAAAAGTGCCGCCAGCGGGCTTGTTTCGGATCAGCGAACCCACGACACCGCGGGTCATTTGCTCGACCAACTCGCGGATCCGGGCACTGGCCGCACCCTGTCCGCCCGAAACCGCCAAAAAGGCTTTGGTCATCGCGATGGCAATTTTGGACGGCTCGAATGGGACCACGGCTCCGTTACGACGGATCACACCGAAGTCGGTGATCCGTACCGTATCGCCCACGCCGGCAAGGCCGCCGAGCGACGTTTCGGACGTTGAACCCGGGCGCCCGACGGTGCCCGATCGCTCAATCTGTGATGACTCGCTCACGCTATGCATCATGAAAAACTCTCAACCCGAAATGTGAATAAATTCCCGCACTTAGACCGACTTTCCTCGCGATGACAGCGATCGGTTAAAAGTTCCTGAAACACTAGCTGTAGTGCCCGGGAGCGAGTTCATGCCCCAAGTCTAGCGCCTGGCCGCCAAAATCTGCAAGCAATTCGAACCGCCAGTTGGGGGTAGAACAACGACCGGCCGAGGCCGAAGCCACACCCTAAAAAGGCCGCACCAAACGCCCTGAACCGAGGCCTGCCTGGAGCCGATTCCAGTCAAATGAGGCCCCTGGATCGGTTTTGCGGCCTGGAGAAACATCGCTATGCCCAGCGATCCAGACTAAGGGATAGGCGCGCTGAAGGCAGTGAATCAAGCGCACAAGAGCGCCGTATTGATCGTCGCCATAAGGGATATCCCCAGTGCCCTCAAGCTCGATACCGATCGAGAAATCGTTGCAACGCTCTCGCTCCAAAAATCGGGATTCACCCGCGTGCCAGGCCCGGGCACTACAGGCGGCGAACTGCGTGACGGAGCCGTCGCGGCGGATCAAAAAATGCGCCGATACGCGCACGCCGGCCAACGGTTCAAATGCGGGATGCGCGGTGGCGTCGAGCGTGCCCATAAACAAGCGCTCGACCGAATCCCCCCCGAACTCGCCGGGAGGCAAACTGATGTGGTGAATGACCACCAAATCAATCATCGTCCCGATCGGACGGGCGTCCACATGAGGGGATCGGAGTTGGCGCACCGCCGGCAACCAACCCTCGACGTCCACGAAAAACTCGTCAGTGATCGCGCTCATGGTGGGTTCCCGCGTTGGGATCACCGCGGCGATCCCGATGCGCTGCGCTGCAATAGACGCCTCCATCCGCCATGACGGCTTCAGAGGCCGGAAAGTGCACGCCACAATGAGCGCAGCGTTGCATCGATTCACCTTGATCCGGGCTGGGCGCGTCGGGCGCAGCCGAGCCGGACCGGGCAGAGTGCTTACCATCGTCGCGGCGCAAGGATTTCGGGCGACCTGACAGTGCTTTCCAGGCCAGCAAGCCTAAAAACCCCAGCACGATCCACATCAAAAACTTGGTCAACGTCCGGGTTTCCGGTGATTGAGGTGATTCAGAGACGGTTCAAGTCGGACCGCGATTCAGGATGACCTCGAAGACAAAGCGGCTGCCGGCGTAGGCAAACATCAACAGCGTGAAGCCCCCCAAGGTGAAGCGCAACGCCGTCCGCCCGCGCCAGCCATGCAGACGGCGACCGATCAAAAGCGTCGCAAACAGGGACCATGCGAGGAGGGTAAATACCGTCTTGTGGTCGAGCCGGAAGGGACGCCCGAAGGACGACTCCGAGAACACAATCCCGGTCAAAACGGTCAGACTCAAAAACACAAAACCCGCCGTGATGAGGCGGAACAGCAACCGCTCCAGGGTGAGCAGCGGTGGCAAGGCGTCAATCCATGCACCCCAAACGCCCGCAATACCGGGCGAATTACCCAATGAATTACCCGTCGCCGTGCTAACCGGAGTTCCCCCAAAAGTCCCCTCTCTCTGGCCGCTGGCCATAACACCAAATCGCACCGGCGCCTGCAGGGCACGCTCGGACATCGCCATCAGGATCGACTGGAGCGCGGCCAGGGTCATAAAGGAGTAGGCGCAAACACCCAACAAGAGATGTGGCACAAACAGAGGGGCATCCGGGAGGCTGATCGGGGACCCCGGAAACACCCCGGGTAACCAGGCCACCGCTACCGCGAGCGGTAACACCAGCAACCACAATGCACCCATCTGCACGGCCAGACTTTCCAGCCACAAAATGCCCAGCGCGAGCCAGATCGCGGCGGAAAGCACGTGGGCAAACCCAAAATGAGGATCGCCATCGGCAACCGGCAACACCAATGAAACGCCCTGAATCAGGAGCGCCGCAAGCACAATCCAACGCTGGGGCAACACCGAACCACCCGTTTGCGGCGATGCGGTGACGGCCCCTTGAGCGCCGGGCGCCGTAACGAATGCGCGAGGCCAGGCCAGCCGCCAGGCGAGCGCGTAAAGAAGGGTGGGCAATCCGTACAGTAAGATCGACATTTCACTAGTCTACCGCTCATGTTCGACACACTGTCCCAAAGGCTGGCCCGCGTCGTCAAGACCATCAAGGGCGAAGCGCGACTGACCGAAGCCAACACCGACGCCATGCTGCGCGAGATTCGCATCGCGTTGCTCGAGGCCGACGTGGCATTGCCGGTGGTTCGCGAATTTATCAGCCGGGTCAAGGAAAGGGCACTCGGCCAGGAAGTCCTGCAAAGCCTCACCCCCGGCCAAGCGCTGGTCGGCGTTGTGCATCGCGAACTGACAACGCTAATGGGTGGCGAGACCGCTGAGTTGAACCTTGCGACGACACCCCCTGCGATCATCCTGATGGCTGGCCTGCAGGGTGCGGGTAAAACCACCACCGTCGGCAAACTGGCCAAACGTCTGCGGGCACAGAAGCGCAAGGTCCTTACGGTGTCCTGCGACGTCTACCGGCCTGCAGCCATTGAGCAATTAAAGACCGTCACGGCGCAGGTCGATGCGGACTGGTTCCCCTCGACCCCGGACCAAAAACCTGTGGACATTGCGCGCGCCGCAGTCCAATGGGCACGCACGCATTACCACGATGTGTTGCTGGTCGATACGGCCGGACGATTGGGGATCGATGCCGAAATGATGGCCGAGATCCGCGCGCTTTACGACGTGCTCAAGCCCATCGAAACCCTTTTTGTGGTCGACGCCATGCAGGGCCAGGACGCGGTGAACACCGCCCGGGCGTTCGGCGAAGCACTTCCGCTCACCGGGATCGTGCTGACCAAGCTCGACGGCGATTCGCGTGGCGGTGCAGCCCTGTCGGTGCGCCATGTCACCGGTCAGCCGATCAAATTTGTCGGGATCGGCGAAAAACTCGACGGGCTCGATGCATTTCATCCAGACCGGATGGCGCAACGCGTGCTCGGCATGGGCGATATCGTTGCGCTCGTCGAAGAAGCTCAAAAAGGGATCGATCAAGCGGCCGCTGAAAAGCTCGCGGCCAAGCTAAAAAGCGGCAATCGTTTTGATCTTTCGGACTTTCTCTCGCAGTTGCAGCAGATGGGCAAAATGGGCGGCCTGTCGTCGCTCGTCGACAAGCTGCCCTCGCAGTTTCAGCAAGCGGCCGCTGGCGCCGATATGAACAAGGCCGAACGAGAAATGCGCCGCATGACCGGAATCATCCAGTCCATGACGCCACAAGAACGGGCCAAACCCGAATTACTGAAGGCCAGCCGAAAACGACGGATTGCCGCTGGTGCAGGGGTCCAGGTGCAGGAAGTTAATCGTTTGCTGACGCAATACGATCAGATGGCCACGATGATGAAAAAGGTCCAGAAAGGGGGCCTGAAGAATCTCATGCGCGGGATGCGGGGCATGATGGGTGGCTGAATTTGCTGGGACCGCCGGGGCTGCTGATTCTGGCTTGATCCGTATCCGCGGAGCGCGGCAGAACAACCTCCAGAATATCGATATCGACTTACCGACCAATCAGTTGGTCGTAGTCACCGGGGTTTCGGGTTCGGGTAAATCGTCGCTCGTCTTCGATACGCTCTACGCCGAAGGACAGCGCCGCTACGTTGAAACGTTCTCGGCCTATGCGCGCCAGTTTCTGGACCGCATGGACAAGCCCCAGGTCGACCGCATCGAGGGCGTCCCGCCGGCCATTGCGATCGACCAAACCAACCCCGTGCGCACGTCGCGCTCGACCGTGGGCACGATGACAGAGATCAATGATCATCTGAAACTGTTGTTCGCCCGCGCCGCCACCTTGCATTGCCGACAATGCGCGGCGGTAGTCCGCCGGGACACCCCCCAGCGCGCGGCCGAGCAACTGATCGCTCGTGAGGCCGCAGCCCGCGCCGTCGTCACTTTCCCAGTCCCTGTTCCGGAAAATTTCAGCGCAGACGAAGTCCGTGGTGCACTCGAAGCCCAGGGCTACACCAAGATCCACCGCGAAGACCAGGCGGCGGATGGCAGCCCCCTATGGTGGGTGATTCAAGATCGATTCCGACTCCAGGGTGCGGACCGGTCGAGGGTCGGCGAGGCGCTCGAAATTGCGTTTCGACTTGGCCATGGGAAGGCGGCGGTTTGGTTCGAAGAGAGTGACGAACCACCGATGCGTTTTTCAACGGCGCTCGAATGCGCGGACTGCGCCATCCGCTACGAGCCGCCCACGGCCAGCCTGTTCTCCTTTAACTCAGCCATCGGCGCCTGCGAGACCTGCCGCGGGTTTGGCCGCGTCATCGGCGTTGATTGGGGCCTGGTCATCCCCGACGGGCGTTTGAGCCTGGCCCAGGGCGCGATCAAGCCCTGGCAAACCCCCTCATTCGCCGATTGCCAGGCCGACCTGATGCGACTGGCCAAGGGCGCCGGCGTAGCGACGGACATCGCCTGGGTTGATCTCCCCGAAAGCGCTCGCCGGTGGGTCATTGACGGCGCCGCCGATTTTTCGGGCAACTGGAAACGGGACTGGTACGGCGCCAACCGCTACTTCGATTGGCTCGAAACGAGAGCCTACAAGATGCATATCCGCGTGCTCTTGTCGCGCTACCGAGCCTACACGCCCTGTACTGCCTGTCACGGTACACGGCTAAAACCTCAGGCGTCCTGGTGGCGGGTGGGTCACCGTTCGATCCATGAACTGATGTTGATGCCGGTTGACCGGTTGACAGAGTTCTTTGAACAATTAACTCTGCCACCCCCACTGGACGAGGCGACGGTCCTGCTGCTGGCAGAAATCCGCACCCGACTGGGCTATCTGCAAGCGGTTGGACTCGGGTACCTGACCCTGGACCGCCAAAGTCGCACGCTGTCGGGGGGCGAGGTGCAACGTATCAACCTCACGACCGCGCTTGGAACCTCGCTCACCAGCGCCCTGTTCGTGCTCGATGAGCCCTCGATCGGCCTGCATCCGCGTGACCTGCAACGCATCATCGGCGTGATGCGGCGACTGCGCGACGCCGGAAATTCTCTGGTTGTGGTCGAGCACGATCCACAAATTCTGTTTGCAGCCGACCACGTGATTGACATTGGACCCGGACCAGGCAAAGCCGGGGGGCGCGTGCTGTATGAGGGCACGCCCGGTGGATTAGCGCAGGCCGCAACGGTCACAGGTGACTGGCTCGGCGGGCGTCGCAAGATCCCAATCGAGCCCAGCCAGCGCAGACCGGTCGTTGCATCAACACCCAAGCTCATCCTCGAGGGCGCACGCGCCAACAACCTTCGTCAGTTAAACGTCGAAATTCCGCTCCAACGCCTGGTGGTCTTCACCGGCGTTTCGGGTTCGGGCAAATCCACGCTGATGCAGGACGTTCTGTTGCCCGCCCTGCTCAAGGCGCTCGGCAAGACGTCCGAGGCCCCTGGCGAACATGATCGGCTGCTCGGCGACGACTGGCTCGGCGACGTGGTCTTTGTCGACCAATCACCGATCGGTCGCACCACCCGTTCGCATCCCGCAAGCCATGTCGGCGCATTTGACTCAATTCGCGCGCGATTTGCCCGTCATCCGCTCGCCGCTGAACGCGGTTACGGGATCTCGACGTTCAGCACGAACGCGGGCGATGGTCGCTGCCCCGCCTGCGGCGGGAATGGGTTCGAACACGTCGAGATGCAATTTCTTTCGGACGTGTACCTGCGCTGCCAGGACTGCGACGGCCGACGCTATCGGGCCGAAGTCCTCGAGATCAAGATCGATTGCGCGGATGGGATTGCGCGCTCCGTCGCCGATGTCCTGGAACTCACCGTTGCCGAAGCCCTGGTGGCCTTTGCGAGCGACCGCGAAATCCTCGCGCGGCTGCGGCCACTGTCGGCCGTTGGCCTCGACTATCTGGCCTTGGGACAACCCGTTCCGACGCTCTCCGGGGGCGAAGCACAGCGCCTCA
>Ga0209401_1001983_pt1 | contig 13360 bp, 6 predicted proteins | sample M_140807_MF_Meta_FD_187318 | JGI IMG/M metagenome (GOLD analysis project Ga0209401, IMG submission 187318) | Freshwater microbial communities from Lake Montjoie, Canada to study carbon cycling - M_140807_MF_MetaG (SPAdes) (version 2) | ecosystem: Environmental > Aquatic > Freshwater > Lake...
CCGCGGAGCGATCGGAGAAGACGGACAGCCGCGACACGGCCAAGCAGCCCGAGAAGCCCCGCCTGGATCCCGCGAAGATCTACCGGTTCGACCCGCTGCTCGACAGGTACGACCCGCTCGATGCCAAGGCGATCAAGCCTGACCACGTCTACTATCGTTACAGCCCGGCGCAGAGCCGCTGGGTGTGGAGCAAGGCGACAGCCGACAAGAAGCTTGCCTATGCGATGGGTCCGGGGTCCGTGCAGCCGACGTTTCTGTTCGACCTGACGGCCACGGCGGAGGAGCGGGCGCGAATGCTCGAGGCACGGGCGCCCAACATCGCCCGACTGTTCATCGTCCAGGGGGCGCGGGCGGCGGTCAGGCTCACTCCGGATGGCACATGGACCCTCCAGGGAGTGTCGGAAGTCGCCCAGGTCTACGATCTCGAAACCGGCCAGCGCTGGGAATGGCACGGCGATCGCCGCGTGCCGGTCATGAATCTTGGCGGCAACAGGTGGCGATGGCATGACGACAGGCTGGTACCGGCCGGATATGGTCAGGTTCATGCGTTCGACTGGTGCGAGTGAGCGCCGCACTCGTGGTTGCCACCGGACCGGGTTCGACGCCATAGTACTGCCAGCTCCCCGCATCCCCTGGAGACGAGCCCCGTGCGCCGAATCCGCAGGCTTCTCGTGATCTGCCTGCTGGCTTTGGTGGTCATGGGCCGAGCAGCAGACATGCCGAGTGCCGCCCCTCTGAACCCGCTCGTGTCCCCCTGGACAGGCCCCTACGGAGGCGTGCCGCCGTTCGACAGGGTCGGCGTCGCCGATCTCGCGCCGGCGCTGGAGCAGGCGATGGCGACCCAGCTCGCGGCGGTCGAGGAGATCGCCGCGAACCCCACGCCGCCGACATTCGCCAACACGCTCGTGCCGCTGGAGCGGGCCTCACTGGGGCTCGACCGCGTGGCGACGGTCTACGGCATCTACGGGGGCTGCCTGTCGGACGACGCCGTGCAGGCGGTCGAGCGTGAGATGGCGCCGAAGCTGGCCGCGTTTGGTGACAAGATCTTCCAGAACCGGCGGCTCTTCGACCGGATCAGGGCCGTGTACAACGCCCGGGAGTCGTCGGGGCTCACGCCCGAGCAGCAGCGTCTCGCCTGGCACGTGCACGGCGAGTTCGTCCGGGGCGGCGCCGCCCTCGACGAGGCCGGAAAGGCGGCCGTGGCGCGGATCAACCAGCGGCTGGCCGAGCTGTCGACGGCCTTCTCGCAGAACGTGCTGCGGGACGAGAACGAGGGCTTCGTGCTCGTCGACGACGCCGCCGGGATGGCCGGGCTGCCCGAGCAGCAGAGGGTGGCTGCCGCGGAGGCGGCTGCAGCCCGCGGCCACGCGGGATGCTGGGCGATCCAAAACACCCGCTCGAGCGTCGAGCCGTTCCTGGCCTACGCCGACCGCCGCGACCTCCGGGAGAAGGTGTGGCGGATGTTCGTGGACCGCGGCGCGGGCGGCGGCGCGACCGACAACCATGCGGCGATCGCCGAGATCATCCGCCTGCGGGCGGAGCGGGCGCGGCTGCTCGGCTTCCCCACGCACGCGCACTGGCAGCTCGAGAACTCGATGGCCCGAACACCCGAACGGGCTACGGCGCTCATGGAGGCCGTCTGGAGTCCGGCGGTGAAGGCGGTGCGCCGCGAGGTGGCCGACATGCAGGCCGTCGCCGACTCCGAGCAGGCCGGCATCACGATCGAGCCCTGGGACTACCGCTACTACGCGGAGAAGGTCCGCAAGGAGCGGTACGACCTCGACGAGGCGGAGGTGACGCCGTACCTGCAGGTCGACAAGCTCCGCGAGGGGATGTTTTTCGTGGCCGCCCGGCTCTTCGACCTGCATTTCGCGCCGGTGCCGGAGGGCAGCGTGCCGGTCTACCACCCCGACGTCCGCGTCTGGGAGGTGAAGGACGGGCAGGGGCGGCACGTCGGGCTGTGGTACTTCGACCCGTTCGCCCGCCGGGGCAAGCGGTCGGGCGCGTGGATGAGCGCGTATCGATCGCAGGAACGGCTCGACGGCGCCGCCGCGGCGATCGTGTCGAACAACTGCAACTTCGTGAAGCCGGCTCCGGGAGAGCCCGCGACGATCTCGTGGGAGGACGCGACCACGCTCTTCCACGAATTCGGCCATGCTCTGCACGGCCTCTGCTCGAACGTCACCTACCCGACGCTCTCGGGCACGAGCGTGCCCCGCGACTACGTGGAGTTTCCCTCGCAGCTGCTCGAGCACTGGCTCGAGACGCCGGAGATCCTCGGTCGGTACGCGATCCATGCGGAGACGGGCCGGCCGATCCCGGCGGAGCTCGTGGGGAAGATCGAGCGGGCGTCCACGTTCAACCGCGGCTTCAAGACGGTGGAGTTCCTCGCCAGCGCCCTGGTCGACATGCGGCTCCATCTCGGTCCGCCGCCTGCCGACCCGGCCACCTTCGAACGCGACGCGCTCGCGGCACTGGGCATGCCTGCGGAGATCGTGATGCGGCACCGCACGCCGCACTTCAGCCACATCTTCTCCGGCGACGGCTACTCGGCCGCCTACTACAGCTACCTGTGGGCCGACACGCTCACGGCCGACGCCTGGGAGGCGTTCACGGAGGCCGGCGGGCCCTGGGACGGGGAGGTGGCGGGGCGGCTGAAGGACTCCGTCTTTTCGGTCGGCAACACGATCGATCCCGCGGAGGGCTGGAGGCGGTTTCGCGGCCGCGACGTCGATCCCGCCGCACTGATGCGCAAGAGAGGATTCACGGAATGATGCTCCTGAACAGTGGCGGCGTTGGCGGCGCACCTCCTGCCGCCATGACACGGCTCGTTCGGCTCCTCCTGCTCCTCCTGGCAGTCTGCATCCTGCATGCGGCATCGGGGCGGGCCGCCGAGCCATTCTTCGAGAGCCAGGATCTCTTCACCGTCGGCGACGATCCCGCGTTCAGCCTCTATCACATTCCCGGGATCGTGGTGACGGCCAAGGGAACGGTGCTGGCCTGGTGCGAGGCACGCAAGCGGCCGGCGGGCGTGAGCGACTGGGACGACATCCGCATCCTGCTGCGCCGCAGCACGGACGACGGCAGGACCTGGGACGCGCCGCGAAGCATCGCCGCCGTCGCAGGGCCCAAGCGGAAGAACCCCTTCGCGTTGCTCATGAAGAACGTCGACCCCGGCGATGTCACCTACAACAATCCGGTGCTCATCGCCGACCGGGACGGTGCAGTGCACATGCTCTTCTGCCTGGAGTACGAGCGGTGCTTCTACCAGCGGAGCGACGACGACGGCATGACCTGGACCAAGCCCGTCGAGATCACGGCGGTCTTTGACGCCTTCAAGACGGCCTATGACTGGAAGGTGCTCGCCACAGGCCCGAATCACAGCATCCAGTTGCGGTCCGGCAGGCTCGTCGTGCCGGTGTGGCTCTCGACCGGCACGGGTGGCAACGCCCACCGGCCGAGTGTCACGGCGACGATCTACAGCGATGATCGCGGGGCCACGTGGCACGCCGGCGACATCGCGGTGCCGTGCACCGACGACTGGATCAATCCCAACGAGACCGGGGCCGTCGAGCTGGCCGATGGCCGCGTCATGCTCAATGTCCGCAGCGAATCGAAGGCCCATCGCCGGCTCGTGACCACGAGCGCCAGCGGCGCCACGGGCTGGGGCACGCCGCGGTTCGACGACGCCCTGCTCGAACCGATCTGCATGGCGGGCATCGTCCGCTACGACCACGGCGGGCGAAGCCTCATCCTGTTCTCGAATCCACACAATCTCGACGTCGCCCGCGGCACCGCCATGGCCGGAAAGAGCCGCGACCGCTGCAACGTGAGCGTGAAGATCAGTCGCGACGAGGGCCGCACCTGGCCGGTGAGCAAGCCGGTCGATTCCGGCCCGAGCATGTATTCGGACCTGGCCGTGACGAAGGCCCGCACGATCCTCTGCTTCCACGGCCACGGCGTTGGGCCGCACTTCGCGGGCACGAGTCTCCGGCTCGACCGGTTCAACCTCGAGTGGCTCGAGCAGCCGTGACGGTGGAGATCGTGGCGGGCCGGAGCACCGGCGGGTGTCTCCCGGCAACGCCACTCACGGCGTGAGCGCTGCCCGGAGGACCGGCTCGAAGATGTCGGCCTGCCGCATGAAGCCGAGATCGCTGGCGTGCGACGCGTCGGTGGCCCCCTCGGTGTCGTCGCCGTAGAGGTGGTCGCCCTCGATGTAGAAGAGCCCCTTCACGCCCTCCTTCACGAGCTGCTCGTACGCGGCCTTGAGCGCGGCGTGGTTCGCGTCGTGGTGCTTGTTGCGTTCGGGGATGATCCAGGAATTCGTGTTGCGCCGGTCCTCGACCAGCACGATCGGCGTGGCCGGCCGCGCCTCCCGCAGCTGCTTGACGAGCGGCCCGCATTTGGCGGTGACGTCGGCAGCCCCCATGTTCGGCAGGCAGTCGATCACGTAGACGGCCGCGTCCACCTCCGTCAGCAGGCTGCCGACGGCCTGATCCATCCGGCCATTGCCGGAGAAGCCGAGGTTGATCACCGGACGGTCGAAGCGGCGGCCGAGGATCGCGGCGTGGACCATGCCCGGCCGCGAGGCGCACGCGCCGTGCGTGATCGACGTGCCATAGAACACGATCGGCTTCGCGGCGCGGGGCGGCAGGCCCTCGAACGCCGCCCCCGCGGGGACGCCGATCTCGAGCGACTCGACGCCGTTGTAGAGCGGCAGGTAGGCGGCGTACTCCCGCATTCCGGGGGCGAGCCCGGAGATGACGATGGTCTCCACCGTCTGGCTGGCCGGCTTGGTCACCATCACCCACTTCCAGCGGCCCTGCTCGTCGCGGGCGTAGAGATCGACGCCACTGACGCCCGTCGCCGGCATGTGGGGCATGCCGATCTGGGGCTTCGAGAGCGTGTAGCGGGCGTAGAGCTCCCGCGCGTCGGTCTTGAACCGGGCCATCATGCCGGCGCTGTCCCGGCTCAGGTTCCAGACGGCATCGGTCACACGGCCCTCCGCCTTCGCGGGAAACCGATCGAACCAGCGCTTTCGGTCCTGGTCGCCCCAGCCGCGGCCCTCAACGCCCCAGGTGGTGACGTCGTGCCAGCTGGCGCTTTCGGGGATCGTCGGCCCCGTCTTCGCGGCCGGCGCGGGCGTGGGCGCGGCGGGCGGCTGTGCCAGGACGGAGGTCGCGTGGAGGCACGATGCCGCCGCGGCGAGCACGATGCCGAGGCGGATGAGGGATGCAGAGAGCGACGGATGCATGACTGAGAGCTCCTCGAGGCGGCGTCGACCCTGGCGACAGGGACGAGTGTAGGCGACAGGCCGGGCGGCACCAACGATCGGTTGGCGTGCGGCGGTCGGCTGCCGGTCCGCTTGTCACGAGGGCGTCACGAGGGCGTCACGAGGTATGATTCGGGCCTCACTGGTCGACACGGCATCCGCGTTCACGGCTCTCGCCGGCCGGAATCACTTCCCACGGCACGCCACCAGCTGACGATCCCCCTGGACCATGGATCAGCCATGAAGACGCGACGCCTCGGCAACTCGGATCTCGACATCACCCCGCTGGGCTTCGGCGCCTGGGCGATCGGCGGCGGCGACTGGTCGTTTGGCTGGGGTGCCCAGGAGGACGGCGACAGCATCACCGCGATTCGCGAGGCGCTCGACCTCGGCGTCAACTGGATCGATACGGCGGCCGTCTACGGTCTCGGCCATTCGGAGGAGGTCGTCGCCCGCGCCCTCGAGGGCGTCACCCGGCGGCCGTACATCTTCACGAAGTGCGGCCGGGTCTGGGACGAGCGGCGCGAGGTGGGCAAGCGGCTCACGGCCGCGAGCGTCCGCGCAGAGTGCGAGGCCAGCCTGCGGCGGCTGCGTGTCGAGCGGATCGACCTCTATCAGGTGCATTGGCCCGAGCCCGACGACGAGGTCGAGGAGGGCTGGACGGAGCTCGCCCGCCTGCAGGCGGAGGACAAGGTCCGCTGGATCGGCGTATCCAACTTCAGCGTTGGCCAGCTGGAGCGTGCGCGGCGGATCGCGCCGGTGACGTCGCTGCAGCCGCCCTATTCGCTCCTGCGTCGGGAGATCGAGGCCGAGACCCTGCCGTATTGCCATCGGCACGGCATCGGTGTGCTCGCCTACTCGCCGATGGCGTCGGGCCTTCTGACCGGGGCGTGGACCCGCGAGCGGCATGCGGCCCTGCCTGAGAACGACTGGCGCAAGCACAAGAATCCGCTCTTCCAAGAGCCGAGATTCTCGCGGGCGCTGTCCGGGGTGGAGACGCTGCGTGGCGTGGCCGCCAGGCACGGCACGAGCCCCGGCGCGGTCGCGCTCGCCTGGGTGCTCGCCAATCCGGCGGTCACTGCTGCGATCGTCGGCGCCCGACGTGCCGGCCAGCTCCGCGACCTCGTGGCCGCGGCAGACCTCGTGCTCCCGGCGGACGAGCGGTCCGCGATCGAATCCGCGACCGCGTGAGGGCCCATCAGCGGGCGGGCAGCGTCCGGCTCATCCGCCACGCGACGGTGGCCGGTCGTGCGAGGGCCGCGGCCGTCGCGTCGACGATGCCCGTGCCGGCGGCCTTGAGCTGCAGCGTGTAGCCGCCGGCGATGTTCGTGCCGCGGATCGACGAGAGCGTGTACGTCCGGCCGTCGGTCGTCGTGATGCGGCTGCCGGCCAGCGACACGGTGACACGGCCACGCCGCAGCACGAAATCGTCGAGCGTGACGCCGCTGACCGGTCTGCTGAACTGCACGACGATCGACGTGAGGGTGCGGGAGGTCGTCGCGCCGACCGCGCGAAACACGGCCGTCAGCGGGGGCAGCGGCGCCGGCGGCACGACGGGAGGCGCCACGGGAGCCGGCGGCGGCAGCCCGGGGTCGGCCGCCAGCCGGTAGTCGCCGTGATCCGGGTCGACGAGTGCCGGCCGCAGCGTGTTGATGGTGTTCCGAGCGACCACGTCGGCGGCGGGCACCGGCGACTCGATCCCGAGTGGGTGATCGGCGGGCCCGTTCCAGATCACGTTGCCGAAGATCTGCAGGCCGTCGTCGGCCCGCGCCGGCGAAGGGATGTTGGAACCTGGCGAGGGCGTGCGGGGCGTCGCGACAGCGAACTGCTGCCACTGGCTGGCGACGCCGTCCGGATTGAGCACCACGTTGTTGGAGATCACGACGTTGCGGTTGGGGATCGGCTCCTCGCGGCCGGGAATGGCGGTCCCCCAGCCGCCCTGCGCCAGGTAGGCCGTGCACGTGACGCGGTCGCCGTCGCACGACCGCGACCCGAAGCCCACCTCGATCACGTGGCTGCGCGTGCCGACCCGATAGAGCGTGTTGTTCGACATCACGATGTCCGCGCCGCCGTTGACACCGATGCCGGCACCTTGCGTGTCGTGGATCACGTTGTCGGTGAACGTGATCCCGCTGGCCTCGTATCGCAGCCGCGGGGCGACCATGAACTCGAAGCCGGTGCCCTGGCCGGCGGTGAAGCCGCCCGTGCCGGCGTCGTAGAACTCGTTGCCGGCGACGAGCAGGTCGGCGGAGCCGCCCTTGGCGTACATCGCCCAGTCGCCCGAACGGTGGATGCGGCTGCCGACGACGTGGCCGCCCTGCACGGCGACGAAGTCGACGGCGTTGTCCCAGGCACCCGAGATGTCGCAGCGCTCGAGGAACATGTCGCGGCACTGGTTGGCCTTGAGCGCCTCCTGCGGCACGGCATAGGTGGCGATCGTGCCGGTGCCGCGGACGGCGGTGTCGCGGACGAGGATCTGCGAGCAGGCCTCGAAATGGAGCACGTCGCCACCCCCCGCCGAGATGTCGAGCCCGTCGAGGTAGAGGCTACGGCAGCCGAACACGTTCATCGCGGGGAGGAGGGCGGAGCGCGGCCCGTCGGCGGCGCGGAGGATTACGGGGGCGTCACGGGTGCCAAAGCGGTTCTCCCAGTAGAGCGGCACGGCGGACTCCGGGTAGCTGCCGGCGGCGAGGTTGATCCGGAAGCCCGTCGTGAGGACGGTTGCCACGGGTACCCGCCGCCAGGCTTCCGAGAGCGTGCGGACGGCGCGGTCCCGGCTCGCTCCGTCGCGGGAATCGTCGCCCCGTGCCGGATCGACCCAGATGTCGATGAGCGTCGGCGTGCCGATATCGAACGCCGGCAGCTGCGGATTCGCCGCGGCCCCGACCGCGAGCGCGAGCCGTTCCTCGAGCCGCTCGACCCGCATGCTCCCCGAGGCGGCGACCCGACGGCGGACCGCACGGTTGCCCAGCCGGGGCCAGCGGACGCACAATGGATCCATGGCAGCGAAGCCGACCGTGCCGGGAAGAGTCTCCTGGTCGTCGGCCCGAATGAAATCCCGCGCCCCTGCAAAAAATGCTACGCGCTTCCCTCCCACCTCGGCCACTCCGCCTCGCCGTGGCGCGTCGGGCCAAGCCACGGTCCCGGCCCTGGCTGCAGGCCGCTGCGGCCGCGGTTTTCACTGCGATCGCAGTCGTGGGCCCGGCGCCACGCGGTGGCCATGCTGCGCCGCCCACCGAGCCTCCTGACCAGGTCGATTCGTTCGACACCGAGCAGGACACTCTGGCCAGGCCGCTGCCGCCAGCCGAGGCGGCGGCCACCATGCAGGTGCCGGAGGGGTTTCGCGTCGACGTGTTCGCGGCGGAACCCGAGGTGCGCAACCCCATCGCGATGTCGTGGGACGCCCGCGGGCGGATCTGGGTCGCCGAGAATCTCACCTATGCGGGCGGTCCGGCGCGGGTCGAGGAACGGCTGCGAGACCGCGTCGTGATCTTCGAGGATGCCGATGGCGACGGCCGCGCCGACCGCCGCCAGGTGTTCGCGGACGGCCTGCGGCAGCTCACCGGCATCGAGGTCGCCCCCGGCGGCGTCTGGCTGATCTGCCCGCCGCAGCTGCTTTACGTTCCCGATGCCGATGGCGACGACGTACCCGACGCGCCGCCGCGAGTGGTGCTCGATGGCTTCGAGGTCGCCGCCGAGAGCTACCACAACTTCGCCAACGGCCTGCGGTTCGGTCCCGATGGCTGGCTCTACGGACGCTGCGGCGGGTCGTGCCCCGGGCTCATCGGCCCGCCGGGCACGCCGGCCGACCGGCGGGTGCGGCTGGAGGGGGGCATCTGGCGGTTTTCACCACGCCTGGGGCGGTTCGAGGTGGTGGTCCACGGCACCACGAATCCCTGGGGGCACGACTGGAATGAGTTCGGCGACGGCTTTTGCATCAACACGGTGACAGGCCACCTCTGGCAGATCATTCCCGGCGCGCACTATCCCTTCAACGGACGGCTCGACCCGAATCCGCACGTGTACGAGCCGATCCTCGCGCACTCCGACCACTTCCACTTCGACACCGGAGCCGGCTGGCAGAAATCCCGCGACGGTGCCGCCAACGACCTCGGCGGCGGCCATGCGCACAGCGGCCTGATGATCTACCTCGGCGACCAGTGGCCCGCCGAGTACCGCGGCCGGCTCTTCACCTGGAACATGCACGGCCGCCGTGCCAATCAGGAACTGCTCGAGCGGGAGGGGAGCGGGTACGTCGGCCGCCATGGTCGCGACACCTTCATCAGCCAGGATCCCTTCTTTCGCCCGATCGAGCTGGCGTATGGCCCCGACGGCACCGTCGCGGCGATCGACTGGAGCGATACTGGCGAATGCCACGAGCGGACGGGCGTGCACCGGGCGAGCGGCCGCATCTTCCGGATCACCCACGGCTCTCTGCGACGCAGCCCGGCGGCCGATATCGCCCGGCTGTCGCCGGTCGCGCTCGCGGAGCTCGTGACGCATCGCAACGAATGGTTCGTGCGGCAGGCGCGGCTGCAGCTCGCCCGTCACGCGGAGGCGCGGTCCGGCGACCTCGCCGAGGCCGCGGCAGTGCTCCGGCGGCAGATGGCCGCCACGGATCCCGTGACGGCCTGCCGAAGCGTGCTGACACTGCACGCCTGCGGGCTGCTCAGCGCCACCGACATGGCCGCGCTCCTCGCGCATCCCGACGAGCACCTCCGGGCCTGGGGCGTGAGGCTGATCTCCGACGCGTGGCCGATCGACGGTGTGCAGGGACCGCCCGCGGTCTCGGCGGACGAGGCCGCGGCGATCACGGCCGCGCACGAGGGCATCGCCGCGGAGTTCGCACGGCTGGCCGAAACGGATCCGAGCGGTCTCGTGCGGCTGGCGGTCGCCTCGACGCTCCAGCGGACGCCGCTCGCACGCCGTGCCGACCTGGCCGCCCGTCTGATGGCCCGTGAGGAGGACGCCGCTGATCACAACCTGCCGCTGCTCGTCTGGTATGGGCTGATGCCGGTCGTGCAGGCCGAGCCCGTGGTGGCGGCCGAGCTGGCGGCGGCGTGCCGCTGGCCGACGACGAGGCGGCTGATCGCACGGCGGCTCGCGGGCATGATCGACGCCCGGCCGGAAGGCCTGGAGCGGCTCGTCGCGACGGTCGCGGCCTCCACGGACGTGGCGTTGCGGCAGGACATCGTCGTGGGCATCGCCGCTGGCCTGGCGGGCTGGCGACGGGCTCCCCAGCCTGCGGGCTGGAACGTGCTGTCGGCCAGCCTGGCAGACCATGAGCCGATCGCGGCGACCGTGCGCGACCTGTCGGCGGTGTTCGGTGACGGCCGGGCGCTCGACGAGATCCGGAAGCTGGTCCTCGACGAGTCGGCCGCGGCCGACGTGCGGAAGTCGGCGCTCGAGTCGCTCGTGCGGCAGGGGGGCGACGGGGTCCGTGAGAGCTGCCTGAAGCTGCTCGCCGATCGGCGGTTCAACGTCGTGGCAGCCGAGGGCCTCGCCCGCGAGGACGACGCCGAGGCCGCGAAGCCATTGGTCGCTGCCTACGGCCGGTTCCGCAGCCCCGACCGCCCGCGGATCATCGCCATCCTCACGTCGCGGCCAGGTTTCGCCCGCGAACTGCTCGCCGCCGTAGCCGCCGGGCGGATCCCGATCGCCGACATCGGCAGCTACGATGTCCGGCAGCTGCGGGCGCTCGGCGACGCCGTGGTGGATGCCGAGGCGGAGAAGCTCTGGGGTGGAGGTCGCGACACGCCGGAGGCGAAGCGGCTTCGGATCGCGGCACTCAAGGACAGCCTCGGCCCGGCCGTACTGGCGGCGGCGGATCTGCCACGCGGGCGTGCGCATTTCGATCGGAACTGCGGCCGCTGTCACCGCCTCTTCGGCGCCGGGGAAACCGTCGGACCCGACCTCACCGGCGGGAACCGCACGAACCTCGATTACCTGCTCGAGAACATGGTCGATCCCAGCGGCGTCGTGCCGCGGGAGTACCGGATGTCGGTGGTGACGCTGGCGGACGGCCGCGTGCTCGGGGGTCTGGTCGTCTCGCGGGACGATCGCAGCCTTACGCTCGTGACGCCCACCGACCGACAGGTCATCCCGCTGACCGACGTCGAGCAGGTCACGCTGACCAACCAGTCGCCCATGCCTGACGGCATGCTCGACCAGCTCTCCGCCGACGCCGTGCGCGACCTCGTCGGCTATCTCATGCAGCCGGCCCAAGTGCCTGTGCTCCAGGTTCCGTAGCTCCAGGTTCCGTAGCTCCAGGTTCCGTAGCTCCAGGTTCCGTAGATCCAGACGCCGACGCTCCCGGCGGCGGCGGAATGAATCGCGGCGGCCGCGGTGCCGGGCCCCCGCGGTCGGCGTCAGCGTCCGGCGGAACGCCCCCCGTCTCTCCGCAATGGTAAAACGACGCCGATGGCGTACGATCCAACCGTCGGCGTGATTGGCTGCCGCGTTTCCAGGGTGTCCCGATGGCGCGTTTCACGAGTCTGAGACCCCGAGGACGGCTGGCGGGCAACGGCCATGCCGTCGTGCTCGCCGTGGTCGGCGGCATCCTCTGCGTGTGCGGGCAGGCGCAGCCGCCCGTCACCGACCGGCTCGTGCCGCTCGAGCCGGGCACGACGAGCGTGGGGGGCGAGATCAGCCGGTCGATCACCGCCACCATCGAGGGCAATATCCTGCAGCTCGACGTCGACCGCGACTTCCTCGCGCCCTTTCGCAGCCGCAGCCAGCGCGGGGGCTTCATCGGCCTGGGAATGTTCATCGACAGCCTCGTGCACATGGCCAGGCACACGGGCGACGAGCGGGTGCTGGCCCTCAAGAACCGCACGGTGGCGGAGGCGATCGCGGCCCAGCAGGACGACGGTTACCTCGGCATCATGCCGGAGGAGAGCCGCACTTGGCGGCTGTGGGACACCCACGAGTCGGCGTATTTGATTCACGGCCTCACGAGCGATTTTTTGCTGTGTGGCGAGCGGCGATCGCTCGAGGCCGCGGAGCGGATCGCCGATCGGCTCGTCGAGCGGCTGCGGTCGGCCCCTGACCGCGACCTCGGGGACGGCCAGGTCTCCAACGACACGGCCACCACCGGCCTCGACCTGGCGCTCCTGCGGCTCGCCGACTGCACGGGCAAGGCCACGTTCCGTGAGTTCGTCATCGCCGACCGGAGGCTGCCCGCCTGGAACCTGCCGATCGTCACGGGCCGCTGGGGACGGATCGACGGGCACGCCTACGCGTTCATGGATCATGCCCTCGCCCAGGCCCATCTCGACCGGATCGATCCGCGGCTGGCCGGCAGGCACGCCGGCCTGCGTCGCCAGGTGGACGCCGCGGTCGACTTCCTGCTGCGTCGCGACGGCCTGGCGATCACGGGCGGCTGCGGCGACCACGAATGCTGGCACGACACGCAGCAGGGCACGACGAACCTCGCGGAGACCTGCGCCACGGGCTGCGTGATCCGCCTGATGGACGACTGCCTGCGGCGGGAGGCCAACGGACGTTTCGGCGACGTCATGGAGCGGGCGATCCACAACGCCCTGTTCGCCGCGCAGTCGCCCGACGGCCGGCAGATCCGCTACTACACGCCGTTCGACGGGCCGCGGTCCTATTATCCCGCCGACACCTACTGCTGCCCCTGCAATTTTCGCCGCATCATGGCGGAGCTGCCGGGGTTCATTTACTACCGGATCGTCGATTCGGGCGTCGCCGTGAACCTCTACACCCCGTCGCGGACCACCGTCGACGTGGAGGGCGTCGCCGTCGGCATCCGCCAGGAGACCGACTACCCGACGTCGGGCCGGGTCTCGCTTGCGATCGATCCCGTGCGGCCGGTGAACTTCCCGCTGTGGCTGCGGATTCCCCGGTGGTGCACCGAGGCGACGGTGCAGGTCAACGACGGCCCGCCCGCGCTGGCACTGCGCGATGAGGACGGCTTCTGCAGCCTGTCGCGTCGATGGCAGGCGGGCGATCGCGTGACGCTCGACCTGCCCATGCGGTGGCGGTTCGTGAAGGGCAGGGTGGCTCAGGCCGGCAAGGTCGCCGTGATGCGCGGCCCGCGGGTGTTCTGCCTGGCACGGTCGGGCG
>Ga0209401_1001991_pt1 | contig 13346 bp, 14 predicted proteins | sample M_140807_MF_Meta_FD_187318 | JGI IMG/M metagenome (GOLD analysis project Ga0209401, IMG submission 187318) | Freshwater microbial communities from Lake Montjoie, Canada to study carbon cycling - M_140807_MF_MetaG (SPAdes) (version 2) | ecosystem: Environmental > Aquatic > Freshwater > Lake...
GGGGGGGGGGGGGGGGGGGGGGGGGGGGGCAGGTTTGCGGGCGCTGGCCCACTGGTGCTGCCTTGGACGGGGGGCACATGGGTCCGAAGAGCTTGGATTTGAAATGGTGCATGTTATAAAAAAATGTCAGGAGAGGAGAGGACCGAACTGGCCAATGACCGCACCGTACTGGCGTGGACCAGGACATCGCTCACGTGCATTTTGGGAGGCGCCGCGTTTGCTAAGCTAGGCGGCCGAGGTGCCAGCGAAGAGCCCGACAGATTAACATTGGCCATTGCCTTTTTCCTCTTTGCATCCGGATTGTGGCTCATGTGGAGCGGATGGCGGGCCTCGAATTCCGAGAGGAAGCAGCTGGGGCTGCCGCGCAAAAGATTCCTCGCACAAGACTCGTCCATAATAATTGTCGTAATCTTATGCGTGCTTGTGGCGATCTGGGCTCTGCGTCTGCAGTGATCCAGAAACTAAATATATGAATTTAAAAAAGATTGAATGACATACACGGAAACGTCTCCACCCAAACCACCTCGTGGGAAGAGGAGTATATCAGAAACCCCAAAAAAACATGCCGCCGAATCGAAACAGCATCCTAAAAAATCTCACCAGCACGTCCCCGAAAAATCCAAGAGCTCCAAAGAAGTTCACCCTCCAGCCACCCCTAAAAAAGAAGCAGCAGTTCGAAAGAATTCATCCTCCAAAGACCCCAAAAATACGAAGAAAGACGCACATGACGTCATTGCAGATGTCAAAGTAGCGAAAGAAATGAAAGAGAATATCAAAAATATCATCGGCCACGATCCACATCCGCTCACCCGAGAAGAGGGCAAAGTTGCGGAGGCCATGTTCCTCGAGTCGCCGGACTTGAAAAAGGCAGCTGCCGCGGAAAAAAAAGAATTGAAGAACGTCATTCTTCACCCCCCGCCGTCCTCCCATGCACGCACCAAAAAAACGAAGAGCATCGAGGAGGAAGCCCACGCCGCCCAGTGGGAAATGCATGCGTCCCTTCACGCAATTCATGCCAATATGAAGAAGCCAGACGGAATGTCTCAGTGGGCATGGTACGCAAAAAATTTCGGGACATCGGCAGGCTTGATTCTCTCCGCCGAGGACAGATTTCACAAAGCCTTCCTGTCTCCGCTGTGTCGAGCGATCCTGGAGGACACGGCCGTGGAAACGGGGATTAGAGATTCTTCGTTCGATACGATGTTCGATGATGGAATCCTGTCCGTCGGGGACAAAAACGTGCCCTGGCCTCAGAATCGCTGTCTTTTCTTGAACATGCAAGAATCCAACTGTTCCTCAGTTTTCCACAAGCACCTGCACGAAAACGCACGACGCTCCAGCAGTAAGAGAGCCACGCTCTCTGATTTCATGCGCATTGTCAGCTTGAATCCGAGGGCCATCCACGAAGAGAGCATGGCTCTGGGAGAGAGACTACACTTCTGCTATGACGTTTTAGATGTCTGGGGGGAGTTGCTGGGACCCGGCCGCCTGCACTTGGGAAGTGACGGATTGATGGGGGCTTTGAAAAGCGAGAAGGCGGTCCTTGACGCTCTCCCGGGCCTCAGGACCATCCGCAATCCGGCGCATTACAGAGATAGTTACTGCGGAGCGAGCACGCTGCCAGCCTCCTTTGACGAATCCAAAGAACCTCAGCACGTTTCGTCCTTCGAGGCCGAAACGCTGCTGAGAGGCATCGCCGCCTTTCTTTATTGCGACATTCTCGATCGCCTCAAACGACGTCGAGAACATGGGCACCACGGCATGATGCACTGCGAGACCCCGAAGGGAGACGTCGACTACCACGAAATGGGCCAAGAGCTGCTCGAGACGTTGGCCTCGACGGAGTCGGACGACCACACCGACCAGGCTATACAGAAGCGCCTCACATATCTCTTCGGACACGCCGCATGCTCGAAGCTGAAATCTTGGGATGCCCATATCGACGGCCTCCTGGAGGACCTAGAATCCGTTCGTCGGAGACTCGTTCCTTGGGCGGCGCGATATCACATTCGCGATGGCATCACCCATGGCTTCTGGGGTGCGGCTGGATGGGTAAAAGACCAGGCCGAACGCGTCGGCTCTTTGTTGCGACACCGAGTTGTTCGTAAGGTGGTGCGGCACACCGTCAGGAGCATCACGTGGGCTGTGGACCAGCTGCAGATGGCGAGGTGGTTCCATTACATCTCCAAGAAGGCCATATGCATCTTCTATCTTCTGTACACGTGCTTCAAAGGTGACAATTTTTCCGAGTCTTACAAAAACTTAGCGACGTTCATTTTTTCTAAACAGGTGACAGATCTGTTCTCGTCATGCGTGGGCATGTGGAACACCGTCACTTCTTTCGACTGGACATCGATGTCATCGTACATAACGCAACCACTGACACTGTTAGGTCAACTGGGATGGGCTTTCAGGAATCTGTGGAATTTAGTGGCAGACTCTCTTCGATCGATACTCCCGGTCAGTGGGGAGCTGATGGCTGTGAAACTCAACGTCTCTGCCGCCGAGTATATTGCATCCCTTGCAGGTATGATTCCTTTCATCGGTCATTTTGCATCAGAGGCTGCAAGAAAACTTGAGGAAGTACAAGGATACCTTACGTTCGCCATCGGATGGATACTCCCATTCGAAACGCTTTGGAAATTTTCTCGAGCAAACGAATACGCCTTGAGCTACGTTACTCATAGCACTCGAGGAGGAATCATGTGGAATCTAGGAGTGGCTCTCCTTATGTATTCGGCCACCGGAGATGGACTGAGTCTGGCACTCAGGTTTCTGCACGCCCTGTGCCATTATTACGGATATGATGACTGCGAGAGAAAACAGAAAAACTATCGTACGATTGCTAAGCTCTATTATTCCATGAAGGCAATTTGGACGTTAGCGACCGGACTTCTTTTGGTTTTCACGGGAGGGGTTTCTGGAGGCGCGGCTGCGATCTCGGTGCTGCTCTTCAAGGAGCTCGCATCCGATATCTGGATGATAGTAGGAAACAAAGGAGGATTCATTAAAGTTCACTGTCTTGAAAGCAACGAAGAAACCAATGATATCAAAAACAAATACGACGTCCAGAAATTGGTCGAGGACAAACTGAAGAATTATGATGCTACATCATTCAACACGTACAGGCGTTATGTCCCTCAACCCTTTAAAGCTACATCCCCTCAATCCCCTCACGCTCCCTCCACCCCCTCGATCCCGTTTAGTGAACAAATGAAGGAATCTGCAGAAAACGCCCAAAAAGAAAACGAAAGAGCTGCTCAAGACTTGAATAATATGTTTAAAACACAAACGAAAGAGCGGTAAAAGACTTCAACGGTCAGGGAATAGCCAATGACCTTCACTGTTCCTTCTTACTTGAACATTTTTACCTGCTTTGGATTCCCCTTTCCAGCGTTGACGAACGCCTCTTACGCCCACCATGCCCATCACGGTGCCCCCCCCGCGGATGAGCGCCTTCCTAGCCAGGTCTGCGTCTGCTAAGCGATTAACTACTGTTGCTGGCTCGGCACCCCATTTGTTGAAAGGTCCTATTGCCTTCCGTGCAAAATTTAGAGCAAAATGTGAGTAATTGCCAAGGTTGTCATTTGCTCTCGCGTCACCCAAGAAAGCGTTTTCATGCTCTTTAACTGTGTGGCGGACCATGTTTGCGGCAGTTTCAAAAAGCTTCCCTTTTTTTGCAGTTTCTTTGGCCGCAGAAGCTGCCCCAGAAAGTGCCTCATACGCCGCAGAAGCTGCCTTCGAGGGATTTGAAATAGCAGCATCACGTGCTGAAGAAACTGAAGTGGCAATGTCATAAAATGGTCTCGCCACCCTCTGCACTGCTGATGTGGCAATGTCATGTAATGGTATCGCCACGTGCTCCACTGCTGCTGTCGGAAGATAGCTTGAAAGTCCTTCAAGAGTCGATGTTGCCGTCGATGAAAGAGCTGCCGCCGCTTTAGGAAACATCATTACGGCAGTTTTACACGTTGCAATAGCTAGCAGGCCCATGAGCACACCGTCAAAAATTTTTTCCGGTGTAGTGCTTTCACAGCGAACCAAAATCTTCTCGATCTTCTGGATACGTTTTGCAATGGCATCTATCAAATCGGGTACACTGTGACTTTTGAAAATATCATTTGTAAAACGTCTCGTAAAACGAACCGTTTTGTTTTTTATTTTTTGGGAAACATCTGTTGAGTTGAGCTTCATTTTTGTCAGGATGGAAGCCAACTGCACGAGAGTCACGCCTCCACTTTCCATTGCCCGCTTCTCCAACTTGTCAGAAAGCAAATTTATAAATCCAGGGTTTGCTTTATTAGCGGCACGCAACAAACGTAAAATCTCAAAGCATAAAGGCCATATTAGTTTGGCATCTTTTGGATTTTTATCGCACACCATTTGTAGTTCCATGGTCAACTTTCGCAATGCGTCAAATACTTTCCGCTCGCAGGCGTCGTTGTTGCTCATATTTATTACTGTTTTTTTTTATTTTTTTAACCTGTCGAGGGATCCATCTCTCTTCGCAGACCAGTATTGCCAATACAGTCCGAGACCAGCATCGCCAATACACACCAGGTCCATCTCCTTTGCCTTCATTCTGTTGACAAACCCCATGGCTAGGTTACCTCTATTTCCAAGATACACTCTGTAAGGAATTGAACCACTATTCCTTCAAACCAATTTAGTTGACACACAACCAACTCTGGTCAAATTTGCATTTGGATTTAGCTACAAGCCTTCGTCCCCAAAGCATATGAGAAATACAGCAAACTGACCCATTCCCTTCCATGTCTGAGGATCAGTGGAAGAAAGGAATGGGTTCCGAAATGGCAGAGTCTGACACAAGGCGACCGACTGACAACGACTTCACTGACCACTCCTCCTGGGATTGGCTCCACAATAGAAAGAGCCACCATGTAGTGGCATTGTCAGTCGCATTAGCATTGGACGCTTCCACTTTTCCCACTTTTCGTCCTTTCGCTCTTCGGCTCACGTCTTCGCCTCAAGAGTCCCGCTTATCGGCGATAAAAAAAAGACAAAATACGAAAAATGAGCTTCGTTCCCTATGCGCTTCCTTACCCCAGGACCCAACAAACAGACGGAATCGGGCAAGCAGGATACACGAGCAACGGGTCGGGAACGATTGTCCCCCCCGCCAATCCGGCCGCATTCGCCGGATTCAGCATGACGGTGGATGCATACAGCAACGGCTACGAGACCAATTCCCTCACGGCCTATTGGTGGGGGCAGACGGAAGCGGGGGGGTACACGTCCGCCACACAAAATTTCGAAAACATCGGAGGCGCCACAACATCCTTCTTCATCCCGTTCGGATGCGTTCTCGAGTCGATCGTCGTCTACAGTACTCTCGTTTCGGTCCCCTTCGCCGGTCAAACATCCATGACCACGCTGTGCGGCCTCGGAGCCACCTGGACCGGTGCGGACGGTGCGCAATTCTCTGGCGCGTGCGGCGAAACTGGAGGATCAGGGTCGAACATCGACGTGTACGTCACTGGAACCTTCACGGTGCAATCCTTGCAGGGATCGATCCTAGTGCCAACATCCTTCTTTTGGACCTCTTACGAAGGGCTGCTTCAGGGGATCGGCTACGTGCAAGGCTCGCTGCCCGTCTCCGTGCAATATGGCACGCTCACATCCACGGGGCTCGCGTCGCTGTCCGGCCAGACGGCCGCCATCTTGGCTACCTCCGACATCGTCACCAACAGCGCCTCGTCCACCATCACCCAGAGCCTGTCGGCGGAGTATACGGTGTCGACAAGTCAGACTGTCTCGGACTCCAACACGGAGGGGGCGACGACATCGTTGGTGCTCGGGAAGAACTTGTCTTTCGGTCAAAGCATCGCCATAACAGAGTCTGGTCAGGCGAGCCCCACCACGTACACCGTGACAGCAAGCCTAGCCGCCTACAAGTACCTGTCAAGTACTGCTACATCTTCGCAAACAAATACCTCGACCGTATCGACGCCAATCCCGCCTGGCGAAAGCGTCCAACTACTCGTCACCGGCACGCCATTCAGCACTCCAATCACCTTCTCCGCGACTGGATCGGGTACCTACATCTGGGAATGGTTCGATTATCAAGCAATTATAGACACCTACCCTGTCACTGTGATATTCAGCGACTATGTTACCACCCTCGGGATCACGAGCAGCGCGGCGGCTGTGACATGATCAAGATCGTCCATTGCACACCACCAGGGCCGCTAACTCTCTGTTTTGATATTTTCGAGCTTTTGCCGTCTCGCGCATTGCGGTCGCATCGGGAATACACCATCAAACAATCGATAATACATTATGCCGTCTCATAGAAATGTCCATCCAGTGTCTTGAGCCCGACCTCGGGCGCACCATCGCGTTCCCCCGTACGCAGTTGCCTTTGGGACTCCCCACCCGCCTCTCTAAACACGCCCGCTCCGTACAGGACGTCTTCGACCTCGTCGAGCCGATGGGGAATCTCGGCATCCCCCCTTCGAGTTCGCCTTTCCCGATGTCCATGCCGTGGGCGCTGGGCGCCGTGTATGGATCGAGCGGGTCTGGCAAAACAAGCACGCTCAGCCTCTTCGCCTGCAAGCATGCAGAGATGTTCGGCCTCCAGAGCAACTTTGTGGCAAACAAGCCAGTGATCGATCAAGTCCACCACGATCCTGCGGAGGCACAGCAGCTCCTGCAAGAAGTAGGGTTCAAAAGCGTCCCCGCTTGGTTGGCGCAGTTCCGCTTTCTTTCGACCGGGCAGAAAGCTCGCGTGGAACTCACGCGGGCCTTGCGCGCGCTGCAAGAAGGGTGTCCCATGGTCATCATCGACGAGTTTGGCTCCACCCTCGACCCCATGACCCGCGAAGCCATGGCCTACACCTTTGCCCGCGCCGTGTATCGTCGGGCATATCCCGACAGCCACGTCATTGTGGCGATCAACGATGAGCGCATCTTACCTTGGCTGCAGCCTTGTTGGGTCTTCGACGTGGATGCGTGCGAGTACCGATTTTCTCAACGCTTCTTGGACGCGCCGGAAGTGCGCCAGCAGCTGGCAAAGACGTTCCGTTTGCGACAAAAAGGCGCGCTCCTGCACGGTCTGGTTTTCCAAGATACAATCCCCCTGGAGATAACTCTTCAACTCGCGGATTCCACAGGTCGACGCCGAGTCTGGGAGGCGGTCAAGCACAATCATTACTTGGACCACAAGAATCGAGGATCGATGGGCTTTTTCATCATCCTGCGATCTCCCTATCTTGTGGCTGGGAAGACGATCTTGGCTGGAATATGTATGCTGATCTGCAATGCGGCGTGGTCGCTCAACGAGCGTACCTCGATGCAGCGGTTTGCCGCGCGCTTTGTCGTGATCCCCGCTCTCCAAGGGCTCGGCATTGGGCCCCGCGCAGCGTGCATGGTCGCGGAAGTGCTGGCGACTGCTGGACTGGAACTCCGATTCACCACGTCCCACCCCGCTTTGATCCGATCATTCGAATCCCAGCCGAAACTCTGGGCGAGCGCCCGCGATCCCCAATTGGGGAGCGACTCGGCCGGTACCCGAATGCAAACGACTCACATGAAGAAGCCGAACCGCATGCGCCACTTTTTCAAGTACGTGGGAGGGCCAGGCAAGGCGCCCAAGATCAATGCTGAGGTCCTGGCGTGCGCCCCATGCAACAAAGGCTGCAGCGACCAAGCCTGCGATGCAGACTATTCCTACTCCACAATCGTTCAATTGCGCACCCCGTGGACTTGAGAGTTCACACTTCAGAGCCAAGGCGCGCCGCTGTAGTGAGTCAATTTGTTCCAACAGACGCCGTCGCACCGATGCGTCGGTTCTGCATCAAAAAGCAACAAAGGAGAAGCGTCCAGATCCTTCCGGATGGTCATAGAGTCTTTTCTCCTCATGGCAAGTATACCGTTCGTGAATGTTGAGTCTTGGGTCCCAAGGAATTTTTCCCCCCATCGACAGATCAACATTTCCACAGCTGCCTTGGCCAAAAGATCAGTCCCGTCTTCATACAACTGAGACACCATCACCGTTTTGGAAGCGCCTGGCACCAGTTTCAGTTTCTCTACTTCCGAGTCGTCTTTCTCTGCATCGGACGCGATGACGACCCATTTCCCCTTCACATGCGGCGCCAGAGTTTGAACTATGTCTTCGGCGGACTTCTGCCCTTGGGGTCTGAACGTTCTGAAATCTCCTCTCCTCAAATGCACCGAAACGTATCTGTACTTCTCCACCCCAGCTTTTCGTAGCAAAGAGAGGGCCGCGGCGTGGTGGCATGGACTCAGTTCAAAACTGTCAAAAATGCACCGTGCAGCGTCAATCTTCTTGTGATCTGGCAACAGCAGCGTCTCAAAATGTTGTATTCTGCTCGCCTCTTTTGTGAAGTACCAGTGCGCGTCCGTCGGCAGGGACTGTAAGCGAAAAGAAGATATTTGTTCTCGGATCTCGAGGGCGTCGTCCGGAGGTTGCCCTTCAGGCCCGAGCACAACGGGGACGTGACTCGAGAGATGCTGCATCGACCATAAAAGACTTTCATGGAACGGTTCTGTCAGATGATGGATGTTCTGCGCAGGGGGTAGAACGAGAAACCGTCCGAAGACCTTGCAGATGGCCAACATACTTTCAAGTTGTAGTCTCAAATTCGAGAGCCCAGCGCTGTCTCTTTCAAAATAGACACCCAGACGCACTTCCTTGGACATCGGAGAAGGCAATGAAGGGGCACCTCCCATATTTACGATTAAGGAGATGCGTCTTCTTCCTCGCGATCTACTCCGTTGACCGCATCTTCCCAGGCGGAGAAGCGAGAGAGTCCCAGGTGAGCCCCCGGACGGCTGACCCTGCACGGACGCCCACCAGCCCTGGCGGCCGATGCGGCTTCACGCAACAGCACTCTGAGCAGCTCGGTGTCCTCTTTCCGAGGCAGCTCTATGTCGTCGACCGCCCCGCCAAGAAGCGCCTCGGTTCTACAGCAGCTCATATAATGATCGTCCAAGTTTTGGAGGCCATGAAAATCCACGACGGCCCACAAGGAGGCCTCGTGACACTCCAAAAGCGCCTCCAACGGCTTTATGTACTTCTCTGCGGAAGTGCCGATGGCAGCCGTTTGCAAGAGCTCCAGCGCTTGATGCATGCGTTCGCACGCAACCATCCCTTCTTCTCGGGCGACGTCGGGGCAAGTGAACATGGAGGACTCGATCATGTCGAAATCCCTTTGAAATACGCGAGAGCATTGCGTCCGGGCATCGTTCCCGTCTTTTCGCAACAACAGGCAAATTGCCTAGAGCCATTCTTATTTTCGCAGGGCCTATAAACAGCGCATCATGCCGGACGTGACGTTCTACAATTACCCCTATAACCAATACGTTTTCACTTCGTCGGAGTTGAAAAGGATCCTCCTGCGGCAGCAGGGGTGCGATGAGTGGTCGAGGCGTCCTAGCCCCGGCTACGGTGCGGGCGGCCTGTATGGAGCCGGCTACGGCGGCTACGGCGGAGGCTGCTGCGGGGGCCCCGCCTTGCCGTATCCGTGCGGCCCTCTCAATTACCCTTTCGTCTATCAGTAGACGTAGGAACCCGTGAACGACGCGGCTTCCGGAGGAGGCCTCAGGAAGCAGGCGATCCTCGTCTGCGCCGCGACGACGCGCTTCTCCGCGTCCAACCATAAATTCTGATACCGTTCCTTCTCGTTCTTCTCTTGAATCTTTTCCTGGCTTTCGTGGAAGGCCCTCGCGAGAGCTTCTCGTTTCTTCTTGGTCTCCTCTTCCAGCATGGCGCGCGCTGCCTGCAGCGAGGCCTCGGCCTCTTCGCACTTGGCAGACAGCGCGAGATTCAGCTCTTCTTCTCCGGAGGCGAATGGAACGTCGGTATCTCCGCTCCGTTCTTTTGCCTCCAGCTGGCGCAATTCGGGGAGAATTTCGTTCTCGAACGCATCGACGGTCTCTTCCGTCGCTTCAGCAACTCTCGCTTCCAGAAATTCTCCGTGAAGAGCTGCCGTCCCAGAGAAATTGTCGAGGACGCGCGACACCTTCATTGCCACTTTTTCTCTCATGCGGCGCTTGCGGTGTCTCGCGTCCTCCAAGTGTTCTTCTTCCGAGGAAGAATCTTCAGAAGCCATGCGTTTCGCGTACCTCCGCCTGTCTTCGGCCACGGTCATGCGCGCCTTCTTGATGGCCTGCATGACGGTTTCCACCAACCCACGCTTCCTTCGGTGACTCAAAGCCACGTCCATCGCCACACACAGAATCTGTAGGATGATTGAGCTACAAAGGCACTCATGAACACGAAAATGCTACATTCATGCATGTCACGATCCTGCCGATGATGCGTCGAACGCAAATCTTCTTTTGACGTTTCATCAAATCTCCCTTCATCAAAAATGCAAGCTTCCGGGGTTGCATTTTATCTGGCTGGAGCAACGTGGTGTCCACACACTCACCACGCACAAACCGACGTTGCCCAATCTCAAGCCTCTGTATGGGAGACCGATGTGAAGAATGTTCTGCAAAGCCTTCAATGCGACAAGGTCGATGCCACCCACCCGGCCTGTCGCATCGTGCACAGCTACCCTGCCATCGTGGCGTGCAACTCTCAAAAATGCGAAAATATTTTGGATGGATACTTTCCAGACTATCCCGTGAAAGCTTCAAACGCCATAGCATCATTTTTGTCGCGCGAAACTTCTTTCTGAATGCCTGCCGGATCGGCGCTGTACCCCGCCTCACTCCTCCGTCTGGCCAGCCACACCCCCCCGCCTCGATGCCGTCGCCTTCGCCTTCATCTCGTGGATGAGGGCCCAATCGATGATTCGTTCCAGCGCAGCATCAGAAGCCATAATGCAGGTCGTTTCTCGCAACAGCCTGCCCCCTTCAACGATGGCATCCTGCGTGCGAAGGTAGTTGATTCTGTGCAGAAGATGCTTCTGCGCCATCTCCCTGAGGAATGAACTGGAGAGGTGGTGCAAAGAAGACCCGGAATCTTGCAGAATGCGAGCTTGATATTGCGCAAGTCGCTTGAGCCCCCCCACTCCGAGCGCATCGAGCTTGTCTGCATCCGACACATAATCTCGAAGGTGAGTCAGTCTGCGCTCCATCAGGATGTCTTCTTCGAGGAGGCCCGCCAGTTCCTTAGAGAGAGATATGTTGTCTGAAATCAAGCAGACATCTTCAACCTGTCGAGGGGACAACCGTGACAGCGACTTCAGGGCTTCTTTCATGGTTGTCTTCAAATCCTCTTTCGAAGTCATGTCACCAGATCCTCCTTCTTGCATCTTGGCTATCTTGGCCATGTACTTGTGATCCAGAACGTCATGACAGAGCGCCGCCAGCTGCAAGATGAGACTCTCCTCAGTGGAAAGAGGTCCAGTCTTGCCCGCGATTTCTATGGCCCTCCTCCTGACTCGCTCGAAATGCGCCATGCCATGGGAAGAGTCTCTCTCCTGCACCTCCATGACCTCTTTCAGCCATACCTTGAAATTCTGCACTCTGATCTCGACGGACTCCATGGCATCGGGGGCGGAATGGCGCAGAGCCAGCATGACACCCTCCGAAGTCGGGCAGACTTGAGATCCTCAGACGTTCCCTGCAATCAAAATTGAAATGACGAGCGCGAGACACAACACAATCACAAGCGTAGACCAAAAAACGAAGCCAACAAAATGCTGGGGAGTCATTCGTGTATCTGGAAAAGCTTTACTGAGCGGAGTCTCCAATGAAATTGCTTCAGAGAGCGGCGCTGTGAGGGGGTCGTCTGTTCGCAAGGCATGAGCAGTGCCACCAGGACTCGTGAGAATCGAGACTTGGTCAAACGACAGCACGTGTCTCAGTAGTTGGGAATTTTCGTCATACATCCCCACATTGAAAAGAGAACCTGTCGTTTTTTCACCCGTCTGCAGCGTATATCCGAAGCTCAAAGCCCCGACGTGAGACCTACATATCCAGAACGGAACGCCTGCTTGCGTGGCCGAGTATCCTACCAGAAGCGCCGCATGCAATGGTCCCTTCATATTTACGTGCCGTGGCTGATAAAAGAGACCTTCAGAGGAGTCTGCAACCACGGGCGGGGTCCCTCCTGACAGCAAAGCCGTGAAGGCTTCCGTATCCACGGCAAGCGCCACGCAGAGAGGCCCCGTACGCACTAGTTCTTTTTGGATGGCGGTCGCCTGAGCTTGCATCTCGTAGTCCATTCCTACCGCGACGTGAAAGGGGTCTGTTGGGAAATACTTCGGCGCAGTCGGTTGGGAACATGGGATGCACGGGACGGTAAAACGGTAAGATCCTTCATCCGGAGACGCTGACAAGACGGTTTCTACATAATCCTGCAACGTCTCTTGGCACGGAGGGCAGGTTCCTAAATGGGTTTCATGTTCACAAAAATATACGATGTCGATGTTCCCATGCCTCTTCGAATCTGAAGCATTCGTCGCAACGTAGGGAAACTGATCGAACGTCACTATGCCTTGCCGGGATACCTCTTTCAGAACCACCGGTAAATCGCTTCCCAGGCAACCGCAGAGGTATGCGGGACCAACCTCGTAGCAACTCAAGAGATACTCTGAAGACATGTATTCGTTCGTGAATCTCATGCCCATTCGTTTGTATGCGAGCATGGTGGCGCATTGAATGGAAGCGCTTACTGAAAATGCCCAAGAATCGCGGCAGCTTTCACTGGATCGAGGCTGTTCTCCGAGCACGCCGTCCTGCAAATAAGCCAGGAAAACTTTAGGAGGCGGTTCAGCTGACAAAGTCGTGGAACGAGACTCCCTGCGATCTAGAATTCCATCGGTGAACGACGTCCCCGCCCAATACGACCCTTTTAGTTCTGAAGAACACAACGGCCTCGTCTCTTGGTAAACAGACATGTCTCCTTCTCTTTTTTTGTCTTATTCCGATTTCAAGAGACACGCGTGCGTGCACATTCTCAAGAAGATGCGTGATGATCCTGCACAGCCTCTGACCGAGTTGGTTTGACTACGCGTCGGACCAGCCGGGCGCCCTGTCAAACATAACCATCCACGTCTCAATTTTTAATGGTCTCCTTAATCAAATCTGAAAATGAATGAACTCTCATGTTCTTCGTTGAAGTTTTCAGACATTCTGTCTTTGGATGCATCTTCTTCTTGGCCAGCCGTAAGCACCGCCGTCCGCAGTCTCATGAACAGCATCCAACGCGGCATGGAAAAATGTAATGTAACTCCCGATGACGTGCTTCGTGTGAAATTAGGGGACATCCGCGTGTCCATCAAGTCGAGCCCACTGAAATTGTCGATCAAAATAACAAATCTCCCTTCCCCGTCGTCGGAGATTTCGTCCAGATCTCTGAGGTTCATTTCAAGAAGAAGCGCCACCAAAAGGCGAATGTACGTTTCGGT